>CEUZ01217088.1_pt1 | contig 10894 bp, 3 predicted proteins | sample 361511 | NCBI WGS metagenome assembly CEUZ01 (sample SAMEA2622822, study PRJEB7988) | marine metagenome | biome: marine biome (ENVO:00000447); feature: surface water layer (ENVO:00002042); material: "saline water (ENVO:00002010), including plankton (ENVO:xxxxxxxx)" | depth 5 m
TTGCGACATTGATCTAAGATTATTTATATAACCAAACATATTAGCTAGAGGCACCATTGCACTTATGACTGTTGCATTACCTCTTTTGTCTGTTGTTGATACTTGTCCTCTTCTGCTATTTAGATCTCCTATTACATCTCCCATATAGTCTTCTGGAGTAATAACCTCTACTCTCATCATAGGTTCTAAAAGTTTAAGAGATGCTTTTGTGCAAGCTTCTTTAAAACAGTGTCTAGAAGCTATTTCAAAAGCTAAAACACTTGAGTCTACATCATGATGTAATCCATCAACGATTGTGACTTTGTAATCAATTAAGGGAAACCCTGCTAGTATACCACTGTCTGCAACGCTCTCGATTCCTTTTTCCACTCCTGGAATGAATTCTTTTGGAATTGCACCGCCTTTAATTTTATTTTCAACTTCTCTTCCCCCACCTGGTGCTAATGGTTCTACGGTAAGTTCAACTTTTGCAAATTGTCCTGCTCCTCCGCTTTGTTTTTTATGAATGTATGTATTGTTTGATGATTTTAAAATGGTTTCTCTATATGCTACTTGAGGCGCGCCGATATTAGCTTCAACTTTAAATTCTCGTTTCATTCTATCAACTATTATATCCAAATGTAATTCTCCCATTCCTTTGATTATTGTTTGGCCAGACTCTTCGTCTGTAGTCACTCTAAAAGAAGGATCTTCTTTAGCTAATCTACCTAGAGCTTCACCCATTTTTTCTTGGTCTCCTTTTGTTTTTGGTTCTACTGCTATTTCAATAACTGGATCTGGAAACTCCATTGGCTCTAAAACTATTGGATTTTTCTCGTCAGAAAGCGTATGTCCTGTAATTGTATACTTAAGACCAGCTAAGGCCACTATATCTCCAGAATTAGCTTCTTTGATGTCTTCTCTGCTATTTGCGTGCATCAACAGCATTCTTCCAACTCTTTCCTCTTTGTCTTTAGTTGTATTATAAATTCCAGTTCCAGATTTAAGAGTTCCTGAATAAATTCTAATAAAAGTTAAGGATCCAACGAAGGGGTCGTTGGCAACCTTAAATGCTAATGCTGAAAATGGCTCTTTATCTTCAAATTTTCTATCTATTTCATCTTTAGTATTTGGTTTGGTTCCCTTGATTGATCCAATGTCTTTAGGACTAGGTAAAAAATCTACTACAGCATCCAGTAATGGTTGGACTCCTTTATTTTTAAATGCAGATCCAGTTAAAACTGGAACAAAGTCAAACTTTAGACATCCTTTACGAACACAAGATATAAGATCTTTTTCAGAAATTTCTTTTCCATTTAAATAATCATCCATTAATTTTTCATCTTGCTCAACTGCAGTTTCTATAAGTTCCTTCCTATATTTTTCAGCTTGATCTTTTAAATCTGATGGTATTTCGACATATTCAAATTCAGCTCCTAATTTTTCATCTTTCCACACAGCAGCTTTCATTTTTATTAAATCAACAACACCTTTAAGAGAAGATTCTATACCTACTGGCAATTGCATAACTAAAGGTTTTGCTCCGAGACGTTCTTTAATCATGTTTACGCACATAAAAAAATCTGCTCCCGTTCTGTCAAGTTTATTAACAAAACAAACTCTTGGAACTTTATATTTATCTGCTTGTCTCCATACAGTTTCTGATTGAGGCTCTACACCAGCGACTCCATCAAAAACACATATAGCTCCGTCTAAAACTTTAAGAGATCTTTCAACTTCAATGGTAAAATCAACATGGCCAGGAGTGTCTATTATATTTACTCTGTGTTCTCTCCAAAAACATGTCGTAGCAGCAGAAGTTATGGTAATACCTCTTTCTTGTTCCTGCTCCATCCAATCCATGGTCGCAGCTCCATCATGAACTTCACCTATCTTATGGCTTTTTCCTGTATAATATAAAATTCTTTCTGTTGTTGTAGTTTTCCCGGCATCAATGTGTGCCATGATTCCAATATTTCTATATTTTTCTAAATTATGTGTTCTTGGCATAATTACCACCTATAGTGAGCAAAAGCTTTGTTCGATTCTGCCATTTTGTGTGTATCCTCTCTTTTTTTGATAGCAGAACCTTTATTTTGAGATGCATCTAGTAACTCATTTAAAAGTTTATCTGACATTGTTTTATTTTTTCTTTTTCTTGTAGCCTCTAAAAGCCATCTCATTGCTAATGTTTGTGATCTTTTCGTTTTTACTTCAACAGGAACTTGATAAGTAGCTCCTCCTACTCTTCGTGATCTTACTTCTAAATTTGGACGAATATTATTTATAGCATCATTAAAGACTTTTATTGGGTCTTCCTTAGTTTTAGTTTGTATCTGATCTAGAGTTTTATATATTATTTTCTCTGCTGTTGTTTTTTTTCCATCATACATTATGAAATTTATAAATTTTGCCAATGTCATTGATTTGTATTTTGCATCTGGATAAAAAATTCTTTTTGGTGCTTGTTTTTTTCTAGACATGAGATTATTTAGGTTTTTTAGCTCCGTATTTAGATCTCTGTTGTTTTCTCGCTGTAACTCCTTGAGTATCTAAATTACCTCTCAATATATGATAACGCACTCCAGGCAAATCTTTTACACGCCCACCTCTTATTAGAACTACAGAGTGTTCCTGTAAGTTATGACCTTCGCCAGGTATATAACAAGTAACTTCATGTCCATTTGATAATCTAACTCTTGCAACTTTTCTTAAAGCTGAATTAGGTTTTTTTGGAGTGGTTGTATAAACTTTAGTACAAACTCCTCTTTTTTGAGGAGATCTTTCTAAAGCTGGAACCTTACTTCTGAGTTTAGGTTTTACCCTAGCTCTTTTTATCAATTGGTTTATAGTTGGCATAATCTATTCATATTCAAATTATTTTAATGTATGGAAAAAAAGTACAACTCGTTTGATCGATTCTTCAATAATTTTAGTTAGTGTTTAAGGTTAAAGTACCTTACTTCCAACCATTAAAATTGCGCTAAACTACTAATTGATATATTAAAAGTCAACACTCAAAAGCTTGGTTTTATTGACTAAATGGAGGTTTTTAGGTTGCTGGAATTTGTTTTTCTTTAACTTCTTCAGTTTTATTTTCTGCTAAAGAGGCATCTCTTTCATTTGCAGTTTTTTGCCATTTTATTTTGGTAGATCCAGTACCTGCTGGAATCAATCGACCTACAATAACATTTTCTTTTAATCCCTCGAGCTTATCTACTTTTCCTTTTATCGCAGCGTCAGTTAAAACTCTTGTAGTTTCTTGGAAGGAAGCTGCTGATATAAACGAATTTGTTTGTAAAGATGCTTTAGTAATACCCAGTAATACTCTTTCTGCAATAGCAGGTTTTTTTGCATTTTTCTTTAAATCTTCATTCATCTCATCAAAAATTATTTTGTCAACTATTTCACCAGTTAAATATTTAGAATCACCTGCTGATTTGATTTCTACTTTTTTTAACATCTGCCTTAAAATAGTTTCGATGTGTTTATCATTGATAACCACACCTTGGAGTCTGTAAACTTCCTGAACTTCATTAACAAAATACTCAGTTAAATTTTCAATTCCTAATATCCTTAAAATGTCATGAGGTGCCGGGCTACCATCTAGCAGATACTCTCCTTTTTTAATTTTTTCTCCTTGATTAAAATTGATATGTTTTCCTTTAGGAATTAAATAAGAAGATGAGGTTCCGTCTGTTTTAACTATTGAAACTTTTTGTTTACCTCTTAATTCTTTACCAAATTCAATTGTACCATTATTTTCTGCAATAATTGCACTATCCTTAGGCCGTCTTGCTTCAAATAATTCTGCTACTCTAGGTAATCCACCAGTTATATCTTTAGTTTTTGAAGTTTCTTTTGGAAGCCTTGCTAAAACATCACCAGCTGTAACTTCTTGTCCATCGTTTACTGATAAAATTGAATCAGGAACAAGATAATATCTTGCTTCATTATCATCAGCTTTTTTAACAACATTTCCTTTATCATCTCTTAATGTAATTCTAGGTTTTAATTCAGTGTTCTTAGATTGTGATCTCCAGTCTAGTACAGATTTTGATGTAATTCCTGTAGCATCATCAATAGTTTCTGCTAATGATACACCATCTACTAAATCCATATAGCTTACAATTCCACTTTTCTCTGCAATAACTGGTAATGTATAAGGATCCCATTCACAAATTTTCTTTCCTTTCTTAACTTGATCATCGCTATCACAATATAGTTTAGATCCATAAGGTACTTTATAAATAGCAAGCTGACGTCCATTCTCATCTTCTATAAAAACTTGTGTATTTCTTCCCATGACAATTTTATTTTTTTTAGAATCTTCAATAACGTTTCTGTTAATAATTTTTATTTTTCCAGAAGAATGAGCTACAACTTGAGACTCTTCTTTAATTTGAGCAGTACCTCCAACGTGAAAGGTTCTCATTGTTAATTGAGTTCCAGGTTCACCGATTGATTGTGCTGCTATCATTCCTATTGCTTCACCAGTTGCAACCATTTTACCACGAGATAGATCTCTTCCGTAAGACATAGCACACACTCCATTTTTTGAACCACATGTTATTACTGAATAAACTTTTACAGATTTCACTCCAGCAGCATCAATTTTTTCACAAATTTCCTCGGTTATAATTTGTTTTTTATTTAAAACAATCTCACCTGTCATTGGATGTTTAATATCTTCAAAAGCCACTCTTCCCAAAATTCTTTCGGAAAGACTTACTATAATATTTCCTCCCTCAATAATTTCTGTCATTGTTAAGCAGTCTTTTGTTTTACAATCGCATTGTTCTTTTGTTATCGATATATCCTGAGCTACATCACAAAGTCTACGAGTTAAATATCCTGAATTTGCTGTTTTAAGTGCTGTATCAGCAAGACCTTTTCTAGCTCCGTGAGTTGAATTAAAGTACTCTAATGCTGTTAATCCTTCTTTAAAATTCGCCGTTATTGGAGTTTCAATTATTTCTCCAGATGGTTTTGCTATTAAACCTCTCATTCCAGCTAACTGTTTCATTTGAGCGGCAGAACCTCTTGCTCCAGAGTTTGCCATCATAAATACTGAGTTTGTTTCTATTCTATCGTCAGACATAACTTTAGTAGCAGATGATATTTCGTTCATCATTTCGTTAGCTACTAGATCTGTACATTTAGACCACACATCAACAACTTTATTATATTTTTCACCTCTTGTTATTAATCCTTCAGCATACTGCCCTTCATAACTTTCGATTTGTTTTTTTGCATCATTTACTAATTTTTCTTTTGTTTTTGGAATTATTAAATCATCTTTTCCAAATGAAATAGCTGCTTTAAATGCATGTTTAAAACCTAATGATTTAAGTTTGTCACAAAAAATTACAGTCTCTTTTTGACCACAATAACGATAAACAATATCTATAATCTCAGAAATATGTTTTTTGGACAATACTTTATCTATTAAACTAAATTTAATTTTTTCATGTTTTGGCAAAATGCTCGATAGAATGAATCTTCCTGCTGTGCTTCTATGTCTCTCTAAAATTTTATTTCCTTTAAGATCAACTGTTTCATATCTACTTATAACATCTGAATGCAAGCTAATACTGCCCGATTCTAAAGCTAACTCTATTTCATTAAAGTTTGCAAAATATCCTTTTGGTTTTTTGTCTTTATTATCTTTTTCTAATGATTGTGATAAATAATAGATTCCCAAAATCATGTCTTGGCTTGGAACTATTATAGGTTTACCATTTGATGGACTTAATATATTATTTGTAGACATCATTAATACTCTAGCTTCTAATTGAGACTCCAAACTTAAAGGAATGTGCACAGCCATTTGATCTCCATCAAAATCTGCATTAAAGGCTGCACAAACTAAAGGATGTAATTCTATAGCACTTCCTTCTATTAATTTAGCTTCAAAAGCTTGCACTCCCAATCTATGAAGTGTAGGTGCCCTGTTTAAAATAACCGGATGTTCTCGAATAATTGTTTCTAGAGCATCCCAAACTTCGGGTTTTTCTTTCTCGACCATTTTTTTTGCTTGTTTTATAGTAGTTGCTAAACCAAGTTTATCTAACCTTGCGTAAAGAAAAGGTTTAAAAAGTTCAACCGCCATCTTTTTAGGAAGACCGCATTGATGGAGTTTTAATTCAGGACCAGCAACAATTACAGATCTACCTGAATAGTCAACTCTTTTTCCTAACAAATTTTGCCTAAATCTTCCTTGTTTTCCTTTTAACATTTCAGCTAATGATTTAAGGGGCCTTTTTCCAGTTCCAGTAATAACTCTACCTCGTCTACCATTATCAAATAATGCATCGACGGATTCTTGTAACATTCTTTTTTCGTTTCTCACTATTATGTCAGGAGCTTTTAAATCAATTAATCTTTTTAATCTGTTATTCCTATTAATTACTCTTCTATAAAGATCATTTAAATCTGATGTAGCAAACCTTCCTCCATCAAGAGGGACTAAAGGTCTAAGTTCTGGAGGAATAACTGGAATGCTAGTTAAAATCATCCACTCAGGTTTATTTCCTGAATCTATGAAAGATTCTATTAATTTTAATCTTTTTATAGCTCTTTCTTCAGCAACCTTCGATTTAACTTCATTTAATAAAGCTCTAAGCTTATCTCTTTCTGCTTTTAAATCTAATTTTATCAATATATCTCTAATAGCCTCAGCTCCAATTCCTGCTTGAAAAGCATCTTCTCCGTATTCCTCTTGGGCTTTTACATATTCTTCTTCTGTAAGGAGTTGATTTTTTGTTAATTTGGTAAGACCTGGTTCAATTACTAAAAAACTTTCAAAATACAAAACTTTTTCTACATCTTTTAATTTCATATCTATTGCTGCTGAAATTCTACTAGGCAATGATTTTAAAAACCAAATATGAGCTACTGGGGTCGCAAGCTCAATGTGACCCATTCTGTCTCTCCTAACATTTGATCTTGTAACTTCAACACCACATTTTTCACATATAATTCCTCTAAATTTCATTCTTTTATATTTTCCACATAAACACTCATAATCCTTGATTGGACCAAAGATTCTTGCACAGAAAAGTCCGTCTTTTTCAGGTTTAAATGTTCTGTAGTTAATAGTTTCAGGTTTTTTAATTTCACCAAATGACCAGGACTTAATTTTTTCCGGACTTGCTAGAGTAATTTTAATTTTATTAAATTTTTGCTCTGCTGCTTGGGTTTTAAATAATTTTGATATTTCTTTTTTCATAAATATTTAATTTAAATCTATATCTAAACCAAGAGATTTAATTTCATTTACTAAAACATTAAAAGATTCAGGTATTCCAGATTCAAATTTATCATCACCTTTTACTATAGTTTCATATACCTTTGTTCTTCCAGCTACATCGTCAGATTTTACTGTAAGCATTTCTTGCAAAGTATATGAAGCACCGTAAGCTTCTAATGCCCAAACTTCCATTTCACCAAATCTTTGGCCTCCTAGCTGGGCTTTTCCTCCAAGAGGCTGTTGTGTAACTAAACTATATGGTCCAGTAGATCTTGCATGAATTTTATCTTCTACTAAATGGTGAAGTTTAAGCATATATATAATTCCTACAGTAACTTTTCTATCAAATTTTTCTCCAGTTCTTCCATCCCACAAACTTGTCTGTCCTGAAGATGGAAGTTCAGCTAATTTTAATAATTCAGTTACATCATTTACTGAAGCTCCATCAAAAACTGGTGTTGATATTGGTACTCCAGAAGATAAATTTTTAGCCAGCTCTTCAAATTCTTTTCCTTGCAATGGTTTAATTTTTTCATCATAAATACTTTTGCTGTAAACTTTTTTCAGTATTTCGTGAATTAATACATCTCTTTTTTTTATATCATTATGCATTTTAACTATATGATTAATTTTTTCTCCTAGTTCTGAACAAGCCCATCCCAAATGTGTTTCTAAAATTTGCCCTACATTCATCCTACTAGGAACACCCAGTGGATTGAGAACAACATCCACAGCTTTTCCATTTTCCATATAAGGCATATCTTCTATGGGAACAATTTTACTTATAACACCTTTATTTCCATGTCTTCCCGCCATTTTATCTCCAGGTTTTAAACTTCTTTTTACTGCAACAAAAACTTTAACCATTTTTAGAACATTTGGTAAAAGATCATCACCTTGTTGAATTTTCTCCACTTTATCTTCAAATCTCGCTTTAATATCTTTTTTTACATCTGCGTATTGATCTTTTAGCATTTTTAAATCATTGTTTGCTTTTTCTTCAGAAAATTGAAGTTTCCAAATATCATTCAAACTGATTTTTTTAAGATCTTCTGGGCTAAGATTGTTTTGTAATTTTAGTTTTTTAAATTCTTCTTTTAGTTTTTTGTTTTTTATTATTTCTTGTGCCCTAATTTTAATATTTCGTTCAAGAATCTCTTCCTCTACCGATTTATCTTCTTGAACAGACTCAATTTCTGATCTTTCAATTGCTGTAGATCTCTCATCTTTTTCTATACCATGTCTATTAAAGACCCTAACATCAACAACTATACCATTACTACCTGGAGGCATTTTTAAAGATGAATCTCTTACATCTGTAGCTTTTTCACCAAAAATAGATCTTAATAATTTCTCTTCTGGATTAGATATACTGTCACCTTTAGGAGTTACCTTTCCAACTAGTATATCTCCAGCCTTTACTTCAGCTCCTATATATACAATTCCAGATTCATCTAAATTTCTTAAAGACTCTTCACTTATGTTTGGTATGTCTCTTGTTATTTCTTCCGTCCCAAGTTTTGTATCCCTGGTCATTAGCTCATATTCTTCAATATGTACTGAAGTAAAAACGTCATCGGTAACACATCTTTCGGAAATTAATATAGAATCTTCAAAATTATAACCTAACCAGGGCATAAAGGCGACTGTAACGTTTTTTCCTAAAGCTAATTCTCCAAGTTTTGTTGAAGGCCCATCAGCAATTATATCTCCTTTTTTTATTACATCTCCAACTTTAACTAAGGGCTTTTGATTTATTGTAGTATTTTGATTTGATTTTTGAAATTTGAATAAGTTATAAATATCAACTCCAGATTTTGATAAATCTTTTTCAAAAGCTTTTATTACTATTCTTTTTCCGTCAATTTTATCAACAACACCATTTCTTTTTGCAATAATTGTTACTCCAGAGTCAATGGCAACATCCCTTTCTATACCAGTGCCTACTAAAGGAGATTCAGGTTTTATTAATGGAACAGCTTGCCTCATCATATTTGAACCCATTAAAGCTCTATTAGCATCGTCATTTTCTAAAAATGGAATTAGAGATGCAGCAACTGAAACTAATTGTTTTGGTGAAACGTCTACATATTCTACAGAATCTGGTTTGGATAAAATAAAATTAAGTGATTTTCTGCAAGAAACTAATTCTTCCAAAAAATTACCTTGTTTATCAATTTTTGTGTTAGCTTGCGCTATTGTATATTTTTCTTCCTCTATTGCAGATAAGTATTCTATCTGGTCCGTAACTAAAGAATTTATTACTTTTCTATATGGACTCTCTATAAATCCATATTTGTTAACTCTTGAAAATGTTGCTAAACTATTTATTAATCCAATATTAGGTCCTTCTGGTGTTTCGATTGGACAAATTCTACCGTAATGAGTTGGATGTACATCTCGAACTTCAAATCCTGCTCTTTCCCTTGTTAAACCACCCGGTCCTAAAGCAGACACTCTCCTTTTGTGAGTAATTTCAGATAAAGGATTTGTTTGATCCATAAATTGGGATAATTGGGAAGTAGCAAAAAAATCCTTTAAAGCAGCAGTAATTGGTCTAGGGTTTACAAGATCTTGTGGCATTGCTGACTCTACTTCTAATAAAGTTGACATTTTTTCTTTAATAGCTCTCTCCATTCTTAAAATTCCAATTCTAAATTGATTTTCAACAAGTTCTCCAACGGACCTGACTCTTCGATTGCCTAAATGGTCTATATCATCAACTTCTCCTTTACCATCTTTGAGATCAAGCATGTGCTTTATTATTGCTACTATGTCGTCATTACGAAGTATTGTTATATCATCGCTACATTTTAAATTTAATTTATTGTTTAATTTAACTCTACCAACATCAGACAAATCATAACGTTCTGATTTAAAAAATAAATTATTAAAAATCTCATTAGCAACTTCAAATGATGGAGGTTCACCTGGTCTTAAAACTTTATAAATATCGTTAATAGCTTCTTCTCTAGTTTCATTCTTATCTATATTTAGTGTATCTATTAAATATGGGCCTTTTATAACTGGGTCAACATCAGCTATCTCTAGGGTACGAATATTATATTCTAAAATTTTGTCTAAATTTTCTTGATTAATAAGAGAACCAGATTTTAAAAATATTTCTTTATTCGAAGGGTTTAATAAATCATTTTTTATATATCTACCCAAGAAATGATCAGATGTGAAAGAAACATTTTTTAAACCATCATCAAAGATTTTTTTTGCTATTACAAAATTAATTTTTGAACCTTTTTTTAAAACCTTTTTATCGTTTTCTGCATTAACTAGGTCGTTTCTTAATTTTGAAGGTTTTTTATAATCATTAAAATCAAATTTTGTTTGCCAAACCTTTTTTTCTTTATCAAAAGTATATGTTTTAAAATCATAGAAAATTTCCAAAATTTCTTTCCTAGTAAAACTTAATGCAAATAATAACGTAGTAATTGGAAGTTTTCTTTTTCTATCTATTCTGAAATACAATAAGTCCTTGGCATCATATTCAAAGTCTAACCAAGAACCTCTATTTGGAATTATTCTACAGTTAAAAAGTAGTTTTCCACTTGCATGAGTTTTTCCTTTATCATGGTCAAAAAAAACTCCAGGACTTCTGTGCATTTGATTTACAACAACTCTTTCAACTCCATTTATTACGAAAGTTCC
>CEUZ01290589.1_pt1 | contig 10888 bp, 9 predicted proteins | sample 361511 | NCBI WGS metagenome assembly CEUZ01 (sample SAMEA2622822, study PRJEB7988) | marine metagenome | biome: marine biome (ENVO:00000447); feature: surface water layer (ENVO:00002042); material: "saline water (ENVO:00002010), including plankton (ENVO:xxxxxxxx)" | depth 5 m
GCACGCGATTGGTGATAGGGCAAATAGAGAAGTTCTTGATCAATATGAAAAAGTGTTTAATGAGTATCCAGCCACAATTATCGATCATAGGTTCAGAATTGAACATGCCCAGCATATTGATCCCGATGATATACCGCGTTTCAAAAAATTGGGTGTTATTGCTTCAGTGCAGGGAATACATATGAGTTCAGACAGACCTTGGGCTATTGACCGTCTTGGAGAAAAGAGAATCCAAGAAGGAGCATATGTATGGAAAAGCTTGCTCAAATCAGGGGCAGTCGTCATCAATGGGACGGATGCACCAGTGGAACCGGTAAGTCCTATAGCATCATTTTATGCATCGGTCTCCAGAAAAACCCTTAAGGGAGAGCCGGTAGGTGGTTATGAAGCATGGGAGAAAATGACAAGAGGGGAGGCTTTGAAGAGTTATACTCTTGCGGCAGCTTATGGAGCTTTTGAAGAAAATATTAAAGGATCAATCGAAGCTGGTAAATTAGCAGACTTTACTGTCCTTTCCCGGGATATCATGACAGTTCCCGAGAACCAAATCCTTGGAACAAAAATTCTTTATACCATTGTAAACGGTGAGATTGCATACCAAGCTAAACCTTAATTGCCAGCAAACAAAAACGCTAAACGCTACGATCATTGATTTACAGCATTGACAGAGCGGTTTTTAGATACATTAATCAAGAACTCTCGAATCCATTATTTGATCTCTTTTTTCCACTAATCACCGAAGAGACAAACTGGGTTGTGCCGTTGATTCTATTCTACCTTTATTTATTTAGTATAGACTGGAAGCGGGCATCTACTGGGCTGGCGATAACTCTGGTTGGTTTGGTCTTGACCGATGCCATTGCTTCACAAATTTTAAAACCCTTTTTTGGGAGAATACGTCCCTCTCATGAATTCTCTGAAACTGTTAGTCTTTTGGTTGGAAAGGGAGGAAGATTTTCTTTCCCATCCAACCATGCAGCAAACAGCATGACCTATGCGATCATGACTTCATTTTTTTACTCGAAGATGAAATACCCACTCTATTTCCTTTCCGGGCTTATAGCATTTAGCAGAGTTTATGTAGGTGTACATTATCCAGGAGATGTATTGGGCGGATTACTTCTTGGTTTAACGATCAGCATAGCCACTCTTCATATCTACTCCTCGGCGAAATTAAAAATTTTGATAAAGAACAATCGAAATGCTAGTAAAAGGAATTCTGTTGTGCATAGGGATCCCCCCATATAGATTACTGTCTAAATGTGCTTAATAAAGATTACTTGGTTTGTTCTTATTCATCTTAGTCTTCTACTGGGACAAACGTCGATCAATCAGCAGCGAAGTTTTATCCGCAATGTTCATACAGGGTTGGCATATTTTCGGGTTGACCACGATCAGCATAGGACTTCTTTTACTAAAGAAGTCAGTAACAATATTGTTTTTGAAGTCAATCTCAAAAGCAGACGAAACAATTATGAAGAAGTACTGATGTTAGGATTTTCCTGCGTTGGAAAAGCAATGGAAAGGGAACTTTCCAAAACACACAATGAACATAATCCCCCTGTTATTCCATCTGTTCTTGTAGTTAACTGTGAAATCCCTCTTGGCAGATCAGGTACAGTTCTCTCTGTCTCAGTAAACTCTGCTCTTGTAATTCAGTTCATAAATGGAGATATGTTTGCTGAGCAGTTCTGGGCTGAAATAAAACAATCTTTTGAATATTCCTCGGATATGGGAGTTACCTTAAGTAGACCAAAAATTTTATCGGCTGACGTTGATTTTGAAAACCTTGTTTCAGCTAGAGTTGCTATGGAAAACAAAAATAACCCACGGGTAAGTAAAATAATTGGCATGGCGAACAAGGCCAGCTACGTCCCGGGCCTCCAGAAGCGACTGGAATCGATGCTCATGAAATATATGAAGTCTAATCACACTGAATTGATGACGCAGGTGATGGGAAGAACACCTCCTGATGAGCAGATGCTCCGAATTGGAAAGTTGGTCTTTTTTCATGTGGGGACGCCAATGGATCAAATAATTGATGTTCATTCTAATGATTCTCTTCGCTACGTATGGGGCGGAAGAATATATCCAATTCCCCTAGATGAATATTACAACGAGTACTATAGAGTCAACGACGTACCTCGACCTCGGCGGAGTCGAATGTAAATTTTTTCTGATATGAATTCAACCGTAACAGTGGTTGGAGCGGGTATATTTGGTGTTTGTACTGCATTGGAACTACTCGATAGAGGCCATTCTGTAACCTTAATTGAGCAATTCAAAGATGGTGATTCAAGAACCACCAGTAACGGAATAACACGCAATATACGTTTCTCCCACGGTGATGATGTCTGGTACACTAGATCCGCAAGAAAAGCAAAATCGCTCTGGAGACAACTAGAAACACGATTTTCTACACAATTAATGGATAAATGCGGAGTTGCCTGGTTCTCGCATGATGAAGATGGTTGGGCCAGTTCTAGTCAAAAAACACTGGAAGCGGAAGGTATTCCTGTAGAGCGATTGGACCCTTCAGAAGGGAAAAAACTTTATCCCAGTTTCGGCTATGCGGATCTTGCCTTTATTTTGTTTGAACCAGATGCCGGGGTTCTAAGAGCACAGAAGTCAGTCTCCACGATCAGAAAGGAATTTACAAATTGCGGTGGTCGATATATTCAAGGAAGGGCTGAACCAAATGGAAGTTATCTAACAGTAAATGGTGAAGTCTTTAATGGGGACGCTTTAGTCTGGGCTTGTGGCCCTTGGATACCTAACCTATTTGAACTGAGCACAGATATTAAAGTAACCATGCAAGAAGTGACTTTCTTCGACTCTACGCCTGAATGGAATTCGCCTAATGTACCAGCATATTCTGACGTTGAGGACGAAGACGCTTTTTACGGATGCGGCGGTCTAGAGGGATTTCCCTTCAAAGTTGGCTCAGATCTCAGAGGTCCCGTTTTTGACCCTGATAAAGATGATCGAAAGTTGAGCGTTGATCAATTACAAATCTGCACCGATTACATTGGAAAACGTTTTCCAGCACTGGAAGATTCAATAATTGTAGATAGGCGTCTATGCCAGTATACATCCACGGGCGATAGTAACTGGATCATCGCACCGCTACCAGGATTAAAGAATCAGTGGGTTGTAGGCGCCGGATCGGGACACGGCTTTAAACACGGCCCCATTTTGGGTAATTATGTGGCGGACTTAGTGGAAGGAAAGTGTGATCCGGAAGCGAAGTTTGCCGCTAACGACCGACCTTATCTTACTGGTGGCTGGCGTGTGATGTATAACAGGCCTCACATCTAGCGCTTTAAAGTCACATCAAAGTTGTCAGCTAACCACCGATTGCTTAGTTTCGCATTAACTGTGGGGTCGTTTAGCAAAGAACATATTGTGAGGAGAAAAGATGAGACTGATTAGATTTTTCTTAGTACTGGTGACATTTGTCTCTTTGGCTTTAGGTCAGAGCAGTCGATTATCGCTGAATCCCGCACCAGACAGATCAGAGGGGGAGGGCCCCTTTGATCGCCTTATCATACGGGGTGCGATTCTCATTGATGGCACCGGAGCGCCTCCTAGAGGTCCTGTAGATATTGTTATTGAGAAAAACCGTATCACAAACGTTGCAAGTGTTGGAACTCCATTCATTGAAATTAATGAAGAAGGTCGGCCGAAAGATGCTACCAAAGAGATTGACGCTGATGGGATGTATGTTCTCCCGGGCTTGATTGATCTCCATGTCCACACAGGTGGTGCACCAAAGGCACCGGATGCAGAGTATGCCTATAAATTATGGCTCGGTCACGGTATTACCACAGTAAGAGGAGTACCATTTACCGGTTTTGATCTGTCATTGAGCGAAAAGGGGCGAAGCGCTGACAATGCTATTACAGCTCCAAGAATGTTTTCGTATCACAGGCCCGGCTCCGGCTCAGATGATTGGAAGGAAGGATCGGTCAACGATCCAGAAACAGCTAAGAAATGGGTTCGATATATAGCAAGAAAGGGCGCTGACGGAATGAAACTGGGTGCCTATCCTCCTGATATCATGTCCGCACTCCTTGATGAAGCAACGAAACACAATCTCGGCTCAACTGCTCATCTTGCACAGACTGGTGTTGCTCAAATGAATGCCATCGATGCTGCACGATTAGGACTCGGTACAGTGACACACTTTTATGGTCTTTTTGAATCAATGTATGAAAAACATGATGTTCAACCGTGGCCTGTCGGTATGAATTACAATGACGAACAATATCGGTTTGGACAGGTCGCCAGGCAATGGAAATTTGTTAAACCACGGGGGAAAAAATGGGAGGCTCTTCTAAAAGAATTCAAAGAACTTGATGCTACATTGGATCCCACCATGACAATATATTCTGCAGGTCGTGATGTGATGAGAGCCCGAAATGCCGACTTTCACGAGGAATACACCCTCCCGTCTATGTGGGAGTTCTACACTCCCAGTCGCCTCAGTCACGGTTCATACTTTTTTGATTGGACCACTTGGGATGAGGTGGCCTGGCGAAACTTCTATCGTGTTTGGATGATGTTCCTCAATGATTACAAAAACATGGGAGGACGTGTCACCACCGGTTCTGATTCTGGATTCATATACAAACTCTACGGCTTCGGTACCATTGATGAAATGGAACTCCTTCAAGAGGCGGGATTCCATCCCCTCGAGGTGATTCGTGCTGCCACAATGCACGGAGCGGAGACTCTTCACAAACCAATGGGTAAGCCGATTGAGTTTGGCATTGTCCGAGAGGGCATGCTGGCGGACATATTAATCGTGGATGAAAATCCAATACAGAATTTGAAGGTACTTTATGGTACAGGGGCTGTTCGTCTAAACGATGAAACTGGTACACCTGAACGGGTTGGTGGTGTCAAATACACAATCAAGGATGGGATAATTTTCGATGCTGAGGACCTTCGCTCTGACGTACGAATGATGGTTCGGAAACAGAAGCGTGAAATGGGAGACCGCGTACTTCACTGATTTTCTGATGGTTCGCCGTCTCATCCAGATTGCGACGGCTGTTTATGTCTTTTCATCAACGATTGATGCGGAAGGGTTTACTTCTGGGGGAGTTCTTCACCCTTCCCAATCTGCATACGATGTAGACTATTACGAACTTTTCTTTGATGTAAGCCCTAATCGGCAATTCTTCACAGCCATATCAAAAGCAAAAATTTCCATTCAATCTCCACTTGACATTATAAGATTCGATCTTGTCGACGCGTTCAAAGTAAAGAAAACATTTGTCGATGGTATTGAATCTCAGTTTTCTCATAAAGAACATGTTTTAAAAATAAGTACATCAGTGGATGTGTCTGATAAAATGTTAGAGGTTGAAGTGCACTATTCGGGGCATCCTCCAGTTGCAATCAATCCCCCTTGGGATGGTGGATTCACATGGGCAAGTGATAGCAGCGGAAATCCGTGGGTTGGGATGTCTTCAGCGAATGAGGGAGGTAAAGTGTTTTTTCCATGCAAAGATCACCCATCTGATCGTCCTGACAGTGCCGCAATTTCCATTACGGTGCCTAAAGGACTAATGGCTGCATCTAATGGTAAATTAATCAATATAACCCATGGAAAAACAAAGTCTACTTTTCATTGGAAAACACGTTATCCTATCGCGAACTACAACATCAATTTCACCATCGGAAAATTTTACCGTGAGCAAAAGACATTTACCTCCATTTCTGGACAAGAAATGCCAGTCGTTTTCTACATTCTTGAAGAGAATCGAGATAGAGCAAGCACTCATCTAGACATGGCCATGAAAATGATCAGTTCTCATGAGACCTATTTCGGAAAATACCCGTTTATTGATGAAAAATTCGGTCTTGTGGAAACCCCCTATCTTGGAATGGAACACCAGACCATTAACGCTTACGGAAACCAGTTCCGCTACACTGAATTGGGGGGTGAACCGTTTGACTGGCTTCTTTTGCACGAGTTGGGTCATGAATGGTGGGGAAATAGTGTAAACGTCTCCGATTGGGCTGACTATTGGATTCATGAAGGAATCTGCACCTACGCCGATGCTCTCTATCACAGGAACGTTGAGGGTGAAAAAGGTTATCACAAGAAAATGGCATCTGCCCGGAAAGGAATTAAAAACGAAAAACCACTTATCCCCAAAAGGAACGCCAGCACAGACGAAGTATATCAGGGAGACATTTACGGAAAAGGAGCCTATCTGTTGCATTCTCTCAGGTTCATTATGGGCGACGAAAAGTTCTTCCGTGCGTTGAAACAGTTCGCCACTAGTGAAGATTTCACGTACAAGAATCTGGTCTCAGATAAAGACTTCGTAAAACATTTTAGCTTAGTTTCCGGATTAGAGCTCAATTCATTCATCACCAAGATGCTCTATTCTACCAAGCTTCCTCAGAAGATTGTTAAGGAGGTTACGGGAAATTATTTTGAACTCAGTGTGCAAGGATTAAGTCGTCTCCCTGTTGAAGTAAAAATTGATGCTGAGGTTCGCAGAATGAAGCTTACTGATGATCCTATCAGAATCCGGGCATCAGAAAAACCGGTTATTGACCCTAACCACTGGTATCTGTGGGCAAAAGATTTTCAGAAATAGTCTATAAAAGGAAAGGCTGAATCCAAATTAATCTATGCTATATCTTGAGAGCTCCTGGTTTTTCCACTTTGTCAGTTTTTCCATATTAATAAAACAACTATGCAAAGGAAAGAGAGCATTCTCACATTTTTTCGAATAATCTCAACCGTCCTTTTATTCATGGTGAATGTGATTTGCACCGTCAACGGGCAGGAAAGGGTTCGTGCTCGTGATCTTGGTGTCGAGATTGGAATGTTCAGACCGGGGCCATTTAATTCCATCACAGACGTGGAAGGAGTCAAAGTAGGTCACTCAACTCTAATTAGGGGAGATTCCGTCAGAACTGGTGTAACTGTGATTCATCCTCATGGCGGTAACCTTTTTCTTGAGAAAGTGCCCGCCGCGGTCTACGTAACCAACGGTTTTGGGAAATTAGTGGGGACCACGCAAATTGAGGAATTGGGTACTATTGAAACTCCTATTGCCCTCACCAACACGCTTAATACTTTTCTTGTTGCAAACGCATTGATTGATTATATGATCAAATCTTCCGGACCACTACGGTCAGTTAATCCTATTGTGGGGGAGACAAATGATTCCGGGCTGAATGACATTCAGGGCCGACACATTCAAAAAGAACATCTTTTCGAAGCCATAAAGAATTCCCACAGCGGTCCTATTGAAGAAGGGAGTGTGGGGGCAGGAACTGGAACACAGGCTCTCGGTTTCAAAGGGGGGATTGGAACAGCATCGAGAATTCTGCCAAAATTGCAAGGTGGATACAAAGTCGGTGTGTTAGTTCAATCAAATTTCGGTGGTCTTCTAACAATCGATGGTGTTCCGGTGGGCAAGGAAATGGGGAAGGTTCCCTTTCGAAAGGATCTTTCAATAGAGGATGAAGGTTCTTGTATGATTGTCATCGCTACTAATGCACCCCTTTCTCCCAGGAATCTAAAAAGAATAGCGAAGAGAACATCTCATGCTTTTGGAAGAGTGGGTGCCTACTCATCCAATGGAAGTGGCGACTATGCCATTGCTTTTTCAACAGCGCCGGAGGTTCGTCGGAATGCTATGATCTCAGCCGGAAAGGAATTCACACTTCGAGAGGTTAAGAACAATGAAATGAGCCCTCTATTTCAGGCCGTTATAGAATCAACGGAAGAAGCGATCATCAATTCCATTATGATGGCAACATCGATTGAGAGCAGATTTGGACGATCTGAAGCTTTACCGATCAATGAAACAGTGATAATACTTAAAAAATACGGTGTTATTAATGATGTTTCTAATTGATCGACTGCTACAATGATTGTTGGATTAGTGGGGACGGCTGTGGTTAAATTCATGGTTGTGAATACAGCAATCATGATTTTCCTTGCGGCAAGTAGTATGATCTTTGCCCAGGATGGTAACCTTCAGAAAAATATTATGAATGAATCAGTCGTAAAATCAGAAGAAGAATGGCAAGGATGCCTTACTTCAGAGGAATACAGTATTCTTCGAGAAAAGGGTACTGAGATGGCCTTCACGGGAAAGTATTATAAGCACAGTGAGGAAGGTGTCTATACGTGCGCTGGCTGCGGGCAGGAACTATTTTCATCTGATACGAAGTACGATTCCGGCTCAGGATGGCCCAGTTTTTGGCAACCGATCTCCAAGGAAAAAGTGGCTACTGAAAAAGACAACAGTTTATTCATGCAAAGGACCGAGATTCTTTGCAGCCGCTGTGGAGGACATTTAGGCCATGTTTTTAATGACGGTCCAAGGCCTACTGGATTGAGATATTGTGTTAATTCTATCTCACTCGATTTTGAGCTACGGAAGAATGAGACAGTTTCTAAACAAGAAAACGATTCCAAATGACAAAGAAGACTAAAAATAAAACTTATAAGGATGTTGACAAGTCAGCTCTGAAATCGCTCCCCAATCCGGGCTCTGGCGCCTACGAGATCAAAATTGCTGCGCCTGAGTTCACTTTCCTCGGGAAATATGAGCAACCAGATTTCGCAAGAATCTATCTTACTATCTATCCTAAAAAGAAAGTTCTCGAACTCAAATCATTAAAGGAATACTTTCATAGCTTTAGAGATATTGTCATTTCTTATGAACGGCTAATCAACATTGTATACGATCAACTCATTGACGTATATGATCCTGAGCGGCTCAGAGTGGTTATGGAGTTCTATCCAAGGGGCGGCATCTCTTCCCGGCTATCCATCGATTCAGACTGGGCTGTCAGGGGTGGCGAAGAGAAGTACTGGAAACATACTCAGGAAGATTGGGTATTCAATCACGAGACGCACACCATCTGATTTGCCTTTTCTTAGACCGCTCTCATCTCTTCTTATCTGATTATATATTCCACGGATCTTTCCTTCGACTAAATGTTACTTCATTTGTCGTCTGAGTCCAGCATGACCCTGGACAATTTCAGACTAATAATTGTTGTTGGGTTGAGCTCGATCGTGATTGTTTCGTGTGGTGTGTCTTCTCAGAGCGCCATCGAAAAAACTGGCGCTGAAGCGTTTTCTCTCATGGGAAAGCCTCTATTTCCTTTACCTCTTAACAAAGCTACCCAGGACATTTATCTAGATAGTCTTGCAACGGCACTGTCATCTTACGAAGCAAAACCTGATGATTCCGATGCCATAATATGGTACGGAAGAAGAATTGCTTATTTAGGAGGATATAGAGAATCGATTGCAATCTTCTCCGAGGGGATCAGGAAACATCCGGAGGATGCCCGAATGTATCGGCATCGTGGCCATCGCTATATCACAACTCGACAACTAGATAAGGCAATTGCCGACCTAGAGTATGCCGCCCGACTTACCAATGGTAAAAAAGACATTATCGAACCTGACGGGCTCCCCAACAAATTGAATATTCCGACCAGTACTCTCCAATCAAATATCTGGTATCATCTCGGTCTGACACATTATGTTCTAGGTAATCTTGATGCGGCCCATCGTTCATATCAAAAATGTCTTCAGGTGTCAAAGAACAATGATATGCTCGCTGCCACCATGTACTGGATATATCTAACTTTGAGACGAATGGGTGAGCGAGAGTCAGCTGATTTTCTCCTGACTAAGATCGGAGATGATTTTGACGTCATTGAGAACTATGCTTATCGTGATCTGCTACTGCTGTTTAAGGGAATTATTGACGAATCAGACATTTTATCCGATGATGGAAATGCCCTTCAAAATACTACAATCGCCTATGGCGTTGCTAGCTGGCGATGTATAGAAGGAGATATTGATGGGGCGGGTCGCCTTCTAGACTCTATCATATCATCAAATTACTGGCCAGCTTTTGGGTACATTGCTGCGGAAGCGGATGTGGCATCAGGCCGGTGTTATAAAGGGAATGAAAAGTGAAAAAAGTATTTAAGACTGTCCTCTTTTTTGTCATGTTTTCTTGCGGAATCTTTATCTACGCACTAATCTGGGGCAGACCATTCAGTATAAATCACTATTTCGATCGTACACTGATCAAGATTTTGATGGATGAGCCTCAGATGCTCTCGTCGCTCGGGCTTATAGATAATACCATTCTCGATTTCCACAGCGACGAACTGAGCGATGCTTCTGATGAAAGAACATTAGAATTCATTGCGCAGGCTGAGAAGGAACTTGAGACACTTCGATCTTATTATTATGAAGGTTTGAACCGTAGTCAGAAGTTGTCCTACAAAATTGCAGAATGGATGTTGACAAAGTCTCTGGAAGGGAAACAATTCATCTATCATTCTTATCCCGTCAATCAGATTTCCGGAATTCAGAATGAACTTCCCTCATTCATGGATGCAACGCATCAGATAATTGATGAGAAGAGTGCCCGACGCTACGCTATCAGACTCTCTCAATTTGGACGTGTGTTTGATCAGACTGTCGAAATGCTAAAGGTACGTGAAGACCGCAACATAGTTCCGCCCAGATTCGTACTGGTAAACGTCATTGCGCAGATGTCAGACTTTATCGCGGTTTCCCCAGAAGGAAATATTCTTTTTACTTCCTTTACCAAGAAGCTGGCGGACGTCGAGTCATTAAACCCTCCAATTAAACACAAACTAGAAACTAAAGTTCTTGACGAAATAGAGAAGACGGTATATCCTGCCTACAGTAAGATGATTGATTATCTGCGGCATCTTGAGTCTGTTGCCACCACAGACGATGGAGCCTGGAAACTCCCAAACGGAGATGCATTCTACCGTTTCATGTTAAGCATGGCCACAACCACCAATATGACACCAGATGAAATTCACGAGCTTGGCCTGTCAGAGG
>CEUZ01003635.1_pt1 | contig 10887 bp, 13 predicted proteins | sample 361511 | NCBI WGS metagenome assembly CEUZ01 (sample SAMEA2622822, study PRJEB7988) | marine metagenome | biome: marine biome (ENVO:00000447); feature: surface water layer (ENVO:00002042); material: "saline water (ENVO:00002010), including plankton (ENVO:xxxxxxxx)" | depth 5 m
TATATTGTGAAAAAACTTAACATATGATCTATTAATTTAAATGAAAATCCGTCGTAAAGATAAAGAAAAATTAGTAAGTAAAGTTTTTCAAGATGTTTTTGAAAAATATGATCTTATGAACGATATCATGTCTTTGGGTATCCATAGACTTTGGAAAAAAAATTTTATTCAGTGGTTAGATCCACAAGCAAATACGTTTTTGATTGATGTCGCTTCAGGTACTGGTGATATAGCAAAATTATATTTAAATAAAATTAATTATAAAGGAAATGTGTGTTGTGTTGATGAAAATAAAGGAATGATAAATTTAAATAAAAAAAAATTGAAAAATAATTCTAATATTAAATGGTATTGTAATTGTGCCGAAAAGTTACCCTTTAAAGATAATTATTTTGATTATTATACAATTAGTTTTGGTATCAGAAATGTGAGTGATATTAATAAAACATTAAAAGAAGCCTATAGAGTTCTTAAGCCGGGAGGTAGATTTTTGTGTTTAGAGTTTTCAAAAGTGAAAAGTGAAATTTTGAATAATTTTTATAAAATTTATTCCAAATCTATTCCGCATGTGGGTAAGTTTATTATCGGAAAATCAGAACCCTATGAATATTTGGTCAACAGTATTGAGGAATTTCTTTCACAAGAAAATTTTTTTGAACTACTAAAAAAAGAAAATTTTTCTAATGTTTCTTACAGAAATTTAAGTGGTGGAATTGTTGCGATCCATTCAGCTTGGAAAACTTAAAATGATAAAAAAATTATTTATATTATTTAAAATTGGAAGAAAGCTATCTACATCCGGTGCTATATCGTCTATTTATGAAATTTATAACCCTCCAACTATAGTCAAAATTCTTTTTTTTATTATTGGATTTAATTTTGGAAATAAAAAAAAACAAACTAATTTAACTTCTGGTGCAAAATTATGTAAAGCGCTTCAAGAAATGGGTACAACTTTTATAAAATTAGGTCAATTTTTAGCGACCAGACCAGATATAATTGGTAATGACGTATCAATAGAATTAGAAAAGCTTCAGGATAAACTGCCTCCATTCGACTTAACTGTCGCAAAAAATATATTAAGACGCGAACTTGGTGAAGAAAATTATAGTCAAATATCCAATATTTCAGAACCAGTTGCTGCAGCATCTGTTGCTCAAGTACATTTTGCTAATATAAATATTGCTAGTCAAAAAAAAGAAGTGGCCATTAAAATATTGAGACCAGACATAGAAAAAGTTTTTAATGATGAATTAGATGCCCTTATGTTTTTGGCTTTTATTATTGAAAGTCTTGTTAAAAAAACAAAAAGATTAAAATTAGTTGAAGTTGTGCAGTTACTAAGAGAAATTACAAATGTTGAAATGGATTTTAGATTTGAGGCGGCTGCAGCAAGTGAACTCTATGAAAATACCAAAAATGACTTAGGCTTTAATGTTCCTAAAATTTATTGGAATCAAACTAGTAAGAAAATTCTTTGTTTAGATAGAATAGATGGTGTCTCAATAAGAGAAGTAGAAAATTTAAAATCCCAAAATATTGATACAAAAAAACTTGCGAAAAATATTATTCAACATTTCTTAAGGCATGCAGTCAGAGATGGTTTTTTCCATGCTGATATGCACCAAGGAAATTTATTTGTAACAAAAGATGGGAATATTGTTCCTGTTGACTTTGGCATAATGGGTAGATTGGATAAAAAAAATAGAAAATATCTTGCTGAAATACTTTATGGATTTATTCAAAGAGATTATAATAAAGTTGCAGAAATACATTTTATTGCAGGATTGGTCCCAAAAGAATTTTCAAAAGAGGATTTTGCACAATCTTTACGTTCTATTGGTGAACCTATTTTTGGTCAGTCAGCAAAAAACATATCGGGTGGAAAATTATTAAATCAACTTTTTGAAAATACCGAAAAATTTAATATGCAGACACAAATTCAACTTTTGCTCCTACAAAAAACTATGGTTGTTGTTGAGGGTGTTGCGAGAAAACTCGATCCCGAAACCAATATTTGGAATATTTCAAGGCCAATAATTGAAGAATGGTTAAAAAAAACAAAAGATCCATTTAATAAGGCTAGTGAAGCTGTAAACGAAGCATCCGAAGTTTTAAAAAAATTACCAGAGCTACCTAAAATCATGGATAGAGCCAATGAAGTCATGACCTTAATTGCTGAAGGTAAATTTAACCCCAACACGTTAGCATATAGAAGTTTAAGAGAAGAAGAATTAAAACTTCAGTTAATGCGTAACAAAATATTGGGAGGTATTTTAATACTTGTAATTTTTATTCTCATAGTATTCAAATAAGAGACTTATGAATAATTTATTAGAAAAAAAAATACTTCTTGTGGTTTGTGGGGGAATTTCTGCATATAAAACTTTAGAAGTAATTAGATTTTTAAAAAAAAAGGGTGCTAGAGTTAAAACAATTTTAACTAGAAGTGCTAAAGAATTTGTTACGCCCTTATCTGTTGCCTCACTTTCACAAGAAAAAGTTTATGATGACCTATTTAATCATGAAAATGAAGCTGAAATGGATCACATATCTCTTTCCAGATGGGCTGATGTAATACTTGTTGCGCCTGCAACAGCAAATACTATTTCAAAATTAAGTGTTGGTTTATCAGACGATTTAGCTTCGACTGTAATACTTGCTTCAAATAAAGATATTTTTTTAACTCCAGCAATGAATGTTAGGATGTGGGAGCATCCCTCAACGAAGGAAAATATTAATAAATTAAAAAACTTTGGTTACAAAATCATTGGTCCAGAAATTGGTGATATGGCGTGTGGTGAATTTGGTGAAGGTAAAATGTCAGAACCACATGAAATTGTGAAAAAAATTGAAAGTTATTTTGCAAATTTAAATCAAAATAAAAATTTTAAAGCTTTGGTAACAGCAGGGCCAACTCGTGAATATATAGACCCTGTTAGGTTTATAACTAGCAAATCAAGTGGAAAACAAGGTTTTGAATTAGCTAAATCTCTATCAAAAAATGGATTTGACACAACACTTATATCTGGTCCAACAAATTTAGAAGTTGGTAAAGATATAAATTTTATAAAAGTAGATACAGCACATCAAATGTTGAGAGAAACACAAAATAGCTTGCCGGTAGATGTTGCTATATTTTCAGCTGCTGTATCAGATTTTAAAATTAGAGAAAAAAAAGAACAAAAAATAAAAAAAAGAGATTATATAAATTTAAATTTAGAAAAAAATATTGATATTTTAAACTATGTTTCAAATCACAATTCTCTTAGACCGAAACTTGTAATAGGCTTTGCAGCAGAAACACATGAGATTAAAAATAATGCAAAAAAAAAATTAATAGAAAAAAATTGTGATTGGGTTATAGCAAATGATGTTTCTAATAAATCTATAGGTTTTGACTCTGATTTTAATGAAGTTACAATTTTTTATAAAGATAAAAAAATTAATGATGAAATGCTTGCTAGGAAGAAAAAATCTGAAATCTCAAATGAAATTGTTAACAGAGTTATTAGCCAGTTAAATTAAAATTTAATGGTAAAAGTATTAATTAAAAAATTAGATCCACAAGTAAAAATACCAAATTATAAAACGGCAGGTGCATCAGGTATGGACTTGATGGCCTTTACAAAAGAGCCAATTAAATTAGCCCCCAAAAGTTCATGTTTGGTACCCACAGGTCTTTCTGTTGCTTTTTCAAAAGATTACGAAATACAAATAAGACCAAGATCAGGTCTTGCCGCAAAAAGTAATATATCTGTTTTAAATACGCCTGGGACAATTGATAGTGATTATAGAGGAGAAATTAAAATAATACTTTTTAACCATGGAAATAATGAATTTGTAATTAATAACAATGACAGAGTTGCTCAAATGATTTTATTACCAATAAACAAAATGGAATTAGAAGAAGTGGTGAATTTACCGGATACTGTAAGGGGTAAAGGTGGTTTTGGATCAACTGGAAAATAAAATAATAATGAAATTTAATAAAAAGCAAGTTGAAAAATATTCAAGGCAAATAATTTTAAAAAAAATAGGTGTAGTTGGCCAAAAAAAACTTTTAAGATCAAAAGTTTTAATTGTAGGAGCTGGTGGTTTAGGATCGCCAATTGCAATTTATTTAACAGCACTAGGCATAGGACAAATAGGAATTGTTGATAGAGATAATGTTGAAATTTCAAATCTCAGCCGACAAATTATATTTAATACACATGATATAAAAAAAAATAAAGCATTAGCTGCTATTAAAAAATTAAAAAAAATAAATCCGGATTTAAAATTTCAGTCTTTTGGTAAAAGTTTATCATTAAAAAATATAAAAAAAATTGCAAAAAACTTTGATTTAATAGTTGATGGAAGTGATAATTTTCGAACACGATTTTTAATTAATGATTATTGTTTAAAAAATAAAAAAATTTTAATTTCAGGTGCAATAAGTAAATTTGATGGCCAGGTTTATACTTTTAATTTTTCCAAAAAAAAATCTCCTTGTCTTAGGTGTTTCATACCTAACACTCCAATAGACCAGGATGTTGATAATTGCGAATTTGAGGGTGTTTTAGGCACGTTAGGGGGTATTATAGGCTCCATTCAAGCTAACGAAGTAGTAAAGGAAATTCTAGGAATTGGGGATACTCTCTGTGGCTATATATTAGTTATAGATGGCTTAAAATTAACTTTTAGAAAAATTAAACTTAACAAAAGATCAGATTGTTATTGTAATGAGACAAAAAAATAAAATTTATATAATATTTTTTTTAGCTTTTTTTTTTATTATAAAAGTTTCTGCTGATGAAAACATAGTTTTTTTAACTTTAAAAAATAATGAAGTAAATTTAAGACAAGGACCATCTTTTGAATATCCAATTAAACTAATTTACCAAAAAAAATACTTGCCGGTAATAATATTAGATAAATCGGAAACTTGGAGAAAAATTAGCGATTTTCAAAATAATTCTGGTTGGATACATATTTCACAACTATCTAAAAAAAAATCTGCAATAAATATTAAAAATAATTCACTATTATATAAAAAACCTACTATTTTTTCTAAACCTGTTGCTAAAGTTGAAATTGGAAGGCTTTTATTAATTAAAAAATGTAAAACAGAATGGTGTAAAATAATTTCAGGTAACTATGAGGGTTGGATTATTAAAAGCTCCTTATGGGGAAAAACTAAATAAAATCTTTTACTAATTCATTTTTAGAATCTTGAGATATAGTGGCTTCATGTTTGTACAAATCATGGTTTATGAATAGCATAATTTTATTATTAAAATTTTTAAATTTTTTTATTTGTTCTTCAGAAAAATTAAAATGTATAAATTGTACTGATGATGCTTTCCCTTCGGCTGAAGTACGATCTACATCTTTTTCAGGAATTGCTTTTATTTTTTCTTCACCAATCTTTAAATAAATTTCTTCTTCTATTCCTCCAACTTTTCCTAAAAAATCCGCTCTTAAGATTGGATCATCAATTTCAAACATTAATGTAGCTACTAACTCATTTCCTTTTGGAATTAGCGGATTGTAAGCATTTAATTCATCTTTTAGTTGTTCATCGCCACCTTTTTCTATGTAAAGCATTTCTTGTATTTGACCAAGCATTGTTTCATAGCTTTCAAAATAAAATGTTCCATATGGTCCAATAGGTATTCTTCTATGTTTTTTATATTCAACTAATTTTTTTCTTAATTGTTTTCTATTTTTTTCATACTCATTTAATGAGACAAGATCTGCTTTTTCTACAATTCTTTTTTCTTTTGACATAATCATAATTTATATGACTTTGCTAATAATTCGATAGGATGTAATGCCTCATCGTTTGAAATTTTAGTATCCTTCTCAAGCTGTTTTAGATGTTTTCCTGCCAAGGGACAATCGGACGCCATATATTTATTATTTTTTTTTGAAATAATTTTAGAAGATAATTTTCCAACTTTATTTGCAATTTCATGTGTTGCTTTCATAACGCCGAAGGTTCCTCCATGACCTGCACATCTTTCAACAACATCTATTTTTATATTTGGTATCAGCTTGAGCATATCTCTGGCTTTATTGCCCATATTTTGAGCTCTAGCATGACATGCGTGGTGAACAGTGACTCCGCCATCTATTTCGTTAAGACCCTGAACTAGTCCCTCTTTTTTTGAAATATCTACAATATATTCATCTATGTCTTTTACGTTCAATGAAAGTTTTTTTATATTATTATCTTTAGGTAATAAAAGTGGCCATTCGAATTTTAACATTAAACCGCAACTAGCAGTTAACGTAACAACTTGATAACCTTTGTTAATCCATTTTAATAATTCATTTGAAACTTTAAGTGCTTGTTTTATTACTTTATGTGGATCTGCTTGCTCTAAATATGGCATTCCACAACAGCCTGCATATGAGTGTTGGACATCTACACCATTTTTTTTTAAAACTTTTAAAGCTGCTACACCTGTGCTTTTTTTGTTAAAATTAACGAAACAAGTAGAATAAATTACAACTTTCCTTCCAAATCCAGGTGCTAATTTATTGATTTCATTTTTATTTTTTTTCGAATAGTTTTCAAAAGTCTCATCATTATACTTTGGTAATATCACTCTTTTATCAATTCCAGTAAAAATTTCTAATATTTTTCTAAAAAATTTATTTTTTACATTTGTAAACCAATTGATAATTTGGTTAAACATAACTCCAATTTTAGCGTTTCGATCAATCTTAGCTAATTGAAATGGAATTTTAGAAAGTTTTTTAATTTTTTTTTGATACATTCTGTATCTGAACATTAAGTGAGGAAAATCTAAATTAAATTCATGTGGAGGAACATATGGACATTTGGTCATAAAGCACATGTCACATAAGGTACAAGCATCTACAACTTTTCCAAATTTTTCACTTGGCAATGAGCTTACTTCTCCTTCTTTTGTGTCGTCTATAAATTCAAAAAGTTTGGGAAAGCTGTCACAAAGATTAAAACACCTTCTACAACCGTGGCAAATATCAAAAACTCTTCTCATCTCATCATCTAATTTTTTTTGATCAAGAAAATCAGAATGATCAAAATTGATGGGATGTCTTATGGGAGCTCCAATACTACCTTCTTTATTCATCTATTTTTTTGGTGGGGTTTAATCCCCACCAGAAATTAATTATTTAATTATTTGATTGTATCAAGTGTTTTTTGAAATTTCCCTGCGTGGGATTTTTCAGCTTTAGCTAAAGTTTCAAACCAATCTGCTATCTCTTCAAAACCTTCTTCTCTAGCAGTTTTGGCCATTCCGGGATACATATCTGTATATTCATGAGTTTCTCCCGCTACAGCTGATGCTAAATTAGCTTTGGTTTCACCAATTGGTTTACCTGTTGCTGGATCACCTACTTCTTCTAAAAATTCTAAGTGTCCATGAGCGTGACCAGTCTCACCTTCTGCAGTTGATCTAAAAACTGACGCAACATCATTATAACCCTCTACGTCCGCCTTTTGAGCAAAATATAAGTATCTACGATTTGCTTGACTTTCTCCAGCAAAAGCAGCTTTTAAGTTTTCTTCTGTTTTACTTCCTTTTAGCGCCATATTAATTCTCCTTTATACATAGTTTATAATCATTCTAAACTAGAAGTCAATACTTTGTAATTCTTTTAAGAAAAATTTAACTATTAATTTAAATTATTTTTTTTGCTTTTGATTATTATTCGCAACACGAATTGTTACTTCAATATCTTTAATTTTTTTTCCATCTGGGGGGTTAGGAATATTTTTTAAAGAGAAATTATTATTTTTTATATCAATTAATTGCGATGAATCTTCATCATAAAAGTGGTGATGTTTTTTAGTATTTGTATCAAAAAATGTTCTATTGTCTTTGAACAATATTTCTTTCACATAACCTTTTTTTTTAAACGCATATATAGTGTTATACAAAGTGGCTAAAGAAATTTTTTCTCCACTATTTTTTTTTGCAATTTTTTTCAATTTTTCAATTGTGAAATGAAAAGTTTCTTTTCTATCAAATAATATCTTACATATGGCAATCCTTTGCTTTGTTGGCCTTAAACCAGAGGCCCTTAGTCTTGTCTTATGAAGTTTTATTTGTTCCATTTACTTAAAAACAGTGATTTTATTACCTTTTTAACTTATAATTATTCTAAACTAAATATATGTAATTAACAAAATGAATCAAGTATTAGTTTACCCATATGATAAAAAAAAATACTTATAATTATAATGAATTAATTGACTGTGCTAATGGAAAATTATTTGGACCAGGAAATGCTCAGTTGCCCTCACCTCCAATGCTAATGTTTGATAGAATTACCAATATTCAAGATTTGAAAGGAAAATTTAAAAAAGGATTAATTGAGGCTGAGCTGGATATAAAAGATAAAATGTGGTTTTTTGACTGTCACTTTAAAGATGATCCTGTAATGCCTGGCTGCCTTGGATTAGACGCTATGTGGCAGTTAGTAGGTTTTTTTTTAGGATGGACAGGAGAGCCTGGTAAGGGACGAGCACTTGGGGTAAATTCTGTAAAGTTTACTGGTGAGGTTCTTAAAAAAGTCAAAATTGCTAGATATCAGGTTGACATGAAAAGAATTTTAAAAAAAAAAGGTGCTGTTGTAGGTTTGGCTGATGGAAAATTATATTCTGATAGCAAAGCAATATATGAAGCGGAAGGATTAAAGGTAGGATTATTTAAAAAATGAGAAGAGTAGTAATTACAGGTGTTGGAATAGTTTCGTGTATTGGAAACAACAAAAAAGAAGTATTAGAATCATTATTAAATACAAAATCAGGAATAGTTTTTTCAGAAGAACACAAAAAATATAATTTTAGAAGTCAAGTTATAGGAAATGTAAAAAATTTAAATTTTAAAGATCATATTGATAGAAAACAATTAAGATTTATGGGAGACGGTTCTGCTTATAACTATATCGCTTTAAAAGAAGCTATAGAAGAGTCTGGTTTGCAAGAAAAGGATGTAAGTAACGAAAAAACAGGAATTGTAATGGGATCCGGCGGACCTTCAATAAAAAATGTTTACTTTGCTGTCGATACCATAAGAAAATCTTCACCAAAAAAAATGGGGCCTTATATAGTTCCCAGAACAATGGCAAGTACATGTTCCGCAACTCTTGCTGTTCCTTTTAAAATAAGAGGAATAAATTATTCAATTAGCTCGGCTTGTGCAACAAGTGGACATTGTATTGGAAATGGAATGGAACTAATTCAATTTGGAAAACAAGATATTATGTTTGTCGGAGGTGGAGAAGAGTTGGATTGGGCTCTTTCAGGTATGTTTGATGCTATGCCAGCATTATCTTCAAAATATAATAACAATCCAGAAAAGGCATCAAGACCTTATGATGCTAATAGAGATGGTTTTGTTATTGCGGGAGGTGCAGGAGCTCTAGTTTTAGAAGAGTATGAACATGCTAAAGCCAGAGGTGCAAAAATATATGCCGAATTAACTGGATATGGAGCTACTTCAGATGGATATGATATGGTCGCTCCTTCTGGAGAAGGTGCAATAAGATGTATGAAAATGGCATTAAAAACAAAAAGAAATGAAATTGATTATATTAATACACATGGCACATCAACACCTGTGGGTGATATTACTGAATTAGATGCAATAAAAAAAACTTTTCAAAATACAATTCCTAAAATTAGTTCGACAAAATCTCTTACGGGACATCCCTTGGGCGCAGCATCTGTTCATGAAGCTATTTATTCTTTAATTATGATGGAAAATAATTTTATAGCAGCTTCTGCAAATATTGAAAATATAGATGATGCTGCAAAATCTTTTCCAATAGTTAAAAAAGTGGAACAAAATGTTTCATTAAATGCTGTAATGTCAAATAGTTTTGGCTTTGGTGGTACTAATTCAACTTTGCTTTTTGAAAAATTAAATTAAAAATTATGTCACTATTAAAAGGTAAAAAAGGATTAATAATGGGGGTAGCTAATGATAGATCTATTGCTTGGGGCATTGCAAAAAAACTATCAGAGAACGGGGCAGAACTAGCTTTTACCTATTTGGGTGATTCATTAAAAAAAAGAGTGGTACCTTTAGCTCAATCACTAAAATCTAATTTTACACTTAGCTGTGATGTGGAAAAAAAAGAAGATGTGATAAGAACATTTACAGATATAAAAAATAAATGGGGGAATTTGGATTTTGTTGTACATGCAATTGCTTTTTCTGATAGGTCTGAACTTTCAGGAGAATACGTAAATACATCAAGAGAGAATTTTTTAAGAAGTATGCTAATTTCATGTTTTTCTCTTACAGAAGTAGCAAAAGAAGCATCAAAATTAATGAACAAAGGCTCTAGTATGTTAACGCTAACCTATGAATCTTCAAAAGTAATACCTAATTATAATGTAATGGGCGTGTGTAAAGCTGCCTTGGAAACTAGTGTAAAATACCTTGCAAGAGATTTGGGGCCAAAAGGCATTAGAGTAAATGCTATTAGTGCTGGTCCCATTAAAACATTAGCGGCATCTGCAATAGGTGATGCAAAATTTTTATATAAATGGAATGAGGATCATTCTCTTTTGAAAAGAAATGTAGATATTAATGATATTGGTGGCTCTGCTGTATATTTGTTAAGTGATTTAGCAACTGCTGTAACCGGTGAAATACACTATGTTGATGCTGGTTACAATAAAGTGGGAATGCCTAACCCTAAAAATATTACTTAGCTAGCTTCTTTAATTGAAAGTTTAACCTTGCCTCTATCGAAGCCTATAACTTTAACCGAAACTTCATCTCCTTCTTTTACAACATCTGATACTTTTGCAACTCTTTTTCCTGCAAGCTGAGAAATGTGAACGAGCCCATCTTGTTTACCTAAAAAATTTACAAATGCACCAAACTCCATTAT
>CEUZ01205324.1_pt1 | contig 10884 bp, 10 predicted proteins | sample 361511 | NCBI WGS metagenome assembly CEUZ01 (sample SAMEA2622822, study PRJEB7988) | marine metagenome | biome: marine biome (ENVO:00000447); feature: surface water layer (ENVO:00002042); material: "saline water (ENVO:00002010), including plankton (ENVO:xxxxxxxx)" | depth 5 m
CCTCCTATGATGTTGACTACTGATCTTTCTTTAAGAATGGATCCTAATTACGAGCCAATTTCTAGAAAATTTCATGAAAACCCTGATGAATTTGCAGATGCTTTTGCAAGGGCTTGGTTTAAGCTTACGCATCGTGATATGGGTCCTCGCGCATGTTATTTAGGCCCAGAAGTTCCAAAGGAAGCACTAATTTGGCAAGATCCAATAACAAAAAATAAATATAAGCTTAAAAATAAAGAAATTAATATTCTTAAAGCAAAAATATTAAAATCAGGAATTTCTATATCAGAGTTGGTCTCTACAGCTTGGGCATCAGCTTCAACTTTTAGAGGTTCCGATAAGAGAGGCGGAGCTAACGGAGCACGAATCAGATTAGCTCCACAAAAAGACTGGAAAGTTAATAATCCACCTCAATTAACTAAAGTTATTAAAACTTTAGAGAAAATTAAAAAAGACTTTGATAATAAAAAGAAAAGTGTCTCATTAGCAGATTTAATTGTTTTAGGTGGTTGTGCTGCAATTGAAAAAGCTGCCAAGAAAGCTGGTCACAGTGTAAAAGTTCCGTTTTCACCCGGTCGTGGAGATGCATCACAAGATCAAACAGACGTCCATTCTTTTGCTTTACTTGAACCAAAAGCTGATGGATTTAGAAATTATATTACAAAAAAAACTAATGGATCATCAAAAAAAAGCACAGTGTCCGCAGAGGAAACACTTGTTGATAAGGCGCAGCTTTTAAAACTTACTGCACCCGAAATGACGGTTCTTATTGGTGGTATGCGCGTATTAAATACAAATTTTGACAAATCTAAACATGGAGTATTTACAACAAAACCAGAGACGCTAACAAATGATTTTTTTGTTAACTTACTTGATATGGGTACAACGTGGAAAGAAGTCTCTCAAGAAGAAGATCTTTTTACAGGACGTAATCGAAAAACAAAAAAAGTTAGATGGACTGGAACTCGTTTTGATCTAATATTTGGCTCAAATTCTCAGTTAAGAGCGTTAGCCGAAGTTTATGCATGTGAAGATTCCAAACCTAAGTTTATTGCTGATTTTATTTTTGCGTGGACAAAGGTAATGAATCTTGATCGTTTTGATTAAAGATGAAATTTAAGTATTTTATCTAGGTTCTTCCCCATAAAATTTCTTTTATAATCCATCCAGTATAATCTCCAGTAGTAATTTTGCACCATTTGAGTTTGCACTTTTTTATTAAAACTAATCTTCCTTTTTGTAATTTTGCAATTGGCTTAGAGTAAATGGTAGAATTTTTGTAAATAATAGTATTATTTTTAATGTTTATAGCCGATTTTTTTTTAGATAATTGAGATATATGTATCCAGCCTGAATTATTTTCAAAGTCTTTTATCTCTCTCCATGTTTCAAATTTATCTGTAATGATAACAGGTAAATATTTTTTTTTATATGTTAATTTAATTGGATAATCAAAAGAAGGCCCTAATCTTAAATTTACTTTATCATTTTTTAAAGATAAAAAATTTAAATTTTCGTTTGCTAAAGAGTTAGAAAAATTTAAAAAAAAAACTAATGGTAAAAAAATTAAAAAAAATTTATTATTTTTTTTCATTACAAATACAATCTGATCTTTTGTTTAGTTTTACTTTCCTAAAATTAAGTTTTAGCGTATCAACAATTAATATAAATCCACATAGTGTGCTTCCAATTTTAAGAATTTCTTTAACCGCTTCATTTGCTTGAATGCTTCCAATTATACCTGCTAAAGGGCCTAAAACACCCTCAAATTCACAATTATCTATATCAAGGTTACTTGGCATTTTGGGAATAAAACATCTAAGGCAAGGAGAATTTTTTTTAGAAAAATTAAAAGTATAGACCTGCCCATCAAATTTACTTATAGCTCCTGAAATTAATATTTTTCTATTTTTTAAACAGTAATCATTAATTAAAAAACGAGTTTTAAAGTTATCACTACCATCTATTATTAAGTTATAATTTTTAGCTACCTGCTCTATATTTGAGTTGTTTAAATTTTTATTAAATTTTTTTAGTTTTATATTAGGATTAATTTTTTTTAGTTTATTAATTGCTGCGGATGTTTTTTTTTTACCAATATCATTGGTGTTAAATATAATTTGTCTTGCTAGATTAGAAATTTCTACTTTATCTTTATCTATAATACCAATTTTTCCAATACCTAATGCAGTTAGATAAATTGCTATTGGAGAACCTAAACCACCAGCACCAATAATTAAAACACTTGATTGAGCAAGTTTTTTTTGACCAATTACTCCAATTTTTTTTAAAATTATTTGTCTTGAGTATCTTTCTATTTGTTTTTTGCTAAACTTCATTATATTTTTATTTTCCTGTCGAACCAAAACCGCCTTTTCCTCTTAACGTATTTGGTAAATTTTCAACTATTTCAAACTCCATTTTATATACCGGCATCAAAATCATTTGAGCGACTCTATCTTTATTATTAATAATAAATTCTCTGTTTCCGTGGTTAAAAAGTATTATTTTAATTTCGCCTCTATAATCGCTGTCAATTGTTCCAGGTGTATTCAAAACAGATATATTATTTTTTACCGCAAGCCCTGATCTAGGCCTTATCTGTATTTCGTATTCATTTGAAAATGCAACTGAAAGACCAGTAGGTACTAAACAAGAGTTCTGCGGAGCTAATTTAATAGGTTTTTTTATGAAAGCCATAAGATCTATACCCGAAGCACCTGGTGTTTTGTAAGTTGGTATTTCTACTGCTGGATCTAATTTTTTAATTAATATTTTTACCATTAAATTTTAATTTAACTGGCTAATAACTCTGTCGACGATTTCATCCGCAATTTCAGATTTTTCTTTAATTTTAATTTTTTCATCATCAATTCTTTTATCTTTGTAAAAAATGGTAACTTCATTAAAATCTGATTCAAAACCTATAGATTTATTGGAAACATCATTTGCAATGATCCAATCACAATTTTTTTCCATCAATTTTTTTTTTGCATTTTTTTTTATATCATGTGTTTCTGCAGCAAAACCTATAACTAATTTTGGTCTAAGGGAGTTATGTTTTGATACATAGTTTAAAATATCAATATTATTTTCCAAACTTAAATTAATATAACCTTCTTTTTTTATCTTTTTATCTTCTTCTTTTTTAATTTTAAAATCTGATACTGCTGCAGAAAATACAGCAACATCTACCGGTAAGTTACTTTGTGTTTCTCTAAACATTTGATCTGCCGTTTCTACTTTTATATAATTAATATCTTTACTTATTTTTAGATTAGTTGGTCCGGAAATAAGAGTAGTTTCAAATCCCTTTTTTGATAATGACTTAGCCAATTCAAAACCTTGTTTTCCGCTTGATTTGTTAGTAATAAATCTAACAGGGTCTATATATTCACGTGTAGGACCAGCTGTTACTAAGGCTTTAAACTTTTTATTTTTTTTTAAGTTAAAAAAATAATTTTCAATTTGTTTAACGATTTCATCAGGCTCTGACATTTTACCTTCTCCGAACTCTCCACACGCCATATCTCCAATTTCAGGACCAATTATTTTATAGCCAAATTTTTTTAACTTATTAAGATTTTCTTTGGTTGATGGATGTTCCCACATCCTGACATTCATTGCTGGTGTTAAAAAAATATCTTTATTTGAAGCAAGTATTACTGTTGAAGCTAAATCTTCAGATGACCCAGTACTTAATTTTGAAATAGTATTAGCTGTTGCGGGCGCAACAAGTATTACATCAGACCATCTAGAAAGAGATATATGATCCATTTCAACTTCATTTTCAGCATTAAATAATTCATTATAAACTTTTTCTTGTGAAAGTGATGCAACAGATAATGGTGTAACAAATTCAGTAGCGCTTTTAGTTAAAATTGTTTTAACTTTTGCCCCCTTTTTTTTAAAAGATCTAATTATCTCTAAACTTTTATATGCAGCTATACCTCCACAGATGACTAGAAGTATTTTTTTTTCTAATAAATTATTCATAAGTTTATTATTTGAATACTAAGAGGACAAAAATTACAAGTACTAAAATTCCTCCTAATATCTTATTTCGCATTAATTCTAATTTTAATTCTTCTTCTCTTAGGCTGCGGTAAGCTAAAGTATTTTGTTTAAATTTACCTTCTGCAATTAAGGTCATAACATCATTTGCTCTGTCCATAATTATAGGTAAATCTGGCAATCTTTTCAAAACTTCTGAAGCTTCACTTATAACTTCACCAGCTTTATTTATTGGATCTTTCACTTCACTTAACCAATCTTCCAATATAGGTCGTGATATATTCCATATGTTGGTATTAGGATCAAGATTTCTAGCAACGCCTTCAACTACAACCATTGTTTTTTGTAATAGCAATAATTGTATTTGAGTTTGCATATTAAACTTTTCTGTGATTTCAAAAAGCTGTGCTAACAATTTACCTCCAGAAATATTTTTCACAGATTGTCCAAAAATAGGTTCTCCGATTGAACGTAATGCTTGAGCAAACTCATCTTTGGAAATTTCTTTTGGAACTAAACCTGCTATAAAATGGACTTCAGCTACTTTTTTATAATCTCTTTTAATAAATCCATAAAGTATTTCAGCTAAATATTTTCTATTATTTTTATCTAATCTTCCCATTATTCCAAAATCAACTGGTACAATACTTCCATCTTTTTCTACAAAAAGATTCCCCTGGTGCATATCGGCATGAAAAAAACCATCTCTAACTGCATGTCGCAAAAAGTGTTGAATTATATCTTTGGCAAGTTTTTTAGTTTCTATATTTTGTGATTTAAGGACCTCAATTTCTCTAATTGATATTCCATTAACTCTATCTAAGCAAAGGACTTTTTTACTTGTTTGGTTCCAATAAATTTTTGGAACTTTAAAGCCAATATCATTTTTTGTGTTTTCATAAAGCTCGTTAGCTGCCGCTGCCTCAAATCTAAGATCCATTTCTACATTTGTGATCTCACGAAGTAACTGAACAATTTCAACTAGTTTTAATCTTTTAGTTTTTTTTACAAGACTTTGCACAATATAAGCTAAAAACATTAAAGCATCTAATTCTTCATTAAATATTTTTTCTATATTTGGTCTAAGTATTTTTATTGCTACATTTTTGTTTTTTCCTGAAAAATTAATATTTGCAAAATGTACCTGAGCTATTGAAGCTGCAGCAACTGGTTCAGAAATATTCGAAATTTGTTGAAAATTTTTATCTCCAATTTCATTTTTTAAAATATTTTTAGCTTCGCTCAAATCAAAAGGAGGCAGTTTATCTTGTAGTTTTTCTAACTCTTTAGAAATGTTTTCTCCTATAATGTCAGGCCTTGTTGCTAGGAATTGACCCAATTTTATAAATGTTGTACCCATGTTTTGTAATGCGTTACATAATTTTAAGCCAGGGGACAAATTTTTATTTTTTTCTTTATCTTGTGAACCAAATCCAATTAAGTAAAAAAATACTTTTACGATTTTAGGTGGATTATATATTTCATAAATTGACGAAATTGCTCCAGAAGCAGATAGTTTTCTTCCAATTTTAAATAACATAAATAATTTATTAAACATAATTAAATTTTCCAAGCTGAGTGAATGGCAACTATACCACCACTTAAATTTCTATAAGAAACATTAGTAAATTTTTGTTTTTGAATCTTTTTAAAAAACATCTCTTGTGAGTAAAATTTTTCGATACTAGTGACTAAATATTCATATGGTTCAGATTTTCCAACAACTATTTTTCCAATAATAGGTATAGATTTTGAGTAATTTTTATAAAATTTATTTAATATTTCACCTTTGACTTTTGAAAATTCCAAACACAAAAATCTACCACCTGGTTTTAAAACTCGGTAAGCTTCTTCCAAAGCTTTGTCTATATTTTCTACATTTCTTATACCAAAACTAATAGTATAATAATCGAAAAAATTATTTTTGAATGGCAATTTTTCAGCATTATTACAAAACCATTTTATATTTTTATTCTCTTTATTTTTTTTTTTACTAAGATTCAGCATTTCTTTATTTTCATCAACGCAATAAACATATCCTTCATAGTCAAGTTTATTTAGAAACAATTTAGCTATATCTCCAGTTCCAGAAGCAACATCTATTAATTTTGTATTTTTTTGGGGATTAAGAAAATGTATAAAGTTATTTTTCCACAATCTATGAATACCTAAGGACATTAAATCATTCATAAAATCATATTTATCGAAGACATCTTTAAAAACTTTAGTTACAAGCCTTTCATTATTTTTATGATGAGTTTTCATTTAAATTAATAGATCATATGTTAAGTTTTTACACAATATATATAATTTACATATGCCAGAATTGCCAGAAATCGAAATTGTCAAAAAATCTTTGTATAAAATGATAAACAAAGCAAAAATCACTGATGTAATAATTAAGAACAAAAATTTGCGTTATAAAATACCTAATAATTTTTCTAGAAATTTAATTGGTGAAAAAATACTTAAAATTTCAAGACGTTCTAAATATCTAATTTTTCATTTTGAAAAAAAATTAGTTTTAGTTCATCTTGGTATGAGTGGAAAATTAATATTAAAAAAAAATAATAATAAAAAATTATTAAAAACAAGTTTTTATTATGATTTAAATATACTATCAAAACATAATCATATTTACTTTAAGCTGAATAATGGTTTTATATTAATTTATAATGATGTCAGAAGATTTGGCTTTTTTAAACTATATAAAAATATTAATTTCGATAAAATTGCTTTTTTAAAAAAACTGGGACTAGAACCGTTTAACAAACTATTTAATAAAAGTTATTTTAAAAAATTTATAAAAAATAGAAAAAAAAATATTAAAAATTTATTAATGGACCAAACTTTTGTTAGTGGTCTTGGAAATATTTATGTAAATGAAGTATTGTTCATGTCACGTATTAAGCCACTAAAAAAATGTAATTGTCTTACAGACTATCAAATAACCAATTTAATTTTTAATATTAAAAAAATTTTAAAATTTTCAATCTACAAGGGAGGTTCCTCAATTAAAAATTTTAAAAACACTTATGGCGAAAGCGGTAAATTTCAGCAATTTTTTTATGTTTACGGAAAAACAAATGAAAAATGTTCACGTATCTCGTGTAAGGGAAAAATAAAAAAAATCACTATATCTGCCAGATCATCCTTTTACTGCGATAAATGTCAAATTTAGACTGGTATTGACTGAGGTAGATCAAAAAGATATAAAATCTCGCTTTATGCCAAATACCAAATCAGCAATAAGACGTGTAAGAAGAGTGCGCAAACAAACTACAGTGAACAAAATAAGAAAAAGTAAGTATAAATCAACAATAAAACAGATGAATGAATATATTAAAGCGAGAAAATTAAAAGAAGCAAAAAGTTTCTTGCCAAAATTCCACTCTCAATTGATGAAGATTGCTAAGACTGGCACGATCAACAAAAAAACCGCATCAAGAAAAATTTCAAAAACTACAAAAAAAATTTACAACTTAGAAAAAAAATAAAATTGTCAATTAAGAGTTGATAATTTTTGAAAGCATAAGTTGTTTAACTACATAAAGAATTTTTTTTTAAAAAAAAACTAGATCTAGTTAATATATTTAAAGTTGCATCGAATCTAAAAGTAACTCATTGATTGAAAAAAAAATAAAAAAACTTCATGAGATAAAATTTTTTTTAAATACAACTCATTAAAGAAATAAAATTTTTATAATACAACCTAATAAGTATTGCATAACAACTAAAAAAAAAATAAGAATTATCTTTCAAAAAAAAATCTCTATGAAAGAAAACTTGTCTAAAAAAATTGTTAATAGTAGTGCGGCGCAAGAAGAAAATTTTCTTAATTGGAATAATATTTTGCAAGAACTTAAAATGGTTTTTGGCAATGACGTTTATGAAAGTTGGATAAAAAACATTAATTTAAAAAAAGAATTTAATCATTATGTTATTCTTTCAGCCCCAACACGATTTGTAAGAGATTGGATAGTGTCTAGGTATGCTGATAAAGTTCTAGATCAAATTAAAAACTTTAAGCAAAGTATACAAAGAATAGAATTTTTAATAGAAGAAAAGGAAGAAAAGTTAAATAAAAAAGATTATCCAAAAAATAGTCACGTTTCTGCAATAGAAAATTCTTTATTAAATTATAACAGGTTTGATACTAACAACAGCTTTGATAATTTTGTAGTTGGTGAAAGTAATGAGCTTGCATACATGGCTGCAAAAAGAGTGTGTTTAGAGAGTTCTCATTATAACCCATTGTTTATTTACAGTGGCGTCGGAATGGGAAAAACACATTTGTTGAATGCCATTGGTCTAGAAATTGAAGATAAACAAAAGGTAATGTTTATTTCTGCTGAAAGATTTATGTATCACTTTATTAGGTCCATTAAAAATAATGAAATGGTAAAATTTAAAGACTTTTTTAGAAAAGCTAATATCTTTATTATTGATGACATCCAGTTTGTTGGAGGCAAAGAGGCAATGCAAGAGGAATTTTTTCATACATTTAATGCATTGATAGAAAGAGGATCTAAAATAGTTATATCATCTGATAGACCACCATCAAACTTAGAAAGAATACAAGAAAGAATAAAATCACGATTATCAGGAGGGCTTGTAGTAGATATCCAGCCTCCAGATTTAAATTTAAGAAAAAAAATTTTAAAAAATAAATTTGAAATTATAAAAAGAAATTTTAAGGAAAATTATATAATTAGTGATGAAGTTTTTGATTATTTAGCTACAGAAATTAGTTCAAGCGTTAGAGAAATGGTTGGGGCTTTAAATAGAGTTTTAGCATTTAGCAAAATTAATAATAAATCACCTAGCGTTTATGAGTGTAAAAGAATTTTAAAAGATTTTATTATCTATAATAATAAACTGATCAACGTAGAATCTATCCAAAATTCGGTAGCTTCACATTTTAACCTTAATATTCAAGAAATGTTGTCTCCAAGAAGATCGAGATCACTTGCAAGGCCAAGGCAAATTGCTATGTATCTTGCTAAACAGTATACAACTAATTCACTTCCAGATATTGGTAGGAGGTTTTCTAATCGTGACCATACTACAGTAATTCACGCTGTAAAAAAAATTGAAGATCTTCTTAAAAAAGATAATGAAATTAAGCAAAGTGTAAATGAAATAAAAAAAAAATTTCTCTAAAAAATGCAATTTACAATAAATCGAGACGTTTTTTTAAAATCCTTAGGACATGCTTATGGTGTTATCGAAAAGAAAACAACTCTTCCAATTTTATCTAATGTTTTAATTGAAGCTAAGGGATCAAAAATTAAATTAACCTCTACAGACCTTGATTTAATTTATTCAGAGGATATTCCTTTGCAAGAATTAAAGGTAGAAGGCTCCACAACAACTTCGGCTTCTGTGTTATATGATATACTAAGAAAGTTAGAAGCAAATTCAAAAATAGATCTTTCTCTTCAAAGCGAAAATAAATTAAAACTTATATCGGGGAATTCTAAATTTAACTTATTATGCATTCCATCGAATAATTTTCCTATTTCAAATGAAAATTTCGAAAATACATCCTTCCAGGTTACTGCTACAAGTTTACTAAAACTTTTAAATAAAGCAAAAATCTCAATATCAAATGACGAAACTAGACATTATCTTAATGGAATATATTTTCATAGAACAAGTCTAAATAATAAATATTTTTTAACAGGAGTAGCTACTGATAGCCATAGACTTTCATCCAGTAGTTTAGAAATTGATCAAAACATAAATTTTGAATCAATCATTTTGCCTAAAAAAACTATTTTTCAATTAATTACTTTATTAGAACAGGCAACTGGTAACATTAAAATATCCAATAACAAGTCCAAAGTAAAATTTGAAATGGAGAGTGGTGTACTAATTTCTAAAGTTATTGACGGACGTTTTCCCGATTATAATAAAGTTGTTCCTAAAGAAAATGAAAAAATATTACAAATAAAGTTAAGTGAATTTAAAAATTCTATAGAACGGGTAACGACTGTTTCTGTAGATAAAAAGGAAGGTTTAAAAATGAATATCAAAAAAGATTCGATAGAGTTATTGGTAAACAGTCCAAATAGTGGAGATGGGATTGAAAATGTAAACGCAAAATTTAATTCAGATGAAATGAGTATTAGCTTTAATAGTAAATATTTAATTGATATAGCTTCACAAATTGAGGATGAAACAATTGTTATGAATTTAAAAGAACCAGGCTCACCCGTTTTAATAAAGGATTTATCTGATAAGTATAGTTTTCATGTAGTTATGCCAATGAAAATCTAATTTAGTTAAAAAATTCAATTCCAGAAAATTTTTTTTTTTTTGTTTAAGTAACCATTTAATACCAACGACAATTTGAGTGATAGTTTTGTTATAGATTTAATTAGATTAAAAAAAATGTTAAAATGTAAACTTAAAATTCATTTATATGATCAAAAAAGCTCAACAAGACAGAGAAAAATATAGCGCAGAATCGATAAAAGTACTTAAAGGTCTAGAAGCAGTTAGAAAAAGACCTGGGATGTATATAGGTGATACCGATGATGGAACAGGCCTTCATCATATGGTTTACGAAGTGGTAGATAATTCTATCGACGAGGCTTTAGCAGGCCATTGTAAAAATATTAAGGTTATAATAAATACAGATCAATCTGTTTCAGTCGAAGATGATGGAAGAGGAATACCTGTAGATTTACATAAAGGGGAAAAAAAATCTGCAGCTGAAGTTATAATGACACAGCTTCATGCTGGAGGTAAGTTCGATCACGATTCATATAAAGTTTCTGGAGGACTTCATGGCGTTGGTGTTTCTGTAGTTAATGCTTTATCAGAAAAATTAACTTTAAAAATATTTAGAGATAAAAAAGAATA
>CEUZ01243846.1_pt1 | contig 10882 bp, 10 predicted proteins | sample 361511 | NCBI WGS metagenome assembly CEUZ01 (sample SAMEA2622822, study PRJEB7988) | marine metagenome | biome: marine biome (ENVO:00000447); feature: surface water layer (ENVO:00002042); material: "saline water (ENVO:00002010), including plankton (ENVO:xxxxxxxx)" | depth 5 m
CTTCGGGGCTGCCGGAGGAGAAGATGGCCTCGTCGGCATCAATCGCCTCGTGAAGGCCGATGGCAGCAGCGAAGAACTACCGGGGAGCATCCGGGTGGAAGTTCATAGCGGAGACTGCTTCGAAATTGAAACACCCGGGGGAGGTGGATTCGGAGCTTCCGGGTAGAGGAGATAACACCCAGTCGAAAATAGGCTGTGGAACCAAAAGGAGGGGGATGATGTCAACTGATCCATGGATGACTTCAGAACAACACCAAGAACTATTTGAAGCGGTAAAGAACTGGGATCGCTGGGGAGCCGATGACCAGGCGGGAGCACTCAATCTGATTACTCCAGAACTACGAGCCGCAGCCGCGGCCGAGGTCGTCCATGGTCATGCAGTTAGCTGTGCCCGAGAACTACCAGTCGAACCGAACGCCGAAAATCGTCATCCCGCGCTCCACATGATGGTGCGTGGCGGAGATGACTGTGTTTCCCCGCATCTCAACATGGAATCAACTGGTGATTTCGTAGGCGTTGCGTTCCACGGAATGGCGACCTCACATATTGACGCTCTCTGTCACGTCTTCGTCGACAAGCAGATGTACAACGGCTACGGAGCTGAAACAGTGAAAAGTACCGGTGCGACCCGATGCAGCATCATGGTCGCCGCCGAAGGTGTCGTTGGACGCGGAGTGTTACTGGACATTCCTCGTCTTCGAGGGGTCAAATGGATTGAACCCGGTGACGCCATCACAGTCGACGAACTTGAAGCCTGCGAAAAAGCCCAAAATGTGTCTGTAGGGCAAGGCGACATCTTGCTTGTCGGAACCGGACGAGATGAACGTCGAGCCGAGATGGGTCCATGGCATCCATTTCATGTCGGCATGGCGGGCCTCCACCCAGATTGCATCGGTTGGCTCAGCGAACGAGACATTTCTGTTCTCGGATGTGACGGGGTAAGCGACGTGCTGCCCGGAAACCACCCAGACGACTGGGTTATGCCGATTCACCAAACAGTCATCGTTGCGATGGGAGTGCACCTCCTCGACAACCTTCGGTTAGACCAACTGGCTGCGGCCTGTGCTGAGCGCTCCAAGTGGAGTTTTCTGTTCACCGTTGCACCTCTCAGAGTTGAGGGTGGAACAGGTTCACCCGCGAATCCCATAGCGCTTCTATAAAACCAGCCGCCTCTTACGCGACTTGGACCCTGGGATGTGTCGCGACCCATATCAGCGCCAAAAGAATGACGGCACCACCAACGACGGTATTGCTCGCTGGAGTCTCGCTGACAACCAACCACACCCAAATTGGAGCCAGAATGATCTCGCTCAGCAATAACAAGCTTGTGCGGGCCGCGGGAACGTGACGTCCCGCAGCATTGAAGATCGGGAGACCTACACCTAAGAGAATTCCGCCGCTAACCAAACCAAGAATGGCGTCGCGAACCGGTAGAGCAAACCCTCCCGTTGCCACGCTGGCTACTACCCCGACCACAATGCCGATCACGCCTGTGAAGAAAACCTGGGCCCGAGGGTCACGTTGCTGGGAATCTCTTAACAGCACTGTGTAAACACCAAGCATCAGAGGAATACAACACGCGACCGAAATACCAAGCACACTGCTGCTATCCCACGTTGTACCCATGACCCCGACCCCAACAACGGCGATGGCCATAGCGGCCCAGGTGTGTCGATCAACTTTTTCGCGCAATAGCAGCCATCCCAACAATGCGGCAGAAAACGGCGCCAAACTCTGCAACAACAAGGTCGTTGCAGCGTCGATCCGAGCTATAGCAATAATGAATGACGTCGACATGCCAGCCATCAGCGCACCAGCAAGCAAATTCTTTCCCAAGCCGGTCGTGAGGGCTTCCTTTGGTCCTCTCACCGAACCCAGAGATAACGCAATCGAAGCGGAAATAAGAATTCCAATAGAACGCCACAAAAGAAATAGCCATTCCGAGCTTTCACCCGATGTCCAACGAAACAGCAGCGGGCTAAAGCTGAACAAGGTGCCTGCCAAAAAGACAAACGCTGAGCCATTTTGTTCGTTGAATCGCACCTTCATTGGAAAAGACTGTAACGATCGACCGACTAAAGCAGCGAGAATGTAGATATGGCAATAGGGAACAACGCAGCGGCGCAATGGCGGGCAATAGAAGATCTGCGGCATCTCGTTTCCTCAACAGTTCGTGCCCCGGCAGAGGTATCGCCGGAAACTGTTCAGTCATTTCAAGTTGATGGTGTGGTCCTACTTCGAGAAGCGTTCCCTGATTGGGTGGAACCCCTCCGCGCCGGGCTTCAACGAAACCTCGAAACCCCCGAAGCATTCGCTTTTCCATGCGACAGTGTCGGTGATGACGAAGATGGAAGATTTTTTGATAGTTACTGCAATTGGCAGTTAATCCCCGAATACCTTGATTTCGTTCTCACCTCACAAGCAGCTGCGATCGCGGCGCAACTCATGAAGAGCACAACGGCGCAGCTATTTCACGACCACGCATTCGTGAAAGAACCGGGAACAGCCAAAGCCACCCCATGGCATCACGATTTGCCTTATTACTGTGTCGACGGAACCCAGACAGTCTCCATATACGTGGCATTGGACAGCACCCCCATCGAAACTGGTGTGAGGTTCTTAAAAGGTTCACACCATAACGGTGATGTCTACCGGCCCCGAGATTTTGCGTCAGGTGCCGAATATGACAACGAAGACCGTTCACTGGTCCCGGTTCCCGATGTCGACCCCGACGCCGCAAACATTTTTGTGGAGGTGTTAAACCCTGGGGACGCAGTGTGTTTCGACTTTCGAACTCTCCATGGGACAACCTCAGCCAAAATAGAAAACAGACGACGCGCCTTCTCAACACGATGGTTAGGCGACAACGTCCGCTACCTTGAACGCCAAGGTGAAACGTCACCACCACTTAACGATCTGGGGCTGCAATCAGGTGACGTGATGCGCTCCGACTTGTTCCCCGTACTCTGGCCGTCGTCTCTTGATTGAGGAATCTCCGTGATCCACCCAATCCAAACATCCGAACGCATGGAATTGGTAGAACGAATCGCCGCGCTCGGACCGCAGTTCTCAGAACGAGCTGGCCAATACGACCGAGACGCCACATTCCCAGCCGAGAACTGGAAAGACTTGGCAGACGAAGGTTTCCTTGGTCTTTGCGCTCCGAAAGAATCTGGGGGTCTCGGTGGCGACTTTGTTGCCTATGCCCTTGTAAGCGAAGAGCTTGGCCGGCACTGCCCGACTACAGCGCTTACTTTCAATATGCACACAGCAACAGCACTGCTTGCTGGGTGGATAGCAGACCAACTGGGCATGGATGACGAACAACAAGCGCATCTTGGCCGTGTCCGCCCACAACTTTGGGATGGCATGTGTCATCACCACGTCATCCATAGCCAACCGTTTTCTGAAGGGCGAACCCCTGGGAGTGGCCAACCAATTGGTACTAATGCGGTTCCCGCAGACGGCGGATATCAAGTCACCGGTAAAAAGATTTTCGCGTCTCTCAGCGGAATAGCTGACATCCACAATGTGGTCGCTGTCGTGGAAGGCGACCCGCGAGTCCGACTATTGGGAGTTCCAGCGGACGCCGACGGCGTCGAAATCCATGGGGACTGGGACCCTCTTGGGATGAGAGGAACCGACTCTCGCGACCTCATACTTGTCGACGCTTTTGTCCCAGAAGACAACGAAGTGTTACCACCAGGGGTTTTTGATGCGATGGTTGAACGATTCCCCTACTTCTACATGACACTGAGCTTCACCTACCTCGGGCTGATGCGAGCCATTTTGGATCTCACGGGGGAGTACCTGAGAGGCGAACATGGAGTTGCCTCCCGCAGAGACAACCATGTCAAACAAGCTGGATGGGCCGAAATGCAGATGATCTACGACAAGGGCCAATCCTTGATGTATCGAGTGCTTGCCGAAGCATCGGTCGACCCGACCAAATCTGCTTTGCGACGCGCATGGAGCACCATGGTGGCCGTTATGGAAGGCGCCCCTGAAATGGCATCACTCGCCATTCGAGTTTGCGGTGGAAGATCCATGCTTCGACCCAACAAACTAGAACAGCATTATCGCGACGCACGGTGCGGAGCAACGATGCTGCCATGGAGTGTCGAAGTGTGCCTCGACCGGTTAGGCCGCTACGACCTCTACAACGACAACTAACCACGCTCCCTCTAGAGGCCACGGCCAGTGAGCGTTAGAGTGACGCGGTGCGACGCATCCAACATTTCATCAACGGCCAACACAAAGAGGGAATCAGCGGGCGATCAAGCGATGTGTACGACCCCGCAACAGGGAAAGTCCAAGCCCAAGTCGACCTTGCATCAGTAGCTGAAGTTCACGAAGCCGTGGCAGCTGCCAAAACCGCTGCGGTCCAATGGGCCGAAAGTTCTCTTACCCAACGGACCCAAATCATGTTTCGCTTCCGTGAGCTCTTGGCTGCTCGAACCGATGAACTCGCGCGAGTTATCAGCGGCGAACATGGCAAAGTCGTATCGGACGCAGCTGGCGAAGTTGCCCGAGGACTCGAAAACGTCGAATTCGCGTGCGGTATAGCGCACCACCTCAAAGGTGAAATTAACGAGCAAGTGTCAGAGGGGATTGAGGTGTACAGCCTTCGCCAACCCCTCGGTGTCGTCGCCGGCATCACCCCATTCAATTTTCCTGCCATGGTCCCAGCCTGGATGTTCGCGACCGCCATAGCTTGCGGGAACACCTTCATCTGTAAACCATCGGAAAGAGATCCCTCAGCATCCATGCTCATCGCTGAATGGTTCATCGAAGCTGGTCTTCCACCAGGAGTCTTCTCAGTAGTAAATGGCGACAAAGAAGCCGTGGATGCCTTAATTGACCATGAAGACATCGCCGCTATCAGCTTCGTGGGGTCAACCCCAGTAGCCAGTTACGTGTACGAACGCGCCACTTCAGCGGGCAAAAGAGTTCAAGCATTGGGTGGAGCGAAGAACCACATGCTGGTACTGCCCGACGCCGACATTGAGATGGCAGCTGACGCAGCGGTGAGTGCCGCCTACGGATCTGCGGGTGAACGGTGTATGGCCGTCAGCGCCCTGGTAGCTGTCGGATCAGCAGCCGACCAACTTGTCGAGGCGATCTCGACAAGAATTCCAGCCGTAAAAATTGGAGTCGGAACCGAACCCGACGTTGAAATGGGTCCATTGATCACAGCCGAGCACCGCGACCGAGTCGCTGGCTATGTCGAGCGAGCACAGCAAGCAGGCGCCGTCGCAGTTGTTGATGGGAGTATCGCTGATCTTCCGGCCGACGGATTCTTCTACGGACCGACCCTCCTCGACGAAGTGACGGTCGACATGGAGTGCTACAAAGACGAAATATTTGGGCCCGTGCTCAGTGTCGTACGAGTAGAAACCTTCCGAGAAGCAATGGACCTCATCAATTCAAACCCGTTTGGTAACGGCACAGCCATTTTCACCCGAGACGGGGGAGTAGCACGTCAGTTCCAACACGAAGTGCAAGTAGGGATGGTGGGTATCAACGTGCCGATACCTGTCCCAGTTGCGTACCACTCCTTTGGAGGATGGAAAGCTTCTCTCTTCGGGGATACCCATATGTATGGACCTGAAGGCGTTCGCTTCTATACCCGAGCGAAAGCAATCACAGCTCGGTGGCCTGATCCAGCGTCAAGTCAAATAGACCTTGGTTTCCCTCAAAACAGTTGATGGTCTCGCTAGGGCTGACGAAGAATGTGCACCACACATACCGCACCAATTCCAACCATATGAGCCATACCCACGCGAGCATCGGGTTGTTGGCGGGGACCTGCTTCGCCGCGTAACTGTCGAACCACTTCTGCGATCTGACCCACACCGGTCGGACCAATGGGGTGGCCCATCGCTAGCAGGCCTCCAGAGGGACTAAACGCGCAGCTTCCACCAATATCAAAGTCACCCGATTCGATGCGTGACGCAGCTTCACCGGGCTGACAAAGCCCCAAGGCTTCGGCATACAACAACTCTTCGATGGCGAACGCATCGTGCACCTCAAGCACGTCAAGGTCCAAGGGTCCGAGGCCCGCCTCTTCGAATGCAGCCACACCAGTTTCAGCTGTCAAAGCTGCATCAATACCGACACCCTCGCCGTAAAGTCCTTCAGTTTTAGTGGCTGAGGCAACAACTTGGATTGCCCGAGAGCGATCAATTTGTAGACGATTGATCCCGTCCTCTGAAGCAATGATGACCGCCGCGGCCCCTTCCCCCACAGGGCAGCATTGCAACCTGGTGAGGGACCCAGATATCGGTTCTGTAAGAACTTCTTCGAGGGTTCGCACTTTTTGGCGTTGAGCAAAAGGATTTTGAGAACCGTTCCTATGGTTCTTTACCGCAACCTTCGCGACTTGATCATCAGTGACCTCATGCAAGTTCATGTATTCCGAGGCGAGCAAAGCGAAGTGAGTGAACGGAACTACCGAACCCCCCTCAAGGTTGTTGATACCTGCTTCGCCGGGTGCCGCACCAAGACCCCCTCGGGGTTTATCAACACCCAGCGCGACCACAACATCAGACCGTCCAGACGCAACTTCTAAACACGCTTGGGCCACCGACGACGACCCAGAAGCTGACGCGTTCTCAACTTGCGTCATCGGGATGCCAGTCGCCCCCAGCCGGCTCAGCATTATCCGGCTCGCACCCATACCCAGTAACGCGGTTCCCGTGTAGGCGGCCTCAACATCTGTCCACTCAATGTCGGCATCACCTAAAGCCTCTCGAACAGCGGTTAAGCCGAGTGACACATATGTGGCGTCGCTACGTCGCTGATACCGATGTAAACCGATTCCGACAACGAAAACCGGTCTGTCAGACAACAGGTTTGGTGCGTTCATTCGACCACCCGAAAATGTAAATCCACGATCACATTGCCATCATCGTCTTGTTCGTCGGGTGCCAAGAACCCTTCGACGGTGCTACCGACAACAACACCGTCGCCTTCCACGATGGCTTTCACCACGGGACCTCCGACCAACCCGATGACACCAACAGTGAACGGTGTAACGGGCGTAGAACGATGATGTCGATGCACTGTTGCCACTGCCTGCACTGAACCTCGCGCTTGTAGATCCCACTGCTCAAAAGTTGACGCCGGAGAACCACACTTTTCGCAACCGTAGGGGTCTGGGGGGAATGCGACCCGTTCACAGGCAACACACCGGTGTCCGACGATGGTTGGCGGATCAGTCATTTTCAATAGATGGGGATGTCGAGGTTCAGTAGTCATAGCGTCTTTAGATAACCAAACGTAGTCATTAGAGCAGCCGAACACCTGCGGTTACGGCTGCGGCGACAACCACAATTAGAAACATAGGAGCGCGTTTCCAAGCCAAAAGCGCGGCCGTAGCAATGCCTGCAACACGAGCATCGATAACAAGTTCGTTTTGGGTACTGAACGTCTGCAACGCAGTCACAGCGCACAAAATAGAGAGGGGTACCATCGCCAACACAGCACGACTTCGGTCGCCCATTCGTTTCGGCTCGATAAGGGCCATGCCCAGCACTCGTTGTCCATAGACACCGACAGCTAACACAACCACAACTCCCCAGGTCAGCATTAGCTGTCCCGGTCTTCTCGGTTGCGTAGCGCTAACAACGCTGGAAACGCGGCGACAAGAAATGGCAATCCACCCTGCAATATTTCAACCAGCCCTAACGCGACAACTGCGCCTGAAAAAGCAATTAATCGAGCATTCTGTGTTGTTAATTGGGGGCGAATGATTGCGATAAATAACGCTGGGAACATAGCGTCCATTCCCAGAGCCTTCGGGTCCGACACCAGGTCTCCGATGAGGGCACCGATCGAAGCTCCCAACCACCACGGCAGTACTAACCACAGGGACGTCGCTACATAAACCCTGCGAACATCCTCATCCTTTTCTTCCCGACTAGCTAAAGCGATATTCGGATCGAATGCAGAAAAAGCTGCCAATGCACGTTTCCACCGTTGAGGCCACAGCCGAGGCGCCAACGCAGCTGCAAGCACTCCGAACCTTGTGGAAGTCAACCAGCCGCTGGCAACACCTGCAGCGACACTTCCCCCCGCCGTCGTCACCGCAGCGTACGCCAACGTTGCTGTAGCTGAATTGACGATCAGAGTTGCAGCAACGATGACCCACGTGGGAGTCCCTGCAGTGCTGTGAACCAACGACACGGTAATAGCGACAGTGAAGTACGTGAATGCGATAGCCCAGGCTTCCCCAGTTTGTAACGAAGTGCCGTGAGGTATTTGGCGCACCAGCAAATGATGCCAGCCCAACGACACAATGTTGTCGCTAACTTGGTGAACATGTCCGATGTTTCAGATATTGCCCAATGGTGTCTGGATCGAGGACACGAGAAAATCACCCTACGAAGTCGACGTCCCCATCTTGCTGATGCCCTCGTTAACGCCGGTCTCAACATCACTGAAGGGCCATCAGACTTGGTGATGTGGCTGGATGATGAAATCGGAAGTTCGTCACCATGGCCACACGGTGACGCGTCATGCGAAGTCATCGTAGAAGGTTGCCTACCGGTTGAACGAGGAGTGCACGCACTCGCCGTAGAAACCGACAGAGCAGTCATCGTCAGCTCCGATGGAATCGACTACCGAAGGATTGAATTCAAAGAAGGTGAATCAATTACCACCAAGATCCAGCCCATTGCTACCGACATCCTCGACGAATCAGCACGCCAAGCAGGATTTACTCTGATCGAAAGGTGGGTTGATTGGTCAATGGAACCGGCGCTTGGAAATGAGCCTTGTCACTTGTCACTATTTCGTAACTTCTAAAAGGGAACTAAACCGCGTCGCTGGTCGTTGTATGGGAAATCACTACCACCTGGGGGCTTCTGTGCAGAGAATCATCGCGGCGTTCACATTTGCAGCAGTGCTTTGTGCTTGCGGCACAGATAATGCCGGAAATGCTGCAGACCCAGACGGGACAGTTCTGCTCCCACCGTCGCAGATCCAACTCACAGCTGCCCTTACTCCCTTCGAGTCGTGCGAACCATTCCTTCGCCACGTCAAGAACAACGCACTTGACATGGTTAGCCCATGGGGGATCGGAGGTGGGTACTTCCCAGAAACCATGGAAGCAGAAATGTTACGCGGCTCACCGCAAGCGATAGCTGACGCAGCACCCTCAGTTCCCGAAGTCGAATACAGCACAACGAACATTCAAGAGGCGGGCGTCGACGAGCCTGACATCGTCAAAACCGATGGTCGGCGGATCATCGCCCTTGTCGACAACACACTTCACGTGATCGATGCCACCGGTAAACGACTTCACCAATTAGGAGAATTCCAGTTCAAGAAATTTTGGGCACAAGACATGTTTTTGTCAGGTGACCGTGTCGTCGTATTTGGCCAAATGCATGACACAACACCGCTATTGCGTTCCATACATCCCCAACCAGGCTGGTACAGCCCTATCACCACACTGATCAGCGTCGATATAAGCAAAAAAAAGCCTCGGATAACTCGGCGCCTCCACATCGACGGGAGCTACATCAGCAGTCGACTAGTCAGCAACGCTGCCCGAATAGTTATCCAAAGCAACCCAACAGGACTCGAATGGGTTTTCCCAAACGGATCAGGGTTAAGAGCTGAAAGAGAAGCTAAGGAACAAAATCGTCAACTCATCAAAGAATCAACAATCGATAACTGGGTGCCATGGTTCGCGCTGGAAGACAGCGAAGGACAGCTGCTTAAAGAGGGAACCCTGACCACATGCGAACGCATCTACCACCCAGCATCAAATAGCGGACTTCAGATGTTGAATATTGTGACCGTCGACCTTGGCGAAGAACTATTTGAAACGCAGTTGGCCAGCACATCAGTTCTTGCTGACGGCCAAACCGTGTACTCGTCAACAAACAACCTGTACGTCGCTACAACCGAATGGTTCGATGAACGACAACTGCGAGCGGCCCGGGAAACAAGTTCAGACCAACCACCGACAATAAAGACCCGGATTCATAAGTTCGACATCAGCGACCCAACGAACACGCTGTACCGGAGTTCCGGTCAGGTAATCGGGACAGTTCTCAACCAATACTCGATGTCGGAACACAACGACCATCTGCGTGTAGCGACCACCAACCATGGATGGTGGTCACCACAACCCGAAGTGACCAGCGAAAGTTTCGTGACCGTTCTCAAAGAAACTGACGGTGGGCTTTCCGAAGTAGGTCGAGTTGGCAACATCGGTAAAGGAGAAAGGATTTATGCGGTCCGGTTTCTCGGCGACATAGCGACGGTCGTAACGTTCCGCCAAATCGACCCGTTGTACACCATCGATTTGTCGCAGCCCGAATCTCCGAAAGTGCTCGGAGAACTCAAAATCATGGGGTACTCCGCGTATCTTCACCCAATTACAGACAACCTTCTGCTGGGAGTAGGACAGGACGCGTCGGATATCGGACAAAGGCTCGGAACCCAAGTCTCTTTGTTTGACATCAGTGACCTGTCGAAACCTATCCGCGTCGACCAATGGCAGCTACCCGGCGGAACTAGCGAAATCGAATACAACGCTCGAGCTTTTTTGTATTGGCCAAACGAGAGTCTTTTCGTCCTGCCCATCACAACTCACCAGATAACAACGCCAGGTGGGGACGCGTTCTCAGGGGCAATAGCACTCGAACTCATTGGACAAACATTGGGCGAACGTGGCCGGATCACTCACCTAAAATCTGACCCCAAAGTGACATGTCAACGATGGCTCGAAGAACGTGAAGATGAAACAGAAATTGAAAGACAACATTGCTGGGCTGACTTCGATTGGCGAGGAACAATTCGACGCTCACTCGTCATAGACGACGAAATTCACAGCCTCTCCTCGCTGGGATTGTTGACGAGTGATCTC
>CEUZ01245843.1_pt1 | contig 10881 bp, 8 predicted proteins | sample 361511 | NCBI WGS metagenome assembly CEUZ01 (sample SAMEA2622822, study PRJEB7988) | marine metagenome | biome: marine biome (ENVO:00000447); feature: surface water layer (ENVO:00002042); material: "saline water (ENVO:00002010), including plankton (ENVO:xxxxxxxx)" | depth 5 m
CGATTGATTTTCTTATTAACCCTATTATGTCAGGTTGCTTTATAATAATATTGCAGGCATATATTATTAATAATTATATTTTAAAAAGAAAATATCAAATCTGATTTAATTTATATTTGATGCAAATTAATAAAGATGTTATTAAGAATGAATTTAAATGTTAATAGAAAGCACAACTATGAAAGTATTATGTATATTATACGATGATCCAAAAGGTGGCATGCCAAAAAATTATCCTATGTCAGATCTTCCAAAACTTGTTCAATATCCAGATGGACAAACCTTACCAACGCCAAAAAATATAGACTTCAATCCTGGTGAATTATTGGGGTGTGTATCCGGTGAGTTAGGATTAAGAAATTTCCTTGAGTCCAATGGTCATGAGCTTGTAGTTACATCAGATAAAGATGCTGATGATTGCGAAGCCAACAGACATCTAATTGATGCTGATGTTGTGATTTCACAGCCATTCTTTCCATTTTATCTAACCAGAGAAAAAATAGAAAGTGCCAAAAATCTAAAAATGGCTATTACAGCTGGTATTGGTTCTGACCATGTTGATCTTCAGGCTGCTATGGATAATAATATTGACGTAGTTGAGGTTACTTACTGTAACTCAAGATCTGTGGCAGAACACATTGTCATGATGATACTGTCTTTGGTAAGAGATTATCATAACCAACATAGAATAGTTAATGAAGGTGGTTGGAATATTGCAGATGCAGTTCAGAGATCTTATGATCTTGAGGGTATGCATATTGGAACTGTTGCCGCCGGTAGAATAGGACTTGATGCACTTAGAAAGTTAAAGCCATTTGATGTTCATATGCATTATTTTGATAGACACAGACTTCCTGCAAGTGTTGAAGAGGAACTAAACTTAACATTTCATGAATCGGTTGACTCATTAGTAAGTGTATGTGATGTTGTGACAATCAATTGCCCACTTCATCCAGAAACCGAAAATCTTTTTGATACAGAGTTAATCAATAAAATGAAGAAAGGCGCATATATAGTTAATACCGCGAGAGGTAAGATTTGCAACAAGGACGCAATAGCAGAAGCCCTTGAATCTGGTCAATTAAGTGGATATGCTGGTGATGTATGGTTCCCGCAACCAGCACCAAATGACCATGTATGGAGAACAATGCCAAATCATGGAATGACCCCTCATACATCAGGAACTTCTCTTTCTGCTCAAGCACGATATGCAGCTGGAGTTAGGGAAATACTAGAGTGCTTCCTTGAAGGAAAAGACATTAGAAATGAATATACAATTGTAAAAAATGGTCAGCTAGCTGGAACAGGCGCTCACTCATATTCAAAAGGAAGTGCTACAAGTGGCTCCGAAGAGGCTAAGAAATATAAAAAGATATGAATGAAAAAAAATCATAAAGCGGTTGATTTTGATGCAATAATTATCGGTGCAGGGTTTGCTGGACTTTATATGCTCTATAAGTTACGCTCTTATGGTTTTAGTGCGCATATATATGAAAAGGCTCCAGGAGTTGGCGGAACATGGTTCTGGAACAAATATCCAGGTGCAAGATGTGATACAGAAAGTCTTCAATATTCCTATCAGTTCTCAGAGCAACTGCAGCAAGACTGGGATTGGTCAGAAAAATATGCTACACAGCCTGAAATCTTGAATTATTTAAATTTTGTAGCTGAAAAATTTAATCTGAAAAAATCTATTGATCTTAACACGACTATTACGAATCTAAGATATGATGAGCAAGAGAAGATATGGGAAGTAAGCAATCAGAAAAATCAGAAAACATACTGTAAATTTTGTATACTCGCAACTGGCTGTTTGTCTGTCCCACTCACACCCAAAATAAAAGGTCTATATGAATTTAATGGCGAAATATATCAAACATCACTATGGCCTGATAAAGAAATTGATTTCAAAAACAAAAATATAGCAATTCTTGGAACTGGTTCTTCCGGTATACACGTAATCCCGATAGTGGCAAAACAATGCAAAGAATTATATGTTTTACAAAGAACACCTAATTATGCAGTTCCCGCACATAATATGCAGCTTCCAGAAGAGTATATAAGAAACTTTAAAAAAAATTATAAAGAAAATCGTGAAAAAGCAAAAAAACTGGTTAGTGGTTTTCTTACTGAATATAATACTGAGTCAGCGTTAGAAGTTAATAAAGATAGATTAAAAAGTGAATATGATAAAAGGTGGGCCGCTGGGGGATTAGCTTTCCTGGCTGCATTTAAAGATATCACTTATAACAAAAAAGCAAATGAGACAGCTACAGATTATATTGAAAATAAAATTCAAGAAATTGTTAATGATAAAAAGGTTGCTGAACAATTAAAACCTAAGTCAGTTGTTGGCTGTAAAAGACTTGTCATAGATACGGATTATTATAAAACATTCAATAGAAAAAATGTAAAATTGATAGATATTAATACAAACCCATTAAAAAAACTCACGAAAGATAAATTGAAGTTGAAGAGCTCTGATTTAAATATAGATATGCTAATTTTAGCTACTGGCTTTGATGCTATAACAGGTGCAATCAATAATATTAATATTGAAGGAAAAAATAAAATAAAATTAAAAGATAAATGGCAGAATGGTCCAAAATCTTATTTGGGTCTTTCTGTAAATGGTTTTCCTAACTTATTCACTATCACAGGACCAGGTAGCCCTTCAGTGCTTACAAATATGATCCCTACCATTGAACAACATGTAAATTGGATAGCTGATTGTATGTTATATATGAAGAAAGAAGATTTCAATTCTCTGGAGGCAACTATAGAGGCAGAAAATTTATGGGTAGATTATAATGAGTCATGTGCAAAAAATACGCTAAGATATAATTGCAATTCATGGTACCTTGGATCGAATGTTAAAAACAAACAAAGGATATTCTTGCCATTTGTTGGTGGATTGCCAACATATATAGAAAAATGTGAAGAAATTGTTCTAAAATCTTATGAAGGCTTTAGTCTCAAATAGTGAATATATAATATGAAAGCAGAAGAATATAAAACATATGATGCCACCGGGTTAGCTCAATTAATCAAAGATAAAAAAATTAGCGAAAAAGAGTTATTAGATATATCTATCAGTGTGATTGAGAATAAAGATAAACATATCTCAGCAATAGTAACAAAGGCATACGAACATGGAGAGAGACAAATACAAGAAGGTTTGCCTAATGGCTATTTTAAAGGTGTACCATTTCTATTGAAAGACCTGAATGTATCTTGCAAAGGATTGCCAACCACTCTTTCTAACAAACTATTCACAGGAAATATAGCTAATAGCGATAGTAATTTAGTTAAATTATATAAAAAAGCAGGATTGGTTATAATTGGTTTGACTAAAACTCCTGAATTAGCTCTATCGCTTACAACTGAACCAATAGCGAATGGTCCAACAAAAAACCCATTAAATCCTAAGAACTCACCTGGTGGCTCATCTGGTGGCTCAGCTGCATCTGTAGCAGCAGGATATGTCCCAATGGCTCACGCAACTGATGGAGGCGGTAGCATTCGGGTACCCGCATCTTTATGTGGGCTGTTTGGCTTAAAACCATCTCGTGGCAGAATTTCTAATGGGCCAGATATTGGGGAAGCACTTGGAGGTATGGCCGTAAGCCACTGTCTATCAAAATCTGTAAGAGATAGCGCAGCATTACTAGACATATCAAAAGAATTTATGGTTGGTGAACCATATTCAGCTCCAAATGATCAAGATATTTTTAAGAATTTCGTTGATAGAGATCCAGGTATTTTAAAAATTGCTGTTATGACAACTGATTTCGAAGGAAATAAAATAGATGCAGAGATTAAGAGTAAAACGTTGGCGGCCGCTAAAATCTGTGAAGACCTGGGTCATATTGTTGAAGAAATTGAAATAGATCTTACCCAATTAAAAATTCTAGATGCCTGGAGAATTCTTCCTGCCATAAATCTTCTTAATAATATGAAAAAAAGATCAGATTTCCTCAAAATAGAACTAAAAGAACATCACTTAGAGCCTTTAAACTGGGCTTGGCATGAAGAAGGCAAAAAATATAATGCTGTTGACTACATGGAGGCAATAAATAATATGCATAAAATTGGAAGAATAATTGGTGAATACTTTATAAAATATGATCTTTTGTTAACCCCCACAGTTGCAAAGAAAGAATTGCCTCTTGGGGTTATTAAAACAAATCATACAAATGTAGAGCAGCACATAAATTATTTATTTAGAGAATTAGCCCCTCATACAGCCATATTTAACCAAACAGGTGGCCCGGCAATGTCATTGCCCATGCAACAAAGCGATAATAATGCACCATTCGGGATGCATTTTGCTGGCAAAATAGGAGATGAAGGTAAATTGATTAGTTTAGCAGGGCAAATTGAAAGAAATTTCCCTTGGACCTAATCATTCTAATCATTTTTTGAATTTTTAATATATATCCATATCCCTTGATATATCGATATGACGAATTTATAAAATTTCTAATAAATAAAATATTAATAGTATGCAAATCACAGATATCGAAGCAAATCTTCTAGACTGATAATAATAGGTTTGAATTAGAGAAGATCTATAAAGTTTATAATCTATATATTGAAGAGATAAAAAACAAAAGTATCTTCTTTTGATTTGGCTTCATATAGCTGCACAAATCATTATCCTCCGCCATAAAAAAGATATGATCTTTGGAAAATTTATGAATATATTTTGAGGGGAATAATTGATTTCCTAGTATTATAAAGAGTTTCATTAATTTATTTATTTTGGCTGGGGCGGCAGGATTCGAACCTGCGATCACGGGATCAAAACCCGATGCCTTACCGCTTGGCTACGCCCCAATATTACAATGCGTATTTATTTAGATATATATTGATATATAGGCATAAAATAATAAAATTGTATAAATTAGTTCTGTTAATATTAGTATTACAACTTATTAGAAAAATAAAATAAAAAATAAAAAAATACTTAAAGTTTATGAAAATAAAAAAGATAACAGCCAAAAATCCTGGTCTAACAACATATCAAGGCACAAACACTTATATCATAGGGGATAAAAACTTAATTATAATTGATCCTGGCCCATATATAGAAACACATTTAGCCAATATAATAAACTATATTGCCGATAGAAAAGTTGATTTTATAATATTTACGCACCACCATCAAGATCATGTTGGGCTATTAAATATACTCCAAGAAGCAACCAATTCAAAAATTCTAATTGGAGAAAAACAAAAAAAATTTATCAAGGATATAGGGATTAATATAAGAGAAAACATAATTTTTTTTAAAAATCAAATTGCTCACAAATCTTTAGATATTATTCCATACCATACACCGGGTCATGCCTCCGATCATTACTGCTTTCAATTACCCAATAAGGCAATATTTACAGGAGATCATATAATGGGCTGGTCTACAACTATGATACGGCACCCGGACGGTAATATGGAAAAATATATAAAAAGCATTAAAAAAATTAGGGATTGTTGCAATGAAAAGCTATTACCTGGTCACGGTGAAGAGGTATTAGATGGAGTTGGTCGTTGTGATTTTTTGATCAGGCATCGAAATATAAGGAGGGAACAAATCATTAATGCGCTGAAAAATTCGGAGTTAAATTTGGAACAAATTACGAATTATGTATATAATAAAATTAATCCTGCATTGAAAAAATATGCTAAGTACAATGTAGAGTCGAGCATAGTTGAGTTAATTAATAATAAGATTATAATTGAACGTGGGATAAAAAAACCTGTTTACAGATTAGTTGGAAAAAAATAAGAAATAATAGTTTACGGATATAAAAACTCTTTTTTCCATTTATTATTGTCTTTCGTAAATCTAATTCTTTGATGAAGTCTATGTTCTGCATTTAACCAAAATTCTATTTTTGTAGGTATCAATCTGTATCCAACCCAATAATCCGGCCTTTTTATCTCCATGCCCTCAACAGTTTTTTCATATGCCTTATACTCTTTTTCAAATTTTTCTGGACTTTCTAAAAAAGAGGATTGTTTGCTTATAATTGCACCTATTCGGCTTCCTCTTGACCTTGTCTCAAAATAATCATCTGCTTCTTGATTCTTGATAATCGATATATCGCCTTGAATGCGTACTTGTTTTCGAATACTTTTCCAATGAAAACATAAAGCTGCCTTGCTATTGCTGTTTAACTCCTCTCCCTTCTGGCTTTGGCTATTTGAAAAAAAAACAAAACCATTATCTATTTTCTTTAATAGAACCATCCGTACATTTGGAAAGTTATCACTATTAACAGTTGCTAAGGCCATGGCATCTGGATCATTTAATTCCTTAGACTTTGCTGCCTCAAACCAATCCTTAAATAAATCTATCGGGTTAGAATGCTCTAATTCTTGATTTGAAAAACCTTTATAAATCTTCATATTTTATCTCACATATTCTTGTAAAGAGATTGTTTATATAATAATATAATATTATTAAATTTATTTACAAAAATAAAAATGGAAAATAGCATTCAGCAAAGTTTAATGTCCGGTAAAAAAGGACTTATTATGGGAGTTGCCAACAATAGATCAATTGCTTGGGGAATTGCCAGAGCTTTACATAACTCGGGGGCATCTCTTGCATTTAGTTATCAGGGAGAAGCAATTGCTAAAAGAATAGTCCCTCTTGCTAAGGAATTGGACTCAAATATAACAATAGAGTGTGATGTTACTAATGAAGCGTCTGTTAAATCTCTCTTCAAAGAGATTGACAATCAATGGGGGGGTATTGATTTCATTGTCCATGCTATAGCTTTCTCTGATAAAGACGAGTTGACTGGAAGATATATTTCTACATCAAAAGACAATTTCCTTCAAACGATGCTTGTATCTTGTTATTCTTTTACTTCTATATTGAAGCATGCCGAGCCCTTATTAAACAATAATGCATCAGTATTAACGCTAACGTATTATGGGGCTGAGCGTGTCATGCCCCATTACAATGTTATGGGAGTTGCAAAAGCAGCATTAGAAGCCTCTGTAAAATATCTAAGTGTTGATATGGGTAAGTCAGGAACTAGAGTAAATGCAATATCTGCTGGTCCTATAAAAACATTAGCTGCATCAGGAATTGGAGACTTTAGATATATATTGAAATGGAATGAGTATAATTCACCTTTAAGAAAAACAATTGATATCGACGATGTTGGGAATGCAGCAATTTATTTATTATCAGATTTAAGCAAATCAGTTACTGGCGAAATACATCACGTAGATGCAGGTTATAATATTGTTGGGATGAAAAATGAAGAAGCGCCAGATATTACAGTCAAATAGAAGTTTAAAAAATGTCACATAATAGTTTTGGAAAATTATTTACAATAACAACATGGGGTGAAAGTCATGGTCCTTCAATAGGATGTGTTATTGATGGTTGTCCTCCCAATATATCTTTTAATATCGAAGATTTGCAAAAATATCTCGATAAAAGAAAGCCAGGCCAATCAAAATACACCACTCAAAGAAAAGAGTCGGATATTGTTGAGATCCTGTCCGGTGTATTGGTTGATGATAACGGCCTCTTCACTACTACAGGAACATCAATTTCATTGATAATTAAAAATACCGACCAAAAATCAAAAGATTACTCAGATATAGAAAATAAGTTTAGGCCTGGGCATGCAGATTATACATATATGAAAAAATATGGGCTACGTGATCATAGAGGCGGCGGAAGGTCCTCAGCGAGAGAAACTGCCATGAGAGTAGCCGCTGGCGGTATTGCAAGAAAAATTATTCCAAATATTAATATTAAAGCCGCATTGACCCAAATTGGACCACATGCAATAAATAAAGATAATTGGGATTGGTCTTTTGTTGATCAAAATCCTTTTTTTGCACCTGATAGAGAAATTATAGATACATGGAAAGAGCATATCGATGCAATACGCAAATCAGGAGACTCAACTGGGGCTATTGTAGAGGTTGTTGCGGAGAATGTCCCGGCTGGTCTTGGGGAGCCAATATATGGAAAACTTGACCAAGATATTGCTTCTGCACTAATGTCAATCAATGCTGTAAAGGGGGTAGAAATTGGAGCAGGTTTTAAAGTTGCATCAATGAAAGGAAGTGAAAACTCTGATGAGATAAGGATCCAAAATGGAAATATTAAATTCGAGTCAAATAATGCCGGTGGAATTCTAGGGGGTATATCAACCGGACAAAACATACATGCAAGATTTGCAATTAAGCCAACTTCTTCAATTCTTATGCCGCAGAATACTATTGATACACAAAATAAAGAAACCTCTATTACTACTAAAGGTAGACATGACCCATGTGTCGGAATTAGAGCTGTGCCCATTGGTGAGGCTATGATTGCATTAGTGTTAGCTGATCATCATTTGAGACACCGAGGGCAAGTAGGAGAAATTGATTAGTTATTATGCTTCACAGCATATACAAGCCACTCTTGATTGCCATTCTTACCTAAAATTGGTGATTTAAAAATTCTAATAGAACATACATCTATACAAATCAACCATTTTTCAAAATCTATAATTTTTTCCCAAACTAGCTTTGTATCTTTAACTAGCCCGTTTTTTGAAATATTTCTTTTATCTAACTCAAACTGTGGCTTGAATAATATGCAAAAGATTGTACCAGATCTAGATTTATTTAAGACGTGATATACAGCTTTTTTTAGACTTATAAAACTTACATCAACGGAAACTAAATCAGCATCAGCAATAATTTTATCATCTAAATACCTACAATCTGTTTTCTCCATATTATTTATTCTATCATCATTTATAAGGGTATCAGATAATTGATCTTTTCCAACATCAACTGCGTATACTTTTTTTGCCCCATACTCTATTAAAACTTGAGAAAATCCTCCCGTAGAAGCGCCAATATCTAGGCATGAAAGACCATTGATATCTATTGACATTCTATCAATTAAATAACGCAGCTTGAGTGCCGATCTAGATACATAAATTATACTTTCATTTATTAACGCAATATTATCTGTAAGGCCTACCTTATAGCCACTTTTCGTTATAATTTTCCCATTTACCTTAACCAATCCATTTTTGATTATAGAATTAGCTATATTTCTTGATGTGAAAAAATTATTCTCTTCCAACCATACATCCAACCTTTTTTTCTTTTCAATGATGTTAATCATTAAACAATTCTTTTACCGTCAAAAAAATTGTTTCAGCATCTAGCCCAGATAATTTTATTTGATTGGATTGCGTATCGTGGTCGATGAAACGATCTGGAAGTATTAAATTTTTATACTTCAATAAATTACTCAGACTATTATTAAATTGGAGATAATTAGTAATCTGAGAAGAAAATCCACCTATTGCACCCTCCTCTATTGTAACTAAATATTTATGGGTTAATAGCAGATTAGAAATTAGATCTTCATCTAATGGTTTAGCAAATCGTGCATCAATAAGAGTAGGATTTATATTCTCTTTGTTTAACTTTTCTAATGCAGAATTACACTCTTTTAAGATCGATCCGAATGATAATATCAATACATCCTTACCATTATTCACAATTCTCGCCTTTCCAATTTTAATAGGATCTATTTTTTCAGGAATATCTATACCAATGCCCGTTCCCCTTGGATATCTAAATGCAATTGGGCCTGAATTATAATCTACAGATGTTTTAATCATGCGAGCAAGTTCATGCTCGTCTGATGGAGCCATAACAACAAAGTTTGGGATCGAAGATAAATACATAATATCAAATGCACCAGCATGCGTAGCCCCATCTTCTCCAACAAGCCCAGCTCTATCAATAGCAAATTTAACTGGCAATTTTTGTATTGCAACATCATGTATAATTTGATCATAGGCCCGTTGTAGAAATGTTGAATATATTGTACAAAAAGGTTTAAAGCCCTCTGCAGCAAGGCCTGCGGCAAAAGTTACAGCATGTTGTTCAGCTATGCCTACATCAAAATAGCGGTTAGGAAATTTCTTCTGAAATTCATCTAAACCGGTTCCCGTTGGCATTGCAGCAGTAATAGCAATAATATTCTTATCATTCTCAGCCGAGTTAATGAGTTGTTGTGAAAAAATTTTTGTATACGTCGGAATATTAGAAGTATTTTTTATTTGTTTGCCAGTAGATATATCAAATTTTGATACACCGTGGAACTTATCATCAGAATTTTCTGCTGGAACATATCCTTTTCCTTTTTTCGTAACAACATGGATAAGTGTAGGTCCATCATTATTAGATTTTACGTTTTTTAGGATAGGCAAGAGATGATTTAAATTATGCCCATCAATAGGTCCAACATAATAAAAACCCATTTCCTCAAATAAGGTGCCCCCGGTAAAAAAACCTCTTCCATAACCTTCTGCTTTTGCTAAACTTCTTTGAATAAGGCTTGGCAAATACTTAATGATTTTTTTTGCAAAACTTCTAAATCCTCTGTAGGCCCCTCCCGATATTAGACGGGCTAGGTATGCACTCATAGCGCCTACTGGAGGTGCAATTGACATATCATTATCATTGAGAATTACAATTAATCTATTCTTCATCGAGCCCGCATTATTCATTGCTTCATAAGCCATCCCTGCACTCATTGCCCCGTCACCAATAATAGCTACAATGTTATGATCTTGTCCTCTTATGTCCCTTGCAACACTCATACCTAAACTTGAGGAGATAGAGGTAGATGAATGAGCAGCTCCAAAGACATCATAAATGCTTTCAGATCTCTTTGTAAAACCAGAAAGCCCACCTCCTTGTCTAAGGTTTGTCATTTGATGACGTCGGCCAGTTAGAATTTTATGCGGGTATGTTTGGTGACCGACATCCCATATAAGTTTATCATTGGGCGTATCAAATATATAATGCAATGCAATTGTTAACTCTACC
>CEUZ01289853.1_pt1 | contig 10877 bp, 7 predicted proteins | sample 361511 | NCBI WGS metagenome assembly CEUZ01 (sample SAMEA2622822, study PRJEB7988) | marine metagenome | biome: marine biome (ENVO:00000447); feature: surface water layer (ENVO:00002042); material: "saline water (ENVO:00002010), including plankton (ENVO:xxxxxxxx)" | depth 5 m
AAAGATGAAGAAAAGAATGAGGAGGTCTTAAAGTCGGCATTATTTTATGCTGCATGGGCGCTGAAAACAGTAGAAGGAAAAAAGCGTAACCACGGGGGAGTACTATTTAAGCCTCACCCTAAACTAGATTATTTGCATTTGGTGCCTTCAGTTACTAGCTCTTCTGATGGTTATGTTGCCCATAAATTAGATCATTTTCGTCGTAGAGAGGGATTCTCGTTGACTGATCAGGGTACTGACCTTGCTGGTGCTTTAGATCAGGCAAATTACTGTATTTGGTGCCATGAGCAAGGAAGAGACTCTTGTTCAAAAGGGCTGAAGGTAAAATCAAAGTCACCGGAAGAGCCTACAACTTTTAAAAAGAGTCCATTTGGCGTGTTGCTTGCTGGTTGCCCTTTAGAGGAACGAATTTCTGAATTTCATAAATTAAAAACCGAAGGGATTGCTATTGGTGGTCTAGCTATGATTGTGCTAGACAATCCTATGTGTGCTGGAACTGGGCATCGAATTTGTAATGACTGCATGAAATCTTGTATTTATCAAAAACAAGAGCCGGTAAATATTCCTGAAGCAGAAACGCGTACTCTTAAAGATGTTCTTGAATTACCTTGGGGTTTTGAAATTTATAGCCTTCTTACGCGTTGGAACCCATTGGATTTAGAGCGGCCTGTTCCAAAAGCTTCATCAGGCCATAAAGTGTTAGTAGTTGGCATGGGTCCTGCTGGATATACATTAGCGCATCATTTGATGAATGACGGTCATTTTGTTATGGGTATAGATGGCCTTAAAATAGAAGCTTTGCCATCAGAACTTTCTGGTATTAACCAAGAAGGGGCTCATGTACCTTTCCGACCTATTAAAGATGTAAAAGAGCTTGATGAAGATTTAAATGAACGTACGCCAGCAGGCTTTGGTGGAGTAGCTGAATATGGTATTACAGTACGTTGGAACAAAAATTTTCTAAAATTAATTAGGCTATTACTAGAGAGAAGAAAAGAATTCTCTCTTTTTGGTGGTGTTCGTTTTGGGGGAACTATTACAGCTGATGATGCTTTAAATATGGGGTTTGATCATGTGGCGTTGGCAGCTGGAGCAGGCCGTCCTACAGTACTTGATTTGCCTAATGGTTTAGCTCGCGGAGTTCGTGCCGCATCTGATTTCTTGATGGCATTACAGCTATCTGGTGCAGCTCAAGATAATTCTATAGCAAATATGCAGTTACGTTTACCTGTTGTAGTAATTGGAGGCGGATTAACAGCAATTGATACAGCAACTGAGGCTCTTGCCTATTATCCAGTGCAAGTTAATAAATTTCTCCATCGCTATGAATCTTTATCAGCTAAAAATGGAGAGCAAGAAACTCGTAATTTATGGGATGATGAAGAGTGTGAGATTGCAGATGAATTTCTTAATCATGCCCGTGCTATTAGGGCTGAGCGTAAATTAGCAATTGCTGAAGGACGTGCTCCAAAGATTCTAGAGCTACTTCAGTCTTGGGGCGGTGCTACTATAGCGTATAGAAAGCGATTAATAGATAGCCCCTCTTATACTCTTAATCATGAAGAAGTGGAAAAGGCGTTAGAGGAGGGTATAACGTTTGCTGAGGGTCTTACACCTGAGAGCATAGAGCTGGATCAACGAGAACATGCTAGGTCTGTAAAATTTACAGTAAAAGAATTAGACGATACAGGTTCTTGGGAAAAAATTGGAGAGACTGAATTGCCTGCTCGTGCAGTATTGGTTGCAGCTGGTACAAAGCCTAATACAGTACTTGCAAGAGAAGATCAAAAGAATTTTAAGTTACATGGGCGATATTTTGCTGCTTGTGATGAAAGTGGAAATTCTGTTGATCCAGTTCACGGGAATCCTAAACCAGAAACTCCAATGGTTCTTCTAAGCCGTTGTAATGATGGTCGTTTTATTAGTTTCTTTGGAGACTTGCACCCATCTTTTTCTGGGAATGTGGTTAAGGCCATGTCTAGCGCTAAACAGGGATATCCTGTGATTAGCCGTGTACTTAGCCAGAAACCTCCTGTATCCAAAGAAGGAAGCTCACATTTTTTATCTTTAATTAATGCACGATTACGGCCTACTGTGCATAAAATAGAAAGGCTTACTCCAACTATTATTGAGGTTGTTGTGCATGCACCTATGGCGGCAGAGCGTTTTCAGCCGGGTCAATTTTATCGTTTTCAAAATTTTGAAGCACTTGCTCCAAATGCTTCTAATACAAAACTTGCAATGGAGGGGATTGCTTTGACAGGGGCTTCAGTAGATATTGAACGTGGATTAGTATCATTAATAGCATTAGAAATGGGCGGCTCTGCTGACTTATGCGCTATGCTAAGCCCCGGTGACCCTGTGGTATTAATGGGACCAACAGGGGCACCGACAGAAATAGTTCCAGGGGAGACGGTCGTGCTGGTTGGGGGTGGATTAGGAAATGCAGTTCTATTTTCAATTGGTGCAGCAGCTAGAGCTGTAGGATCAAAAGTTTTATATTTTGCAGGGTATAAAAAATTAATTGACCGTTATAAGGTCGCAGAAATTGAGTCGGCAGCTGACACAGTAGTCTGGTGTTGTGATGAATCTCCTGGATTTAAACCTTCACGTTCTGGTGATTTGAGCTTTATTGGGAACATGGTTGAAGCAATGGCAGCCTATGGTAGTGGTGATTTAGGGCCCCAGCCGATTTCATTATCAGAAGCTGATAGGATACTAGCGATTGGTTCAGATCGCATGATGGCTGCTGTAGGCGTTGCTCGGCAGAATAAATTGAAACCTTATTTAAAAGCAGGGCATTTTGCAATTGGCTCAATAAATTCACCTATGCAGTGCATGATGAAAGAAATTTGTGCGCAATGCTTACAGCCTCATAAAGATCCAGATACTGGTGAAATTACTTATGTATTTTCCTGCTTTAATCAAGACCAACCACTTGATCAGGTTGATTTTGTTGGCCTTGCATCTCGATTACGCCAGAATAGTGCGCAGGAGAAGCTTACAAAGAAATGGATTAGTCATTGTGTAAAGGAATCAGGTCAAATTAGGGCTTAGAGATAGAAAATTTAATTTTTATTCTATTCTGTGAACACATCATGCGCAGGATTATTTATAATTACGGATTCTTAAAAAATAAGTATTATTTGTTAGTAGATATTTTTATGTGCGTATTTATAGAAATATAGAATACTATTAAAGGGGATTATCAATGTATATAGGAATACCCGCGGAAATATTAGATGGAGAAACCCGCGTTGCTGCTACTCCAGAGACCGTTAAGAAGCTTTCTGTTAATAAGGCTCATGTCATTCTGGTACAGGCAGGAGCTGGTGCTGGAGCTAGTATTACTGACGAAAGCTTCAGGGAAGCTGGTGCAACTATAGTAAATGATGCTACAGAGCTATATGCTCAATCACAAATTATATTAAAGGTGCATATTCCAGACTCTTCTGAAATGAAAATGATACGGAAGGATGCAGTTTTATTAGGTCTATTATCCCCACATAAGACTGAAGGTATTAGTGCTCTTGCAAGCCATGGTATAACTGCATTTTCTATGGAGAAAATTCCACGTATTTCTCGTGCTCAGAATATGGACGTTCTATCTTCACAGGCAAATATTGCAGGGTATAAGGCGGTATTGATAGCAGCAAATATTTATCAGAAATTTCTTCCTATGTTGATGACGGCAGCAGGTACAGTGAAAGCTGCTCGTATATTGGTATTGGGAGCAGGAGTCGCAGGTTTGCAGTCCATTGCTACAGCAAAGCGTTTAGGGGCAGTGATAGAAGCATTTGATGTGCGCCCCGCAGCGAAGGAGCAAGTAGAGAGCCTTGGGGCAAAATTTGTTGAGGTACCTTTAAGTGACGAGGAAAAAAAACAGGCAGAAACTGCAGGTGGTTATGCACGTGAGATGTCTGATGACTATAAGCGTCGTCAAGGAGAGCTAGTGCATCAACGTGCTATAGTGGCTGATATCATTATTACTACAGCATTAATCCCTGGGCGTCCAGCTCCAGTTTTAATTAATGAAGATACTGTAAAAGCTATGAGGCCAGGTTCGGTTATTGTAGATATGGCTGTAGAGGCTGGAGGTAATTGTCCGTTATCTGAGTTAAACAAAACTGTAGTTAAGCATGGAGTAAATCTAATAGGCATAGCTAATATTCCAGGTCTAGTAGCAGCAGATTCTAGTGCACTTTATGCTCGGAATTTGATGAATTTTCTTAATTTAATGTTAGATACAAAGAGTGGCGAATTTAATATTGATCGAGAAGATGAAATTATTGCTGGTACCTTGGTATGTTCGAATGGCGAAGTGATTTCTAATGAAAAATAAGTAATTTTTAAATTAAATTTTATAGTATTTATGAGGAGCTATTATGATTGGAGAGATTGATCCAACCATTGTTAACATTACTATATTTGTATTAGCAATATTTGTTGGTTACCACGTTGTTTGGAATGTTACTCCTGCTTTGCACACGCCATTGATGTCGGTGACTAATGCCATTTCAGGTATTATTTTAGTCGGTGCAATGTTAGCTGCTGGAGCGGTAGAAACAGATTGGGGCGTTTGGTTGGGTGCAGTTGCCGTAACATTAGCCTCAATCAATGTTTTTGGTGGGTTTCTTGTTAGTCAACGTATGCTAGAAATGTTTAGAAAAAAAGATAAAAAAGGAAATAAATAAATGTCACCAAATTTAGTTGCTTTAGCTTATCTTATTGCGTCAGTCTTTTTTATTCTGGCGTTGAGAGGTTTAAGTTCACCAGTCACTGCTCGTAAAGGTAATTTGTTTGGAATGGTAGGTATGGTCATTGCTGTACTTACTACGCTAACAATTACAGATAACTGGGCACTGATAATTGTTTGTATTGCTGTAGGTGGCTTAATTGGTACAGTTGTTGCTAAGCGAGTCCAAATGACAGCTATGCCAGAACTTGTTGCATTTATGCACTCGTTAGTTGGCTTAGCGGCTGTTTTTATTGCTATTGCAGCTGTTAATAACCCAGTCTCATTTGGCTTGCCTGAGGTTCTGCCAATGGGTAGTAAATTAGAACTGTTTCTAGGTACGTTTATTGGAGCCATGACTTGGTCGGGATCAGTGATTGCGTTCCTAAAACTATCGGGGCGTATGGGTGGGTCTCCTGTTATATTTAATGGCCAGCATATGCTTAATTTAATCATATCTCTGGTAATGATTGGGTTTGGTTTATGGTTCTTTTTTAGCGAGACTACTAATTGGACAGCCTTTATTGCTATGGCTGTGATTGCTTTTGCTTTGGGTTTCTTAATTATTATTCCTATTGGCGGAGCAGATATGCCAGTAGTGATCTCTATGCTTAATTCATATTCGGGTTGGGCGGCTGCAGGTATTGGTTTTTCACTTGGCAACCCAATGCTAATTATCTCAGGCTCTTTGGTAGGAAGTTCGGGCGCAATATTATCTTATATTATGTGCAAAGCTATGAACCGCCCATTTCTTTCAGTCATACTCGGCGGATTTGGTAGCGACGGTGGATCAGCCGCAATTGGTGACAAAGAACAAAAAACTCACCGTAGTGGTAGCTCAGATGATGCTGCTTTTTTGTTAGGTAATGCAGACAGTGTAATTATTGTTCCTGGGTATGGTCTAGCTGTAGCACGAGCACAGCATTCAGTTAAAGAACTGTCAGAAAAGCTGGTTGAGCAAGGTATCAATGTTAGATTTGCAATTCATCCAGTTGCAGGGCGTATGCCAGGGCACATGAATGTTTTATTAGCTGAAGCAGAGATACCTTATGATCAAGTGTTAGAAATGGATGAAATCAATAGCGACTTTTCTAATACAGATGTTGTATTGGTTCTAGGTGCAAATGATGTAGTGAATCCTGCAGCATATGTTAAAGGGAGTCTTATTTATGGAATGCCAATTTTAGATGTCCATAAAGCTCAAAATGTTATGGTAGTGAAGCGCAGCATGGGCGTTGGTTACGCTGGTTTAGATAATGAATTATTTTACATGGATAAGACTATGATGGTATTTGGTGATGCAAAAAATGTGGTAGAAAACATGGTTAAATCTTTGTAAGGTTATTTGTTTATTTGTTTATTTGTTTATTTGTTAAATGAGATAAATACTTGCTATATTCATCGAATCAAAAATTGATATTTTCTTGCGCTAGTTTTAAAGAATGTAAGCGTTTTGTAAATATAGTTAAATTTAAGATACTCACCCGTTCTCTTGCGAAAGCTAGAACGGGTGATTTATTTTGGGTAAGAGAAAATTTAATTAAGTAATTTGAGATAAATAATAAAAAGAATACTTCATCCAGTAGTATAGATTTGTACTACTATGAAGAAATTGTTAAATAAAATTATAAGGGAATTGGAGTGAATTAATGGGAATCTTGGACAAAGCAAAAGAAATTGGGGGTAAAGTTAATGAGTCGATTGCAACATTTAGTAGTGATGAAGTAATAGCCAATACTGTTATTAAAGCAGTTGGGAAGCAAGAGAAAATTAATGAGATCTTAAAAAATAAAGGATCTAATTATCGTGTTGCTGATATTGAATTGGGTATGGGGATACCTCCAACTGTTACATTTGGTCTTCGTAGAGTTAAGGAAAATATTGATAGTTCAGATTCTTTTTATGCAGTAGAAGACGTGCCGTCAGAAACAGAAAAATTAGATAATAAATAGATCTGGCTATATATTATATTATTTGTAATTTTTTTCTAGGTGAAGAATTAAATTGCTATAAAATTTTTCTACTGCAACTTCTTTTAGGCAAGAAAAAATACATGAATAGATATATTTCATACTTATCTTCTATTTTGAAGCCAAATAGTAGTGTAGTGAGAGAAGGTAAATTTAAAGATGCAATAGATGCCTACAATAAAAATAATTACACTTTAGCCAAGGAATTATTTTATTTATTGGCTACTCAAGGAGATGTGATTTCGCAATGGCATCTTGGATGGATGTATAAAAATGGTGAAGGCGTTATTCAAGATAACGCAGAAGCAGCAAAGTGGTATCGAAAAGCAGCAGATCAAGGGGATGCGCGTGCACAGTTTAATCTTGCACTAATGTATAAGAGAGGTGAAGGAATAACTCAGGATTTTGTAGAATCTGAGAAATGGTTCCATAAAGCCAGTGACCAAGGTGACGTAGAGGCTCAATTTAATCTGGCTTTAATGTATAAAAATGGAGAGGGTGTAATACAAGACCCTAAGGAAGCATCAAAGTGGTTTCTGCTTGCTGCGAAGCAAGGAAATGCAAAAGCACAAACAATCCTTGGTTTTCTATATTGTAAGGGTCAAGGTGTAATTCAAGATTATAAAGAGGCTGTAAAGTGGTATCAGCGCTCTGCGGAGCAAGGATATGATGTAGGTCAGTTTAATCTTGGTTTAATGTATAAGAAAGGCAAAGGTGTTGTTCAAGACTTTCAGAAGGCAGTGAAGTGGTTTCGAAAATCTGGAGATCAAGGGTATTCGAATGCTCAATTTAATCTTGGTTTAATGTATGAAAATGGTGAGAATGTAATGCAGAATTATAAAATAGCAGCACAGTGGTATCGGCTTTCTGCACGGCAAGGGCATGCTAAAGCACAATTTAATCTTGGCTTGATGTATGAGAATGGAGAAGGTGTAATTCAAGATTATGAGGAGGCAGTAAAATGGTATCGACTCTCAGCAGAAAAAGGGAATACAAAAGCCAAGTCTAATCTTGGAGTAATGTATGGAAATGGCCAAGGAATAAGCCAGGATTATGTTTTTGCGCATATGTGGTGTAATCTTGCTGCTAGTGATGGGCATTCAATTGCCAGGGAAAATCGAGAAAGAATATCTAAAAAAATGACATTGGCACAAGTTTGTGATGCTCAAAATATGGCAAGAGAATATAATAAAAGAAAGTCTATGGGCCATATTCTATAGCAATAAATATTAGATTATTTATATAGAGTTAGAGAAATTATAATGAATATACTTAGGGTGGAATTTAGAAGAATAAGAGGCTATATCTGCTTAAAAACAAGCAAAGATCTTTTTATTTTTCTGTGCTATTTTTCTAATGAAGCAGCATACTAATTCTTCTCATAATAATTGGCTTCCTCCTGATGATCCATTACGTGTTTCGTTGCATAATGAAGTGCATACTCGTCAGAGTCAGAAGATCCATCTTCCTGCGTTAGTTGTATACGTTGCAGTAATTAGTAGTGATATCACTCTTAAGCAAGAGTACGAGCATCTTCGCCGCCTACCTGGACAAGATGCAATCACGGTAGATGATTTGCAACATAATTTTATTCGCCTGCGTCTGCAGGGATACACCTTAAGATGGGAAAGGCATACAGAATTTACTAGTTATTTATTGGTGCAGCACCTTCCTAAAACTGCCCAATTGGGTGAGGTAGATCCTGAATTACTTTCATCTTTGCTTTTACCAGAAGGGTGGTTATCTGCTATTCCTGGTAAAACATTTTCCGCTATTAAATTGGTTATGGTGCATGGTAATCTGGAAAATCCTGAAGAGATGTTGTTATCAGCACGTAATTGGTTTGGTGATCGAACTATTGTGGCATCTTTGGTTGGTAAAAATATTAGATCGCTTGTAGTAACTGATTTTATGCTCCGAGATACTGGTTTTGAGCGCATGTTGGTGATTGCGCCATCTAATATATCTGTTACTAGGGCAGGGCGTATTGCCCAGCGTTTAGTCGAAATAGAAACTTATCGGGTTATGGCACTGCGAGGTTTGCCAGTAGCTAAGAAGCTTGATTCTACATTATCAAAAGCTGAGAAGCAGCTAGCCAGTATCACTGATCAATTAAAAAATAAAGTTGCTTCAGAGCAAGAATTATTAGACCGATTAGTTTCATTAGCTGTACATATAGAACGTTTAACTATAGAGCACATGTATCGATTTACTGCTACTCGTGCTTATGACAAAATGATAACTCAACGTATTAATGAATTAAAAGAAAAGGCTATACCTGGCACACAAATAATTGGTGAATTTATGTGGCGTCGTCTTTCTCCAGCCATAGCAAAAATAAAACATACTGCACAGCGCATGGGTACACTTTCAGGAAGGATTTCATATACTAGCGCTCTACTCCGCACACAAGTAAATATATTGACAGAAGCACAAAATCAGCTACTGCTTGAAAAGCTTACGCGTGGACAAGAATTGCAACTACAATTGCAGAAGACAGTAGAAGGCTTGTCAATTGCGGCTATCTCATATTACATAGTTAGCTTGATATTATATCTAGCTAAAGCCGGTGAGGTTGTTGGTTTATTGGCGCATCCTGAGCTAGTTACTGGGGTGTTAATACCAGTGGTGCTACTAGTAGTTTGGTATATCACACGCTATATTCATAATAAATATTTAAAATAAATTAAAATATTTATCTAATATAAAAGATTAGAGAATATTAACTAATTTATATTTATATATTATTAGTATATAGGCCTTTATTTTTTTGATAACTTTTGGGTACTGAAAATAAAACACTATAAGTATGATCATAGTTATATATTAGCGGTTAGGAAAAGTAATAATTCCTACTCCTGATAATGCAAGGTCTACTATAAGCTGCGGAGCATTTTGTAAATAAGCTAAAAATGACTGTGCTACTACAGATAAATTTTTTCCTGATGGATAGGCATAATGCCACTTACAATTAATAGGAAAACCTTTTACATCAAGTATAACTAATTGATTTTCAGGTGAATCTAGGGTTAATGTGTGGCGTGACAATACAGAAACTCCTAAACCACCAAGTATGGCCTGTTTAATTGCTTCATTACTACCAAGTGTCATTTGTGTCTTTAGTTTTATGTTGTTTTTAGAGAAAAAATTTTCTGTTTCAATGCGAGTTCCAGAACCATGTTCCCGGAATATAAATGGCTCTTCTGCTATTCGTTTAAGGGTGATATTCTTTTTATTTGCTAGTGGATGATTAGCTGATGCGAGTACAACTAAAGGATTTTTTAGGAAGCTCTCAATTACTACTTCTTCTTCTTCTGGAGGAAGGTCTAAAATATACAGGTCATCCATATTATTAGCTAAACGTTCTAGTATATGCATACGATTGGACACTTCTAATGAAACTTCAATTCCTGGGTATTGGTGGCAAAACATCCCTAGTAGGCGTGGAGCAAAATATCCTGCAGTAGTTACTACTCCTAGTCTTAATTTTCCAGCTTTTAAGCCCTTCATATCTGCTGCTAGCATTTCAAATTGTGATAGATGCTCAAAAATACCGCTGCAGGCCTGTTGTAATTCTCGACCTGCATCAGTTAGGTATATTTTTTTACCAATTTGCTCAAATAAAGGTAACCCGATTGCATCTGTTAGTTTTTTGATCTGCATGGAAACTGTAGGTTGAGTTACGTATAGTTCTTCTGCTGCGCGTGTATAACTTCCTAAACGAGCAATAGTTTCAAATACTTCAAGTTGGCGTAAGGTGCTATGGCGCATGAGCATCTCCTTTCATGCATAGATTATTAATAATGGTATTAATAATAATTATTGATTATTATTTATATTAATTATATTACATAATGCTTATAAGAAGTTGGTTTAAGAATTTTATTTTATTAATAAATATAAGGGGGGTAATAATATGGCAATAACACACAGTTCAATTAGAACAGTAGCTAAGGCATCATCTAGCTACGTTGACATAAAGTGCTATGACCAATGGGCTTCTCCTATAATTTATAGATCATTACTAATGGTATCAATAATAATAATTTATTATTCTTTATATTAATTATGTTACATAATATTTACAAGCAGTTGGCTTAAAAATTTTGTTTTATTAATAAATACTAGGAGGTTAACAATATGGCAACAACATACGGTTCAACTGGAACAGC
>CEUZ01098229.1_pt1 | contig 10867 bp, 7 predicted proteins | sample 361511 | NCBI WGS metagenome assembly CEUZ01 (sample SAMEA2622822, study PRJEB7988) | marine metagenome | biome: marine biome (ENVO:00000447); feature: surface water layer (ENVO:00002042); material: "saline water (ENVO:00002010), including plankton (ENVO:xxxxxxxx)" | depth 5 m
TCCGACATGACACGGGTCTTCTCCTTCAAGACCGGAAGAGATGCTTCGTCTAGGGTATATCCTGAGAGCGGAACCGAGACACCGTTTCACCCAGCATCCCATCATGGTGGGCGTGAAGATGCGATCCTCGACTTCGCGGTGATCAATAAGTATCACGTCAGCATGTTGCCTTATTTCCTTCAAAAGCTTCGTGACATTGACGAAGGTGGGACGAACTTGCTCGACAAGACGATGATCATCTTTGGGTCTCCCATGGCAGATGGAAATGTCCACAATCACCGGCGGGCACCCTTAGTCGTTTTGGGGAAGGCTAACGGAAAGCTCCAGGGTAATGTCCACCTTAAGGCCCCTGATGGAACGCCGATGGCAAACGCGATGCTGTCGATGATGCACACGCTTGGGCATGACGAAATGGAGAGTTTTGGCGATAGCACTGGAGAGTTCTCCCTCAACTGGGGCTCTGCAGCTTCGCTGGACCGATGAAGCTACGCACGCACACTCTGTGGGGATTGTTAGCGGCGCTATCCCTCTCTGGTCTTGCTGTGCTTGAGGCACCAGTCGCAGATGCTGCTATGCGTGGAGACGTTCTAGAGGTGCAAGCTCTCCTGCGCTCGGGTGAGGATGTGAACGCTGCCCAAGGTGATGGCATGACGGCTTTGCATTGGGCGGCGGAGCTTGGAAGTTCCGACCTTGCGGAGACGTTGATTGCGGCTGGAGCTTATCTCGATGCGGTCACCCGCTTAGGGGATTTCACGGCGTTGCACATAGCCGCTAGAGGTGGAGAGGGTTCGGTAGTGCGTGTGCTCGCGGGCGCAGGAGCGAACATCAACGCTAGGACGTCGACCGGGGGGGTTACTCCGCTTCATTATGCGTCGGCTTCAGGTGACGCCGGTGCTGTTCGTGTGCTGCTCCAAAATGGTGCGGATTTAGATGTTCAGGAGAGTGTGTGGCACCAGACGCCGCTAATGTTCGCTGCGGCTGCGGGGCGCACAGATGTCGTGAGGACTCTGATGTCTGCAGGAGCCGACCCATCCCTTACAGCACGGGTCATGGACATGGATGCTCGTGAGAGGCGGGACCGAGCAGACCAGCGACGTCGGGAGGAGCTTCAGAGACGTATTCTGACTGCGCGAGATGGTCGGGCTCCAGTACGCCGAGGGGGCTACGGTGAACCGACGGGTGCACGGCAGGCGGAGCGGGAAGATAGTGCACAAAATGCGCGGCAGGCGGTGGCAGGACCGTCTCGTGAGGACATTAACAATCAGCAGCGAGACAGGGTGCCTTCGTCACGGTTCTCACATGCGCAACTAGTGGGAGGGTACGGTGGCCTGGCTGCCCTGCACCTCGCCGTTCGTGAGGGTCACATCTCGACCGCAGAGGCCCTTATTGATGCTGGTGCCGACATTAATCAGGAGACTGAAGGTGACGGCACCGAGCCGCTGCTAATGGCGACTATCAACGGGCACTTCGATTTAGCTATGCGTCTGATCGAACGAGGAGCGGATGCGAATGTAGCCAACGAAGCAAACGCGACGCCGCTTTATACCGTCATCAACACGCAGTGGATTCCCAAGTCTAGGCATCCCCAGCCAGCCGACTACAAGCAGCAACAGGTCACGTACATGGATCTCGTACGTGCTCTCCTGGGAGCTGGTGCCGAGGTCAATGTGCGACTAAAAAAGCAGCTATGGTTCACGACCTTCGGTGACGACTACCTGCGCACAGACCGAATGGGAGCAACACCATTTTGGCGCGCTGCCTACGCTTTAGATCTCCCGTTGATGCGACTCCTCGTAGAGCACGGAGCTGACCCAAATATACCGACGAAAAAGACGGTGCGGCCGAGGTTCGGGGCAGGTTCTATCGAGAATATTGAGACTGGTGCGAGCGACCCGTCTGGTCTTCCTCCAGTGCCCGCGGGTGGCCCAGGCGTTTATGCCATTCATGCATCGTCGGGTGTCGGGTATGGAGAGGGGTTCGCTGCAAACATACACAGGGTGGTTCCAGACGGTTGGTTACCCGCGGTTCAGTATCTTGTCGAGGAGCTTGGTGCAGACGTCAATCAGAGAGACCACAATGGGTACACGGCCATGCATCATGCCGCAGCGCGAGGTGACGACGATCTGGTGAGATACCTAGTGTCGAAAGGCGGCGACGTAATGGTCGTTAGTAGAAGGGGGCAGACGACGGTGGACATGGCCAATGGACCTGTCCAAAGAATTATTCCGTTCCCGTCTACGATTTCGCTTTTGGAGGGCCTTGGTGCGATCAACAATCACAATTGCGTGGCCTGTCAGTAAAGATCAGCCCCTGGTTCCTCCCTCCAGTTCGGCCATCACTTCTTCAAACATCGCTCGAAGTTCGCCGTCTAGACTGATAAGAAGTGTTATCTGGTCGAACTCTTCACGAGTCATTCCCGCTTCTTCGAGAATGGCTGTGATAGCCTCTTCGACTTCTTCTCGTGCGCGTAGGCGGCCCTCGGGGTCATGAACGCGCGCTACCGCTCCATGGAACTCATCCCGTGCGTCATTGACGGCGACGTGCACCAAGGCGAACTCGGTCATTTGATCGCGATTCATCGCTATCTCGAGATCCTGAGCGGAGATTGGGGTGGGGGTGGCCACTCCAGAGAGTGCTGCTACGGCAGCTAGTATCAGCGTCTTCAGTAATGTGCGGCGGGGCATCTTCATGCTAGTCTCTCTCTCTTCCAGTACGATTCACGCCAACGGGTCTCTTAGATGATGCAGGATTCAAGGTTGCCGAGCCTAGGTCATTTAATGTACCGTCCACAATCAAACGGAGACGAACTCTCGACCGGGGATACCATCATACCGATCTACGAATACTCCTGCCAAGACTGCGGTCACTATTTTGAAGCTCTTGTTCGGGGCGAGCAGACTCCTGCTTGCCCGGAGTGTCAGAGCAGTTCCCTACAGCGTCAATTCTCCCTTCCTTCGGCCCGTACCTCCACTACGCGCGGAATGGCGATGCGGGCGGCTAGGGCTCGTGACCAGCGTCAAGGTGCTGAGCGGATGCACGCGCAGCGTGAATACGAACTGAACCACGACGACCACTGAAATCTATTTTCGAGTAGATAGTGCGCTTTCTGTAGTGCTGGCAGTTGGATCATTTGATGCGTATACTACAGGCTGTTCATTCGGCTTGATCCTTCAACGATTCTGCGGGAAAGCGGGTCTTTTTGTAGGTTGATGAGGCGACGAATTGGTGATCAGGTTGGTACATGGAAACCAAAGCCCTCGGATGGGGTCTGATTTAGAGTGAAGACCATCAGCGTTACGCTTGCGGGTGCCGGAGCAATGTTGCTCTTTTTGGGGTCACAAGGCGTGGACCTAAAGCCGATTGCGCATGCCGTCGTCTCGACTTCTGATGAGTCGGTTATCGTTTGGACTCCTGAGGCCGATCAGGAGATCATTGACCAGTACTGCGTGCGTTGTCACAGTGACCGGCGACTTCGCGGGAACCTCTCTCTCGAGGGATTCAACGCCGCTGAGCCGCATCTTCAGGGTGATGTAGCGGAGAAAATAGTCCTGAAACTTCGGGCTGGTATGATGCCACCGCCGGGGGTGTCTAGGCCTGCAGGAGACTCGTTGCAGGCGCTGGCGTCCTCGCTCGAAGAGAGGCTCGACGAAGAGGCTGAGCGTAACCCTAATCCTGGGGGTCGAACGTTCCAACGGCTCAATCAGAGTGAGTACGCTCGCTCTGTAAGGGACTTGCTCGGTTTGGAAATCGACCCGTCAGGGTTTCTTCCGCTAGATACGAAGAGTGCGAATTTCGACAATATTGCCGACGCACAGATGATTTCGGCGACCCTGCTTGATTCTTACTTAAATGCGGCCGCCACGATCGCGCGACTCGCGATTGGTGATCCTGAAGCAGCTCCAAGTTCATCGACCTATACCAATCCTGGCTACGCTTCTCAGTGGGAGAGGGTAGACGGTGCTCCATACGGAACCCGTGGCGGTATATCTGTAGTCCACAACTTCGTCTCTGACGGACAGTATGAATTTAGGCTGGCCTTTGAGCACACGACGACGGGTGGGTATTTCGGTGGCGTAACCCGTGGCGAGCAGATCGAAATCTCAATCGATGGAAAGCGCGTTCAACTGCTTGAGATGGATCGATGGATGAGCGTTGCGGACCCCAACGGGGTCAACATGAGAACCGAGCCGGTCTTCGTTCGTGCTGGACCTCATCGGGTAACAGCCGCGTTCTTGAAGCAGACTGAGGGCCCCGTCCAAGACGTACTTTCTCCTCATGACTGGTCTCTATCGGATCGACAGATTGGAGTGAGTGGATATGGGATCACCTCGCTAGCGCACCTAAAGGACCTTGTGATTGCTGGTCCGACTAGTGCCACTGGTGTGTCAGAAACTCCGTCTAGACAGAGGATCTTTACATGCCGTCCCACCAAGTTAGAGGAAGCGGCGGATTGCGCTGCTGAGATCATAGAGGAGCTTGGCCCTCGTGCATTTCGGCGAGCATTAACCCAAGATGACCGGTCAGCTTTGTTGGGCTTCTACGCGCTTGGGGAAGAGGAGGGTGGCTTTGAGGTTGGAGTCCGCACAGCCATCGAAGCGATGTTAGCTAGCCCCGACTTCGTGTTCCGTATGGAAGAGGCTCCCTCAGGAGTCAATATCGGAGAAAACTACCGCATCTCAGACCCGGATCTCGCGACCCGGATGTCCTACTTCATATGGGGGCTGCCGCCGGATGCAGAACTCCGCTCACTTGCGACGGAAGGCCACCTTTCGAACCAAGGCGAGCTGGAGCGACAGGTTACGCGGATGCTCGAGGATCCTAGGTCCGAGGCTTTGGCCACCCGCTTTGCGGCGCAGTGGCTCAGGCTAGACGACCTAGATAAGGTACATCCTGATCGACTGCTCTATCCTGATTTTCACCAACGCTTAGCCGAAGAACTTCGTCGCGAGACGGAATTATTTTTCTCAAATCTTGTTCATCAAGACGGCAGTGTTCTTGATCTGTTCACTGCCGATTACTCGTTCATGAATGAGCGGGTTGCTCGGCATTATGGCATCGATGGAGTGATAGGAGAGGACTTCCGTCGCGTCGATTACGTGGATGAGAATAGGAGAGGACTGCTCGGTCATGCCAGCATCCTCACTTTGACTTCCGTGGCTGGCCGAACTTCCCCTGTTTTACGCGGGAAATACGTCATGGAGGTGATCATGGGGACGCCTCCTCCTCCTCCTCCTCCCGGGATTCCGACATTGGAAGAAACTGAGGGTGCGGCAGACGGACGGATGCTGACGACAAGAGAGCGGATGGAACAGCACAGTCGTAACCCTACGTGTAATGCCTGTCATTCGTTCATGGACCCGATTGGTTTGGCACTTGATAATTATGATGTCACCGGTCGTTGGCGTATCCGTGAGAACGGTATGGCGCTAGACACTCGGGGAGAGCTTTATGACGGCACTCCGGTCACAAGTCCCGGTTCATTAAACCAAGCATTGATGGCACGCCCCACAGTTTTGGTGCGAAACTTCACTCAAAACCTCATGGCGTATGCGCTAGGCCGTCGGGTAGAGCATTATGATCAGCCCACGATTCGGTCGATCGTTCGGAATGCGAGGGACAATGACTGGCGTCTATCGTCGTTCGTGATGGGCGTCGTGAACAGCGATGCATTCCAGCAGCAGAGAGCGGGAGCTCTAGCTGACGGAGCGGATAGGGAATAACAGAATCATGCGGTCGCTCGAAGTGGCGGCTTTAGGAGACAAGACATGCACTTTTTAAGTGGCAAGCACATGGAGCGCCGAACCTTTGTCAGGGGGATGGGTGCATCTATCGCTCTGCCTTTTCTCGATGCTATGGTGCCGGCCGGGCGACTCAGTGCAGCGAAAGCAGCCGAAGTAGACCCGACACGGCTTGTTGCGATCGAAATGGTCCACGGTGCGGCCGGCTGCAACGAATGGGGAGCCAGTCAGAATTTGTGGGCTCCAGCTTCGGCAGGTCGTGGCTTTGACTTGACTCCTAGTGCACTCATGCCACTGGACCCTTGGCGCGACTATCTGACTATCATCAGCAATACCGATGTTAGGATGGCGGAAGCCTTCCAGGCACCTGAAATCGGCGGGGATCACTTCCGCTCAAGCGCTGTGTTCCTTACCCAGCAGCATCCCAAGCAGACTGAGGGCTCCGATGTGTTTGTAGGCACCTCGCTAGACCAGATGCATGCGAATCGCTTCGGTCAGGATACGCCGATCCCCTCGATGCAACTCTGTATTGAGAACATCAACCAGTCCGGGGGATGCGCCTATGGGTACACGTGCGTGTACACAGATTCGATCTCATGGGCATCACCTACCGAACCTCTCCCTGTCATTCGTGATCCCCGTGTAGCATTCGAGCAGTTGTTTGGAGCTGGTGGCACAGCTGGCGAGCGGGCCCTCCGCCGTCGGACATCGGCTTCCATTCTCGATTGGGTCACGGGTAGGATCAGTCAACTTCAGCGTGAACTCGGTCCGAACGATAGAGAACGGCTTGAGCGTTATTTGCAGAACGTGCGGGAACTTGAGCGTCGTATCCAGATGATCGAGGCACAGAACTCCACGGGCGAAGAGAGAGCGCTTCCGTCTGCTCCGGCAGGAGTCCCAGACTCCTTTGAAGAGCATGTCCAGCTCATGTTTGACCTGCAAGCGCTCGCTTTTGCGTCTGATACAACAAGGGTCTTTTCTTTCAAGATGGGTCGTGATTCTTCAGCCCGTGTCTTCCCAGAAAGTGGAACGGACAAGCCCTTCCATCCGGCCTCACACCATGGTGGACGCGAGGAAGCAATCCTCGATTTCCATCTGATTAACAAATACCACGTCGGGATGCTGCCCTATTTCTTGGAGAAGCTTGCGGCGATTCAGGAGGGTGACTCCCACCTGCTAGACAAGACGATGATCATCTACGGTTCGCCTATGGCGGACGGGAACCTTCACAACCATCGGAGAGCGCCCCTGATCGCTCTAGGTGGAGCTAATGGTGGGCTAGGGGGGAACATACACCTCAAGGCCCCGGATGGGACTCCTATGGCTAATGCGATGCTCAGCTTCATGCATGCCCTCGGGCACACAGATATGGATAGTTTCGGGGATAGCACCGGAGAGCTTTCGCTCTCGATGCCGATGTCGACAGCTCAAGCTCAGGGGCTAGGAGGCTAGAATGGATCGATTGGATTATGCGTCAGAATTCCGGGTGCGAGTGCAGGCGCCGCTGGCACTAGGTTTGACGCTATTGCTCTGGGCAGGTGCACCAAACCAGTCCCCGGTTGCTGACGCCGCCATGAGGGGTGAGGTAGATCATGTGCGGCAGCTTCTTCGTTCGGGGGAGGATGTTAATGCCGCCCAGGGTGATGGGATGACAGCTCTCCACTGGGCAGCTGAGAGTGGCAACGCGGAACTCGCCAGTATGGTGATCTACGCTGGTGCGAATGTCGGTGCTGTGACGCGTTTGGGAGACTATACGCCACTGCATATAGCGAGCCGCTCAGGACGTTATGAGGTCGTATCTGTTTTGTTGGATGCTGATGCTGATGTTGATGCGGTGACCTCGACTGGATCGGTGACGCCGCTCCATTTTGGAGCAGCGTCCGGGAATACAGCTGTTGTAGAGGCCTTGATTGGCGCGGGAGCTAGTGTCGATGCCGTCGAGACAAGGCGCGGGCAGACTGCGCTGATGTTCGCCTCTTCTGCAGGTCGCACCCAAGTCGTGAGAGTTCTATTGGCTTCGGGTGCTGACTTATCGATCACGAGCTATGTTGTGGATATTCCCACAATTGCCGCTGAGGATCGCGCTGCTGGCCGTGTACGGGACGAGGTTCTCGCCGCGTTCAAAGGCGATCAGCCGCAAGGCACATCTTGGCAACCTTCTCCCGCTGAGGTCCAAGCCGCGGTTCGAGCTGCGAACGCGGCTCGTGTCGATGCTTCGGACGCCGGTCCAGTTCAAAGGCGCGACGAACCTAGTGCCGACCCCGACCCGGACCTTGGTGAGCTTGCGCTCAACTCCTTGGGTGAGCCTGCGTTCAGGTCGGATGATGGGTACAGCAACTCGTACACGGATCTAGTCTATCGACAGGGTGGACTAACGGCGCTGCACCATGCGGTACGGGAGGGACGATCTGCTACTGTTTCCGAGCTACTGGATGCGGGTGCGGATATCGATCATCAGACGGCCGGAGATCTGACTAGTCCGATGCTAATGGCGATAGTGAACGGACATTACGATCTCGCCCTCGAATTGCTGGAGCGCGGTGCGGATCCAAACGTGGGGAGTCACGCAAATCTGACTCCTTTGTATGCGGTTATAAACAGCTACTGGGCACCTAAGGCACGTTATCCGCAGCAACAGGCATATCAGCAGCAAGAAGCGACTCATCTAGACGTAATGCGCGCCATGCTGGATGCGGGTGCAAACCCAAACGTCCGTCTCTCGAAACATCTCTGGTTCATGGAGTACACGTTTACCCAATTGGACGTTGACACTCGTGGCGCAACTCCGTTTTGGCGGGCTGCATACGCCCTTGATTTGCCCGCCATGCAGATGCTCATTGAGGCTGGATCCGATCCTAATGTGCCTACCATGAAGGCACCGTCACGCCGATTCGCTTTTGAGCCACCGGGGGCAGAGACTGATCCGTCAGGACTTGCTCCTGTACCGGTCGGAGGTCCAGACGTCTATCCGATTCATGCTGCTACCGGTCACGCGTACGGCACCGGCTTTGCGGGGGTGTCACATCGACATGCGCCGGATGCGTGGTTACCGACTGTGCAGTATTTAGTCGAAGAGCTAGGGGCTGATGTTAACGCTCGAGACGCTAATGGGTTTTCACCTGTGCACTGGGCGGCCTCTCGTGGTGATAACGAGGTCGTTATGTACTTGGTAGAGAAAGGGGCTGACGCGACGGTCGTTAGTCGGCGAGGCCATACCACAGCAGACATGGCGAACGGACCGGTGCAAAGGATCTCTCCGTTCCCAGAGACGATCGCACTTCTGGAAAGCCTTGGGTCTAAGAACAACAACAACTGCGTGAGTTGCGAGTAATCTTCTGAGGCTGTTTGCACATTTCGGGCACCCCATTAGACCGTGATCGCCTCTCTTTGACAGCCGGGATCGAGGACCATGTTACTCGCGGGGGTAGCGATCCTTCTCTTACGCCTCATCAGGATAGGGATGGGGTAGGTGTATAGGCCCGAGGGTTGGACTCGGACCCTAAATACGGGATTCCCTTATGTCTGACCTTTCTGATTTATTTTCGGCGTGCTGCTCGGATCATGTCGAAACGTTAAGGTCCCCCGCGACGACGACGGAATCGGACAGAGTCAGGCTGCCGACCTAACGTATCTAGTCCGAGAGACTCCACTAACTCCCAGGGCCGGATCAAGGGCATTTCTGATCCAGCCATCCGATACACTAGTGAAAGATGGTAGGCAGCCTGAGCTATTCCGACTTCGGCTTCGTTTCGACCGATGCGCCCATCACCGTCGACATCCTCTCCATACATCATTGCTCGGATTGCTTCAGCAAGCTTCTTGATCAGGGGTATAGTGCTGTTTACATCCCGAGCTGACTGCACCTGGCGTGCTAGGGTGATCACATCATCAGCGCGAGCTTGAGCGATATATGCTGCATGTATAACAAATGGCACGTGGAAAGCTATAGCGGGCGATAGGGTGTCTGGGACAGCCATCCGCAGCATGTCTGCTTGTGTTTGGACATTCTCTGCAGCGCGTCGAAATCCGTAACCCATGCCGTTGCCGGATCTCACTTCGGTGGGATCGATAGCGTGAATTACATGAGTCATGGCCTCGATCATGCGATTGATATCAAGCGTGTCGACTCCGGCTACTCGAACCCAGGCAGCCGCGATCTCACCCTCAAGCATGGCGATCTTGAGCAGACTTGCTCCACCAGGTGCATCGGGGAAGCTCTCGACCAGGTGTGCTAGGTGAAGTTGCGCTTCTGGTGGGATGGCGGTTTCAGGCAGCACGGAGGATTGCCACGAGGCTTCCAAGCCTGTCGGTATAACAAGAACTGTATCAGGTGGCCCTGTCGTTGTATCGCTAGCCAAAAGTACAGAGTCGGGGCTTTGAGCAACCGCTTCCCCCGGTCCTATTAGCGCAGCTGCAAGGTAGAAGGCACCCCAACGGGTGTTAGGGATCTTCACTAGATCAGCCGCCTATCCCTTCAGCACGTTTGATCAGTCCCATGTGGGTTTCTGCCTGAGTAAGGCCACCCTCGCCGTCCTGCCATCCGATGCGCCCGTCACCGTCTGCGTCTATCCCATTTAGGATTGCGTCTGTCAGCTTCGTTAGTTCTGTGAGCATCTCGGCCGCTACCTCGGCGCTCTCTGCGTTCTGGATGTTTTCCGCCAATTCGACCGCTTTATCAGCGTGGTTGACTGCACTTCTAGCTGCTGTCGCTACGTGGACTGCGTGTGCCTCAATTGCGTCTGACGATCCTTCAGATTTTGCTGCCAACTCTGTGTGCCGAGCTGCGCCATTCGCTGCTTTGATGACACCGTATCCGAGGCCCGGACCTCCCTCGACTTTCGTAGGATCGATGGCGTGGATCACATGTGGCATGTGGCGCTGCATTCCTTCTAAGCTCAGTGGGTCCCGACCTGCTAGAGTAGCGTGTTGGTGGGCTATTTCGGCCTCCGCGTTAGCGGTAGTCAGCAAGCCGGCACCTTCAGGAGTACCACGAAACTCATCGGCAGCGTGTCGAATGTGGGCATGCGCGGGGGTCGATTGCTGCGCTTCAGTTGGCGCCACTAAGAGTAGTGGGATGATAGCGCACGAGGCGAGGAGTGAGGTGGCGTAGTGGGCAAGCCTCATTTGTT
>CEUZ01010518.1_pt1 | contig 10864 bp, 9 predicted proteins | sample 361511 | NCBI WGS metagenome assembly CEUZ01 (sample SAMEA2622822, study PRJEB7988) | marine metagenome | biome: marine biome (ENVO:00000447); feature: surface water layer (ENVO:00002042); material: "saline water (ENVO:00002010), including plankton (ENVO:xxxxxxxx)" | depth 5 m
TTTACAAAAAAAACTAAATACCACAACTATTTTTGTAACTCATGATCAAGTTGAAGCAATGACAATGGGGGATAGGATAGCTGTAATGAATAATGGAAAAGTTGAACAAATTGGAACGCCAATAGAAATTTATAACAACCCTAAGACAAAGTTTGTTGCAGGTTTTGTTGGTTCACCACCTATGAATTTTCTTAAAGGCAATTTATTAAATGAAAATGGTCAATATTTTTTTAAATTAGACAAACTTGATAATAAAATAAAAATTTCTGCTAATGTTACAAAAGAAAATTCAAAAAATCTAGCTTTCAGACCACAGCACATTTATATTACTAACGAAAATGATTATGATTTGGAATTAAAAGTATTTGGTATTGAGAATTTAGGCAAAGAAATAATAGTAATATGTGAGTATGGTGAAGAAAAAATTAGAATTATTACTGAAAAATTTACTACTGCAATTGGAAGTATTATAAAGTTAAAAATTGATAAAGAAAAAATATTATTTTTCTGATTCTAAAGGTTTATAAGCAATAGCTTCAATTTCAATTTTTGCATCAACGACTAAATCACAAACTGTTGTAGATCTTGCTGGTTTGTTTTTTGGAAAAAATTTAGCATAAACATTATTAAATCTATGAAAGTCTCTTGCATCCGAAATCCATATAGTTGTTTTTATTATATCCTCTATGTTACAATTTGTATCTGTTAAAATTTTACTAATATTATTCATTATAATTTCAGTTTGCTCTTCAATATTAGCATTAACAATACCTCCCTTTCCATCATTTGCAGTCTGTCCAGAAACATACACAAAGTCTCCAGCTCTAACAGCTTTAGAAAGAGGTATTTCATTTGATCCAGATTTATGTGGATCTCCGAAATATATTTTAGTCATATTCTAACTTTATATCATTTTTTGATCATTAATTAACTCTTAAATTTATTTTATGTTCTTAAATATTAGATAGATAACTTATCTATAAATATTGACACTAGCTAATTTATTTGATTTAATTAACTTTATGAGTTTTGATCCAAATAGTATTAATTATAAAAAATCCCATTTTATAAATGGAAAATTTAGAGATGAAAGTGATGATTTATTTGAATATATAAGACCATCTGATCAGAAAAAAATTGATGAGATCTCTAATGCTTCAAAAAATCTAGTTGATGAAGCTGTACAAAGCGCAAAAAAATCTTTTAATGAATCAAGTTGGAGATTATCTAAACCAAGAGATAGGGCTAAACTATTATTCAAATGGGCAGATTTAATTGAAGGCGATGTAGAAAATTTATCTAAAATTGAGGCGATGAACTCAACGAGAACAATTAGCGAGACTTCAGCTGGAGATATTTTCGCAACTGCTAATACAATTAGGTATTTTGCCGAATGGGCAGATAAAATTGAAGGGTTGACCACGGCAACTTCTCCAAATGTTCTTAGCTTAACCATGAAGGAACCTTATGGTGTTGTTGTAGGAATAACTCCATGGAATTTTCCACTTGCACAAATAGCTTGGAAATCAGCTCCTGCTTTAGCTGCTGGTAATGCAGTAATAATAAAACCTTCAGAATATACGCCGCTTTCTATTTTTAGACTTGCTGAATTATCAATAAAAGCTGGAATTCCAGACGGAATATTTAATTATTTATTAGGAGAAGGATCAAAAACTGGACATTTATTAGTCACCCATCCTGATGTTGAAAAAATAGCATTTACAGGATCAAATTTGACTGGAGCAAAAATAATGTCTGAATCTGCACTTGCAGGAGTTAAACCAATCCATCTTGAATTAGGAGGAAAAACACCTCAAGTTGTTTTCGAAGATATAAGTGATATTGATAGTACAGTTGACAAAATTGCTGCAGGTATTTTTGTCAATTCAGGCCAGGTGTGCACTAGTGGAACAAGATTAATTGCACAAAACAAAATTTTTGATGGTGTTTTAGAAAAATTAATAAAAATTGGAAAAAGTAAAATTCCTGGACCAACTTGGGATAGTAATACAACTCTACCTCCTATTGTTAGTAAAAAACAAGCAGAAAGAATTGATAGATTAGTATCAGAATCTGTTAATTTAGGAGCTAAAATCATTGAAGGTGGAGAATGGTATGAAACAAATTATGGTGGATATTTTTATAAACCAACTTTTATTGAGAATATTAGTAAAGAAATGCCAATATTTAAAGAAGAGGTATTTGGTCCAGTAATAAATGTAGAAAAATTTGAAGATGAGCAAGAAGGAATAGAAAAGGCAAGTCATCCAAATTATGGATTGGCCGCTTGTATTCATACTTCAAATTTAAATACAGCAATAAATTTATCAAAAAAAATTGATAGCGGCATGATATGGATAAATCATTGGGGTTATCCTGATGAATTTTCACACCCAGCGGGAGGTTTTAAAAATTCAGGAATTGGTAAAGATATGGGTAGTTCAGGAATAAATGAATACTATAAAGAAAAAGCTGTTTGGATACCTCATTAAAATACATTGATAGATCATCATAAAATTTTAAAACAACTTTTAAGTTTTGATACTACTTCATGTAACTCAAACTTAAGTGCAATAAATTGTATTGAAAACATCTTTAAGAAACACCATAAATTTGAAATTATTAAAGTTTATAATAACAAAAAAGATAAATGCTCTATTTTGATTAAACCAAGGCAAGAAGTTACTAATGGTATATTGTTTAGTGGTCACATTGATACAGTTCCTGTAACTGGTCAAAAATGGTCATCTAACCCTTTTAAATATGTTTTAAAAAATAAAAAAATATATGCAAGAGGTGCCACAGATATGAAAAGCTTCATTTCTGTCATAATTTCTAATATGATTAATTCGAAATCGAATTTTCCAATATGCTTATCTGTAACACATGATGAAGAAACTGGTTGTGATGGAATATATAATTTACTGAAATACTTAAAAAAAAATAAAATATCTTTGCCTGATAAATGTATTGTAGGAGAGCCTACGATGCTGAAAGTTGTATCTGCGAACAAAGGGGTAGAAATAATAGAAACAGTTTTAAAAACAAATTCTGAAGAAGGGCATTCATCCAACTATAATCAAAAAATGAACACTATAACAGCTTCTGCAAACTTAGTTACATATTTACAATCTATACAAAATAAAATACCAAAAAAAAATACCCTTAAATGTATTCCTAAAAACAGTTCTATTCATATTGGCATAGTGAATGGAGGAACTTCACATAATATTATTCCCAAAAAAACTTCATTTAGATGGGAGTTAAGATATATAAAAAATGATATTTTATTTGTTAAAAAAAACTTTTTTGCATACCAAGAAAAATTCTTAAAAAAATACAGAAAGCAAATTATAAATCTTGAAATTGAGAATAATGTTTTATTTGCAGTGCCAGGCCTAAATGAAAAAAATCAATCAAAAATTTTAAATTTTATGAAAAATTATAATTATACAAAAAAATATCATGTTCCTTATGGAACTGAAGCTGGTATTTTGCAAAATCATGGCTTATCAACAATAATTTTTGGTCCTGGATCAATTAATCAAGCTCACAAACCAAATGAATATATTAGTGTAAATCAAATAAATAAATTTAATAATCTAATTAAAAACATAACAAATAAATAATTATGAGCACCGATTATCTAAATCTAACTGTAAAACTATTAAAAAAAATACATATAAAAAATCATAAAAAATTTTTACAAGCTGCTAAATATTTTTACAACACTTATAAAAAAGGTGGATTAATATATATTTTTGGGACTGGACACTCACATTTATTAGCACTAGACGGTCATTATAGAGCTGGTGGATTAGCTGCAATTTGTCCTATACTTGACGAAAAAATTATGTTGCATAAAAACGCAATCAAGGGATCAGTAATTGAAAGAACACCTGGAGTTTCTAAAAAAATTTTAAAAAAATATCCAATAAAAACTAATGATACTTTTTTAGTTTTTTCAAATAGTGGAGTGAATCATGCTCCAATAGAAGCTGCTAATTATGCACTGAAAAAAGGATGCAAGGTCATAGGTATATCTTCATCCAATTATGCAAGAATAGCACCTGTTTCAAAAATTGGTAAAAAACTTAACGAAGTTTGTTCATTACATATAGATAATTTTGGTCCGCCAGGAGATGCATTAATAGCTATTAAAAAAAATATTAAAGTTTCTGCTTTTTCTACTATTGCAGGGTCCTTTATACTAAACTCGATTATCAAAGAAACAGCAAAAATTGCGAAAAAGGATAAAAACTTTCCTTTTTATATTAGTTCTAATATGCCTAATGCAAAAAATAATAATTATAAGCTTTTAAATAAGTATAAAAAAATTAATCCTCATTTATAGAAGGATTAAAATACGGCTATTGATTTAATAGCCGTATTATTTATTTAGGATTTTCCTATTGGTATTTGTTTTTTAGGATCCCAAAACGGTAGATCTTCTACAATTGATTCAAGTTTTCCATAAGGTGAATTAATATAAATTTTATTACCTTTTTCTGTATGTTCAATTGGAATAAATGCATATCCGATATTTTTCTCTAATCTAGGCGAATAACATTTAGAAGTAACGTAACCTATTTCATTACCATCACCATCTTCAACAGGCCAATGATCAGGAACAAAGTATCCTGGAGTATAAGTAGGGGGTACAATTTTTGTAATTGATTCACCTAATATTTCGATACCTACAAGTTTTCTTTTTATGCCTTCAGATTTAATCTTCTTTAAAGCTTCCTTGCCACAAAAATCAGCTTCCATGTTCAAATCTACAAGTCTATCCATTCCTATTTCATAAGGATTGTCAGTAACTCTCATATCTTGAAAATAAGAAAAAATTCCTGCTTCAACTCTTCTAATTTGAGAAGGACCAGTTGGGGCAATTTTATAAGCCTCACCTGCGGCCATAATTTTTTCATATAAATCTGCACCTTTTTTTTCATCGCGCAAATATACTTCATAGCCAATTTCGCCACTCCATCCTGTTCTTGAAATAACTACAGGGATTCCATCTAATTCTGTTTCTTTACACCAATAATATTGTAAATCATTTATCCAAGATCCAAATAAGTCAACCATTACATTTTTTGATTTTGGTCCTTGAACTTGTAGCGGTGATACGTCAGGTTCTTTTAATTCAATATCATATTTTCCATTACCGGCAACTCCCATAGCCCATAACAATAAATCACTATCTGATATTGAATACCACCAATGATTTTCACCTATACGCAATAGAATTGGATCACTAAGTATTCCTCCATCATAATTTGTATTAAGTACATATTTACATTGAGTAACTTCACAATCTGATAAATTTCTTGGTGTTAACATTTGAGTAAACTTTGTTGCATCTGGTCCAGTAATTTCTACCTGTCTTTCAACTGCAACATCCCACAACGTAACATCATTTACTAAACTCCAATAATCTTCCTCTGGTGTATTATAATACACTGGAAAATACATATGATTATAAGTTGTGTATTCTTTGCACCCCCACTTTAAAGTTGATTCAAAATAGGGTGATTTTCTAACTCTAGTTCCAAAACCTAAATGAGGCTTCGGAGGATTATTTGTTGGTTTAGCCATATTGACTCCTTAAAAAATATTTGAAATATATGATCAATTTTTATAAATCTGTCCATAAATTATTTTATTTATAATAAATTTCTTTAGGATAAATTGAACGATTTTAACTCTTTAATTTTTTATTATTAGGGTCATAAGCTGGTGTTTTTAAAACTCTTGCTTTTCGCATAGATCCAAGAATTTTTATTTGAAATTCATTAGATATTTTGGCAGCCTTTTCAGTAATATAAGCAAAAGCAAGACTTTTTTTAACTCTAAATCCAAAACCTCCAGAAGTCACAACACCAATAATCTTATTATTATAATATACAGGTTCATTACCTAAAGGATCAGCATCATCAACTTCAACCTCCAAATATACGATTCTAATTTCAATACCTTTGTCTAATATTTTTCTTAGGGAATTTGATCCAATAAAATTATTTTTTTTATTTAAATTGTAAAATCTATCCATTTGGGCTTCAGCTAGTGATATTTCACCAGTTAGCTCACTTCCCCAGCCTTTATATGCCTTCTCTAACCTTAAAGAATTTAACGCATAAGTTCCAAAATTAGAAATATTCAAATCCTTTCCAGCAATAATCAAACTATCATAGAGCTTTTCCATATCTTTAAAGGATACGTGTAATTCCCAACCTAATTCGCCAACATAATTAATCCTTAAGGCTTTAACAGGAATATTATTTACCAAAATTTCTTTTGCTTTTAACCAGGGAAAATTTTGATTACCAAAATCTTCTTTTGACAATTTAGATAATAAACTACGAGAATTTGGCCCAGCTACAACAAGTACACCAAATTCATTTGTAATATTTTTTATTTTAACATTTTCACTATTAAAAAGATTTTGCCTAAACCAATCTAAATCCTTAAGCTCTGATGCAGTTGATGACAATACATAGAAAAAATTATTAGCAAATCTTGTAACTGTTATCTCGCTTTGAATTCTTGCTTTATCATTAAGCATATGAGTCAAAACTATACTTCCTTCATTTGTTGGAATCTGATTTGCACATAATCTGTTTAAGAAATTCTCACTATCACTTCCTGTAATTTGATATTTTGCAAAAGTACTTAAATCTAAAATACCAACATTTTTTTCAACATTTTCACATTCATGTTTTACATAGGCAAAGGAGTTATTTCTTTTGTAACTATAATTTTCTTTTTCATTATTTGGTGAAAACCACTTTGGTTTTTCCCATCCATAATTATCAATAAACTGTGCTCCAGATTTTTTTAACTTATTATATATAGGTGTCGTTTTGATTTCCCTTGATACATTAATTTCTTCACCAGGAAATGGAGTTGCATATTGTCGAGTATATTCATCAACTGATCTTTTCAAAGCATAATCTTTATCTGCCCATCCTAGATATCTTCTACAATCAAATTCAAGCATATTTATATCAGCGTCACCATGTACCATCCATTGGGCCATGTATTTACCAGCACCTCCACCTTGAGCTATTCCAAAACTAGTTCCACAAAACATCCAAAAATTTAATAAACCTGGCGCTGGTCCAGCTAAAAAATTACCGTCAGGCACATGAGTTATAGGTCCGCAAATAGTTCTTTTAATTCCTAAATCATTAAATAAAGGAATACGACTCATACCTTTAACTAAATTATCTTCAATTCTATCGAATTCTGGCTCAAGTAACTCCATATCAAATCGCCAATCCATACCATCAAGTGCCCAAGCTTTTGCATTTTTTTCATAGATGCCTATAATCAAACCTTTTGCTTCTTGTCTTAAATAACAATTTGAATAAGGATCCCTTACAACAGGTAATTCATAATTTAATTTTTCAATTTCAGGATGATTTTCAGTTACTAAATAATGATGAATCATATTTATACTAGGAATATTTTTTAAATTGACCATTGCTCCAACTTCAATACCAAAAGAACCTCCTGCATTTACAACATGTTCACTTATGATTTTTCCTTTCTCTGTATTTAATTGCCATTCACCTGAAGATAATTGATTAATATCTATAACTCTATTATGTCTGTAAATTTCTGCACCTGCATTCCTTGCTGCAATTGCCATAGCATTAGTGGTGCTCGTTGGATCAGTATATCCATCCTCAGGGGTATGCAAACCACATAATGCATCATCAATTTTTAAAAAAGGATGTAGTTTTAAAATATTTTCTTTTGAGATAATTTCAGCTGGGCTACCAACATTATCAAGTATACCTTTTACATAATGGAACCAATTTACATCTTCTTCTTTCAAAGCCAAACGTATACTCCCACACCCATGCCATCCAGTTGGTTGTCCTGTTTCTTCCTCTAAAATTTGATATAAATGATTTGAATAATTATGTATTTTAGCTGAATTATAACTTCCAACAAAATGTGGGCACTGTCCTGCTGCATGCCATGTAGAGCCAGAAGTTAATTCACCCTTTTCGATTAATGCAATATCTGTCCAACCTTCTTTCACTAAATGATAAAGAAGGCTAACACCCATTATGCCGCCTCCTATTATAGCTACTTTTGTGTGACTTTTCATTTTTTCTTTTTATAAAGTATCCTACCTAATACGTTCAACATTAATTGTGCTGCAAGTGTTGATGTTGAATTTGTTAAATCATAATCAGGCGCCACTTCTACTAGATCCATTCCTGCAACATCTCCTTGTTTAATAATTCCATCCAAAAGTTCTAAAATTTCGTAGTAATAAAAACCTCCATGACTTGGTGTCCCTGTACCTGACGCTATAGAAGGATCAAAGGCATCTATATCAATTGTAATATAGTATTTTTTTCCTCTAGGTATTTTTTTTAAAATTGAATTAATACCCATACTTCTAAATTGCCTAACAGAAAAAATACTTGAGCCATTAGCTTTTGCATCTATGTACCCTTCTTTTGCAGTAGAAGAAACATTTCTGATGCCAATTTGAGTCAAACCTGAAACATATGATTTTTCTGATGCACGTTTCATTGGGTTACCATGCCCGTAACGAACTCCATGTCTTTCGTCTACAAAATCTAAATGAGCATCTATTTGTATCAAATGTATAGGATCTTGATCTTCAAAAGCATCAATACATGGAATGTTTATGGAATGATCTCCACCAAGAATGATAGGTATAGCTTTTGCTTCCAAGATTTTTTTAACTCCAAACTTAATATTTGAATGACTCTTTTTGGTATCAGTATGTATAATATCTGCATCTCCAATATCTACTATCCTAGTTGTTTCTGCCTCAAGGTATGTAATATCATCTTCATGATCATAAGCACCTGAATGACCAAAAGAAAAAAGAGTTGATGCTTCTCTTATACTTCTTGGTCCCATTCGGGATCCTGTACGAAATTGGCTTCCACAATCAAAAGGGGCGCCCATTACAGCTATATCAGCCTGTATATTGTTCCAATCTTCTACATATGGATATTTACCAAATGTACATATTCCTACAAAAGGTAAGTTTAATCTTCCTTGATCATAATCATTATTTGTCATAATTAGTTTGTTATAACTTTAAGAAATGTAATGGCAAACAAAATATTCAAAGGGCTACCATCTAAAGCCTATACAGAAAAAGGTTTTTGGAAAAAAGAATGCAATACTGTATTCGTAGACAGCTGGGTTTTTGTTGGTTTCGCTCACGAATTAAAAAATATTGGAGATGTCATCCCGATAACAGTTGCGAAGCAACCAATTATTTTGGTGAAAAAATCTAAAGACGAAATTGTGGCTTATCATAATGTCTGTAGTCATCGTTGTTTAATATTAGTTGACAAACCAAAAAGTGTAAAAAAAATAATTAGCTGCCCTTATCATGCTTGGTCTTATGATCTTAATGGCAATCTACTTGCATCTCCTCATTTTGGAGGCACAAATAACCACACCCCTAAAGGTTTTAATAAAAAAAATAGTGGTTTAAAATCAATTAGAATAAAAATTTGGCATGATTGGATTTTTATTAATATTAACAATAATGCTTTACCTTTTGAAAAATATGCTAATAAATTAATTAAACAACTTAAAAATATTAATTTAAAAAATATTAAACCCGTAGCTACACTTGATTTTGGCAATATCGCTACAAACTGGAAATTTCTTATAGAAAATTTTATAGAACCATATCATGTTCAATTTGTTCACAAAACAACAACCAAACAACCATTAAAAGATCATTATACAATAGTAGATGGAAATTGTTATGGCAGTGGTGTTGATTTAAAAGAAGAAGATTCTTCTAGTAACTCTCTTTCAGTTAGTTCTAAATATCTTTCTTTGTTTCCTAATTTTATAATAGGCTCTTATTATCCTGGTCAATTGGGAGTTTATCTTAACATGCCTATTCAACCAGGAAAAACTCACCAAAAAAGAATAATTTATACTACTGAAGGATACAATCTTCGCAAAAAAGAAATTAATAATCAAAAAAATTTATGGTGGAAAGTGCATAAGGAAGATCATGAAATTTGTGAAAAATTACAATTGGGTAGATTATCACCTATGTCAAAAAATGGTGGATTATTATCACCTTATTGGGAAAATAGTGTTCGCGCATTTCATCAAATTATGATTAAATCTATGAAAAAATAAAATCATTATGAGTGAAAAAAACATTTTTGAAGGATTTAGATTAGCCCATACCATGCTTCGAGTAATTGATATTGATGCTTCTTTGAAATTTTATTGTGATATCTTGGGAATGAAAATACTTCGTCGTACTGATTACCCTGATGGTCGTTTTACTAATACATTTATTGGATATGGTCCTGAAAATGAATATCCAACTTTAGAGTTAACTTACAATTGGGATCAAAAAGAATCTTATGAAAAAGGTAATGGCTGGGGTCATATTTGTATAGAAACAAAAGATGTATACAAAGCATGCGAAGATTTAAGTTCTGCTGGTATTAAAATTACACGCCCACCAGGACCTATGAAACATGGTACACGAGTCATTGCATTTTGTGAAGACCCAGATGGTTACAAGGTAGAATTAAACGAAAAAATTAATACATCTTAAAGAAAGGAATAATTAAATGGGAAAGAAACCTCAATTGTATAAATTTTCTGATATTGAACACCGACTTCATACATTAGAACCAGGACAAACTTACATCAAGCCTTTTGTAACTTCTAAAGTAAGTGATACTATGTGTGGAGGTTTAAATTTTTTAAACAAAATTTCTGTACCTTGGGATTTAACTTGTGATGAAATAATATATTGTATGAAAGGCACATTTAGACTGACATGTGATGGAGAATCTTACATATGCAATCCTGGAGA
>CEUZ01048703.1_pt1 | contig 10856 bp, 11 predicted proteins | sample 361511 | NCBI WGS metagenome assembly CEUZ01 (sample SAMEA2622822, study PRJEB7988) | marine metagenome | biome: marine biome (ENVO:00000447); feature: surface water layer (ENVO:00002042); material: "saline water (ENVO:00002010), including plankton (ENVO:xxxxxxxx)" | depth 5 m
ACAGCAATAGCCACCCCAACACCAGCACCGACAGCCACAGCCACACCGACAGCCACAGCCACACCGACAGCTACTCCAACAGCAACACCGACCGCTACTCCAGCTCCACAGCCTACCTCAGCGACTATATCGGTGCTGAGTTATGCATTTAGCCCAAGCGAAGTGACCATTTCAAAAGGCGGCAGCGTTACCTGGGTATTTCTTGGAGGGACCGTTCCCCATAGCAGCATGGGGACAGGGGGGGAATCTTGGGGGAGCGGAGCTATGTACAGTGGATCCTTTGAATATACGTTCAATAGTACAGGAATCTTTACATTCGCATGTGGGTTGCATGGAAGTATGACAGGCACAGTAACAGTGATCGATTAGGGCTTCCCACAGTTAGCCGATAGAGAGTCTCAGCTCCGAGAGTATAGCGTCTCACTAGGCAGGGGTTACGCAGGGAAAGCGAAAGTCTTGATGCTTACCGTCGATAAAACTACAAGACCCTGAAACGCTGTTGATCGTTCCTTTATTGTACATACCACAACAACATCACAGGCACGAGAACAGTATCATTATCGTTCCCGTGGAGATGTTTTAGGCGTACCACTATGGATAGGGGTTTTCCGATACTTGCACTTCAGTATAATGCTCGCAAGGATTTTCTATGAACATCATTCAAGAAAATAAAGAAAAGATCATGGCGGTAGTGATGATAGCACTGGTATTACTACTTGCTTACAGGTGCGATCAGGGGTTTGATGATGCGCAAGAGCGCGAGCGATTGCTTAAACAAGCCTTTGATTCGAAGATTATGGGTATTGCAAGCCGATCTCCTCAGCATATTGAGACTGCGATTGCCTACTATAGCGAGGCTATAGAGGTAGATCCAGATAATGTTGGCTCTTATGTCGGCAGGGGCGACGCTTACCATGAACTTGACTTTATCCTTTATTTAAACCTGGACTATCCCACTCAGAAAAAATCCAGCCGCCCGCTACACAAGGAACTCTACGATAAAGCCTTGGAAGACTACAACAAGGCTAAAGAATTGGATTCAAAGAGGATGACGAACAGTGACACTAGCTTTGCGCGTGCCATGCGGGAGTGGGCAGAAGAAAGGCAGTCTGCTACAAATTCTTCGACTTCAAGTACGTCTGAGTTTCAAAGTGTTTCTTCGAACCAAGCGAGCCAGCATGTTGGAGAGATTAGAGAAGTGTGTGGATTGGTTGCAAGTACACGCTATGCTTCCACTAGTAAAGGGGCTCCTACATTCTTGAATTTTGACTATAACTACCCCAATCACACATTTGCAGTCATGATATGGGGCAGTGACAGAGGTAAATTTCCAAGCAATCCAGAGCGCTACTATGACAACAAGACTGTATGTGCTACAGGGTTGGTAGAAAGCTATCAAGGTAAGCCTGAGATTGTAGCAACGAGTGCTAATCAGTTAGAAATTCGCTGATAGTAAAGAACGATTGATGGATAGGGTTTTCCCGATTAATCCCTTGATTGTGTATACAGTCCCCGCTTGTACTTATACCCGCGATTATTTCACTGATATTTCACTGAAATATACCCTGAAGTGGTTTTGATTAGGTTATCGCCTACTGGTGCCCTTCTCATTTGCTATCGGTAATTCCCTAGCTGCGATTAAAGCTGTACGCCTTAACTTGTTTAGGGAATCACTGAAGGGCTCATGTTTGTTATCCTTGATATTCAGAGGACAACGTGTATCCCGCAGGATGTCACCTTCTAGGTCCCAAGGAGTGGGATGAGTGACCCAACATACTCTAGCATTCTCTTCCATCCATTGGTCAAGCCACTGTTCTCCCAAGTGAGTAAGGGTATATCTTTTCCCAGTCCCAACTCGCCTCAATGGGAACCCGCTCTTGTCTGCTAACAGGACACCGAGCGTTCTTCTGAGAGTAGATCCCTCAGCGTTTCCTTTGTAATGGGTAAGTATCCTTTTCCTAATGTTTTGCCTTGAGTTGGGTTTTGAGATTTTGTCAGGTGATATTCCGACATATAGGAGAGTGTGTGCTTGGCGTACTATACAGTCGTCGATGGGGGTGATACCTGGTATCTCCAAGAAATACCACCCATAGACTCCACTAGTTGCAGGTATTGCTGATGGGTCCTCTAACAGTTCGCTTCGTGAGTATAGTTGGCTTGGGTTGGTTATTACGTTTTCATTTGTCATAGCTGTCGGGAGTTTAGCAGATTTTGATTAGGTTATCGCCCGAGCGAGGTGGTTTTACGCCTACCACTATGGATAGGACTTTTCCGACTAATCATCCGATTGTTTCATGTTTCGACTAGGTGGTTCTGCTCTTCGGCAGAGGACTGCTATTAATGTAGCTGGGCCAGTGCCAAAAATAAAGTACACAATAGTTATAATAAGGAACTCCGAAATTGAGGGGGGAAAATATCTAACATCCAAAATGTCGGCAAAGTAAACAATGATACTCATTACAGCAAATGTCCACGATATAAACTCAACAGTTCGGATTGCTCGTCTCTTCATCAGTTTCTTCCTTGCATGATTTCGATTCGCTGGGAGTGTACCAGAAAAGTGATTTCGATTAGGTTATCGCCCGAGCGACCACACCTTATATATAAGGGGGGTGCTTGTCATCAACGGGCTTACCCTCCGAGGGGTATCAATTATTAACAGGATCGACACTAAATGTGAGAGCTATTGGGGTCAAAATTGGGGTCAAACACGTTATTCAGCACTTGAGGGAACACCCACCAGAACCCCGAAACCATTGATTTCGTGCCTAATTCTGGCGGAGGGGAAGGGATTCGAACCCTTGATACCCGTGAGGGTATAACGGTTTTCAAGACCGTCGCATTCGTCCACTCTGCCACCCCTCCAACTAAATGCCGAAAAGCTCCTATACGCATCAGTTGCACATCGTCAGAAACTTCTATACACGACATTCTACACGATACCAAAAGAAGAAAATACCACTCAATACATGATGGACATGATTACCTCCATCCCATATACTTGCAGCCACGCATTCGGAAGGCAAAAGTCGCTTAATATCTATAAGCATGCTACATACCCGGACGATGTGAGCTTTTTCCTTCCTGCGTTAGTACTTTTCCTTGGACTGAAAAGTACAAGACCCTCTTGGTTCTCTAACTAAACCATAGCGAGGCACAAGATGAAACTACATGAATACCAAGCGAAGGAATTCTTCTCCCGTTACGGCATCCCGATACCTACAGGTGAAGTAGCCTCCACTGCGGACGAAGCCAAAAAGGCTTCCGCAACTTTAGACGGTTCAACTGTTATCAAAGCACAAGTACATGCAGGTGGCCGTGGAAAAGGAGGAGGTATACGCGTCGTAGCTACTCCGGAGGAAGCATACGCCGCTGCAGAGTCACTCATAGGCTCCCAGTTGATAACTCCTCAAACAGGACCTAATGGTGTAGTGGTCAACAAAGTACTGGTTGAACAAACTGTTGCTATCGAGCAAGAACTCTATCTATCTATCACAGTAGATGGATCCGTTAAAGCCCCAATAATTATTGCAAGTGCCTCAGGTGGAATGGATATTGAGCAGGTCGCAACAGAAACCCCAGAAAGAATAACTCAAGTAAGAATAGATCCTACCATAGGGTACCAACCTTTCATGGGAAGAAAAGTAGCATACGCACTGAATATCCCTACCGAACTCGTTAGACCATTCTCTAACCTTGTCGGTAGCCTCTACAACCTTTTCCGAGAACAGGATGCAAGCCTCGTAGAAATTAATCCTCTTACTATCACCAAAGAAGGGCAACTATTGGCACTAGATGCAAAAGTAGACCTAGAAGACGATGCTCTCAACCGTCATCCACAAAACCGGGAATTGCGTGACACCACACAAGAAGACCCCTTGGAGATGGAGGCAGACGAATACGGATTAAATTACATCAGACTTGATGGGAATGTCGGGTGCATGGTAAACGGTGCCGGGTTAGCTATGGCTACGATGGATATTGTGAGGGCCGCTGGATCCGAACCAGCGAACTTCCTCGATGTTGGAGGCGGGGCAGACGAAGAGAAAATTGCTCAGGCGTTCAAACTCATATGTGCGGATCCAAAAGTTACCCAAGTCCTGATAAACATATTCGGCGGCATATTACGCTGTGACGTCGCAGCACGTGGTATCGTGCAGGGCTATCACGAACTCGGCAATGAAATGACTATTGTAGTACGAATGCGTGGAACGAATGTAGAAGAAGGTCGCCAAATCCTAAACGATTCAGATGTGCCTCTCACTTTCGTCAATGAATTACGCGAAGCAATACCACTGCTGCAAAACAAGTAGATTATCCATATGCCAAATTATCGCAATACAAGAAAGGCATATTGAAGGGGGTCATATGATACTGGTCAACGAAAATACCAAGTTAGTAGTACAGGGAATTACTGGCCGCGAGGGAACGTTCCATGCTGAACGGTGCAAAGCATATGGAACTAACCTAGTTGCGGGAGTAACTCCTGGAAGAGGTGGATCCCTCTGGGAAGACACCGTACCAGTCTTCGATAGTATGGCAGAGGCCGTACGGGATGCAGGAGCAAATACCTCCCTGATATTCGTACCTGCAGTTGGGGCAGCCGATGCAATACTTGAGGCAGCAGACGCTGGTATCAAAGTGATCGCTTGCATTACCGAAGGCCTACCGGTACAAGAAAGCATCAAAGTAGTAGCACATTTGGAGGGTTCAGGTGTCAGCCTTATTGGACCAAATTGCCCAGGATTAATATCTCCCGGAGCAAATTGCAAAGTAGGCATTATGCCCGGCGATATCCATAGCGCTGGAAACGTCGGCGTTATATCCCGAAGTGGTACTCTCACCTATGAAGCTGTGGCCCAACTCACCGAAGCAGGGATTGGGCAAAGCACTTGTGTAGGTATTGGAGGAGACCCCGTAACTGGAACGAGTTTCACGGATGCGCTGAAATTATTTAACGAGGATCCAGATACCCATGCAGTAGTAATGATAGGTGAAATCGGTGGAACTAGGGAACAGGAAGCGGCTGAGTATATCAAATCTGAATTCAAGAAACCTGTAGTGGCCATGATCGCCGGTTCCACAGCACCTGCAGGCAAACGCATGGGTCATGCCGGCGCAATTATCACGGGAGCCGCTGCAACAGCATCCGCCAAGGTAAAGGCCTTGGAGGCTGCCGGTGCCGCTATCGCTCCCTCAGCTGCCGAGATCGGTAGCACTATGAGTAAAGTACTGTCATAAAAACCAAATATTGTGTTTATAAGGTAGAATAGCTGCAGAATTCATGAACTGGGAGAGAAGTGATGCCTGAATTACCACCACTGCCCGGGCGCGAAGAATACTGGAATATTGGTTACCCACTCTTGGGAACGTTAGTATACATTACCATCGGCATTGCGGCAGTCGCACTGGTTTACGGGTTTTATCAGAGATATAAGATATTGAGCCTTGGGAAAAGCACACCTGACCTCGGTGGTTGGGATGCCCGAATAGCTCGAGGCCTCAAACTGGCCAGCGTCGATTTGCTTGCCCATCGCAGATTTGTGAAAAAGGAACTATACCCCGGGATTATGCACTTCTGCCTGATGTGGGGCGCAGTTATTCTGCTGATCGCCACATCGCTAGATGCGGTTGAATCTAACTGGCATAAATTTCTGGCTCCTTCACTCAATGGGTTCGAGTTTCCAACTTCCCAATTCCGTGTTCAAACCAGTTTCATATGGGATATGGGCGGTTTGATGATGGTGGTTGGTCTGGTCATGGCAGTCTACCGAAGAAGCGCTATGCGCCCTGAGAGACTAAACACCCTCATTGAAGACAGATGGATTCTTAGCTTAATATCGTTACTGGTCATTAGCGGCTTCATGGTCGAAGGATTACGAATAGCCGCCACTAGCCCCGAGACACCATGGGCAGAACCAATTGGAAATCTATTTGCCATAGTGTACAGTGGCATCGGCATGAGCATTAACGGAATGGAAATCACCCATTTCGCTCTCTATTGGGTACATGTCGGCATATGGTCTGGAATACTAGTTTATGGTGCTGTATGCTTCTCCAAACTTAGTCACATGTTCCTTGCACCGGCAAACGCGCTCCTTCGCTCCGACAGGCCCCTAGGAGCCTTGCGCCCAATGGGGGATATGGAAACGCTCCTTGACGAAGGATCTGCGTTAGGAGCTCGTGACTTGAGTGATTTCACATGGAAACAATTGCTAGATTTCGATTCGTGTACAAACTGTGGAAGATGTCAAGATCAATGCCCAGCGTGGGCTAGCGGCAAACCATTGTCCCCACGAAAAATAATTCAGGACTTACGAAGTTATGCAGCAGTTCGTGGTCCCGTAATTTTCGAGGCACAAAAAAACGGAGAGCCCGTCCCCGAGCCCGAGCCATTGGCCGTGGATTGGGTAAGCAGAGAAGCCGCATGGTCCTGCACTACATGCAGAGCATGCATGGAAGCTTGTCCTGTGTTTATTGAACATATTGACAGCATAGTGGACATGCGTCGTTATATGACAATGGAAGAAAATGATGTCCCTGAAACAGCCATGACTGCACTACAAAATATCGAACAAAGAGGTCATCCCTGGAGGGGCACTCCTTTCAGCAGAACTGACTGGACTGAAAATCTCGAAGTTCCAGTAATTGCTGAGATGGAAGATCCTAAAGACATAGAAGTTCTATTCTGGGTGGGGTGCACGGGCGCACTTGAAGTTCGTAGCCAAGCCATACCGAAATCGTTGGTATCCGTATTCAAGGCAGCTGGCGTGAAATACGCAATACTTGGCTCAGAAGAAACCTGCACAGGTGATCCTGCTCGCAGAATGGGCAATGAGTTCCTATTTCAAATGGTAGCGCAGCAGAATATAGAAACCCTTAACTCGTATGACATTAAGAAGATTGTCACCATATGCCCTCATTGCTTCAACACGATCAAGAACGAATATCCTCAACTGGAAGGCGACTATGAAGTCGTCCACTACACAGAATTTGTCAACGAACTAATTGAAACAGGCAGACTCAAACCGATCAAAACATTAAATGTAACCATGGCATACCACGACTCCTGTTACTTAGGAAGACACAACCGCGTATTTGATGAACCCCGACAAATAGCTGAATCAATACCTGGTCTAAAAGTAGTGGAAATGGATCGTCGCCGCGAGCGAGGATTCTGTTGTGGAGCTGGTGGTGGTCGAATGTGGATGGAAGAGCCCGGAACAAAGGTGAATCACATACGAACTGAGCACTTCATTGACACAGAAGCAGAAGTAGTTGGAGTCTCCTGCCCGTTTTGTCTCCAAATGTTCACAGAAGGAATTGGAGCTAAAGGAGAAGGCGACACCAAGCAAGCGAAAGATCTTCTTGAATTACTAGCGGAAAGTGTAGGAACAGAGCCAGAATCCGGTACTAGTTAGTACCGGATTGCAGCAGCCCTAGTGCTGTCTCATGTTGAACATCCGCAAGATAACTGCTTCTTACTAACGGTCCTGCTGCTACGTGCGCAAAGCCTAAGCTATAACCTATGTCCCTGAGTTCATTGAATTCCTCTGGGGTATAAAAGCGACTAACTGGAACATGCTTATCTGATGGCTGCAGGTACTGTCCCACAGTCAGCAAATCACAATCCGCAGACCGTAAGTCCTTCATAGTATCCATGAGTTGCATCTTAGTCTCTCCCAAACCAACCATCACACCCGATTTCGTTGGAATTGATGGCGCCAGAATTTTAGCTTGTTTCAACAAAGCTAAGGATCGATCGTAATCACCTTTGGCCCGAATATTATCGAAAATCGGTCGCACGGTTTCGATATTGTGATTCAAAACATCTGGGACAGATTCCATCACAACTTCCAAAGCCAATTGATTACCCTCAAAATCAGGGATCAGCAGTTCGACTTTACAATCAGGAACTCTCTGTCGGATTCTCTTTACGCACTGGGCGAAAATATATGCTCCTCCATCGGCCAAGTCGTCGCGATTCACGGCCGTAATGACACAATACCGCAGCGCCAACTTAGCTACCGTCACAGCAAGTCGATCCGGTTCCGTCAAATCTAACCCCAATGGCTTCCCACTTGTTACGGCACAATATCTGCATGCTCTGGTACAAATATCCCCCAATATCATAAAGGTTGCGCTTCGACGCTCCCAACACTCACCGATATTGGGACACTTAGCCTCTTCACATACAGTGTGAAGGTCTTGATCTCTTAGGAGACCCTTTAGCTGTCGATAATTGTTGCCGCCTGGAAATGCTACCTTGAACCAAGATGGAAGCCTTTTTGTAGCCATTCAATAACCTCTTTACTAGTTATATCAATTTTATCACAACCCATAATCTATAATATCAATACTGGAAATTGGGTTATGCATACAGTACCGGTCAAACATAGTACACTGAGGAGCAAAGAACTATATATTCGTCAGGAGCTTTCAGTTATGGATTTGGGATTGTCTAATCGAAACGCAATAATAACCGGTGGCAGTCGAGGACTCGGGCGACAAATAGCACTGTCTTTGGCACAGGAAGGTTGCAATATCACAATATGTGCACGTGAGCCCAAACAATTGTCTGAGACAGCTAAAGAAATTGAAGCCTTGGGGGTAAGGGTAGCATCCGTCGAAGTCGATATAACGGACCCTGATGCCCCTGAAATGATTGTCTCAGCCGCAAACAGCATAAACCCCGTCGACATCTTGGTAAACAACGTAGGTGGTGGTTCTAGAGGAGGTCCGTCCCTAGAAGCTACAACAGATCAGGAACTTCAGGAGGCTCTGCAACTAAACTTGCTCGCTGCAACGAGACTTATACGCCTTGTAACTCCATCAATGAGAGCAGCCCAATGGGGACGAATAGTTAGCGTAGCTTCTATTTGGGGCAGAGAGTACGGAGGCACCATAGGCTATATGACAGGGAAAGCAGCATTGATTGCTATGTCCAAACATCTTGCCATTGAACTGGCGCCAGACAATATATTGGTCAACACCATTGCACCGGGCTCCATACGATTCCCTGGTGGGAGTTGGGAGAGGTTTGCTACAACCCAGCCAGAGGAGGTAGTTTCGAGATTTATAGAAACCAACCTCCCACTAGGAAAATTCGGCTGGCCTGAGCCGGTGGGAGACTTAGTAGCTTATCTCTGCTCTGAGAGGGCTGGATTAATCACCGGGACCTGCATCAATATTGACGGAGGACAGACCCGAAGCTTGATATAACCTTGTGAGACCCTTCTGATGTCTTGAAGGTTGTTGTAGGGAAGTCGGATCTAATCCGTGATGCCCTTAGCCGTAACGTAATCAATTATATCCTGAACGCTCAGTATTTTCTCTGCATCCTCATCTGATATCTCAACCGGAGTATCATCAGTGGTGAACTCTTCTTCCAAAGCCATTATGAGTTCTACCAAATCCAAGGAATCTGCTTCCAAATCTTCTGCCAGCTTCGCTTCCGGCACAACATCGGCTACATCCACACCCAATCTATCTGAAACAACTGTTTGTACTCTTTCTAAAATACTAGCCACTATACTTACCTTTCAGTGAATTCGGTGAGCTCCGCCACCGTGTCTTATAAACCGCAGTAGCACTATACCAGTGACGCTACTCATACTACAAGGGCAAAATACCTATTTGGATGAGAGTTAAGCAATTAGGTTCCTTCAGGGAGTAATCCCCCTGTTTGGTCATCTGCAGTAATTGAATCTCTATTTTCGACAAGAGCCCCCAAAACTCCGTTAATAAACTTGCCAGAATTTTCGCCACCAAAGATTTTTGCTAACTCTAGTGCCTCGTTGATAACAACTTTTACTGGGGTCGTGGGATCAGTGATAATTTCGAAAACTGATATCCTGAGGAGATTTCGATCAACCGTCGATAACTGTTCAATCGGAAATTCGACGGCATACCTGCCTATGATTCCATCAATCTGGCCCTTACGTTCAAGAACGCCCTCAATAATTGAGACTGTAAACCGACGTCCCTTGCCATCTAGTTCAAGTTCTTTACTCACCCAATCCACAGTATCACGGTGGGCACCATCTGCAAGATCGAGTTTGGACAGCACTTGCATAGCTCCTGCACGGGCTTTCCGCCGGGGGATTTGCCCAATGATGTCCTGATCAATTTCCTCGCACTCCTCTAGGTTTTCAGGAATTTGCATAGCACTATCTAAGCATCCCCTGAATACTGGTCGGACCACTAAGCGCGATTGCGTCAGCGGAGGGTATCCAAGTGCGCACTAATGAACTCAATACTTGACCGGGTCCTATTTCAACGAATCGCTGCACACCTTGGGCACTCATAAATTCGAGACTTGCCTTCCACCTCAATGGGGCGCACAGTTCATTTGCCAATTCCTGCCGAAGGAGGTCAGCCTCCTGCAGCGGAGTCAAGGATCCCAACGATATAATCGGCACCAGGGGATCTCTAAATTCTATTTCAGCTATACACCTTCTTAATTCTTCAACAGCCTTATTCATCAAAGCTGTGTGTGCAGCACCAACTGACTCAGTTAAAATGCTCCGAACGGCTCCTCGAGCCATAGCGAGGTCAATCGCTCGGGCCATGGGAAGCTTAGCTCCAGCTAGCGCAAACCGATCCACGGCTTCTTCATTAACCACATCAACACCCGACTGACGAGCAATCTCCGTTATGACAATTTGATCCAGCCCAATGATAGAAGCAGTAGTTCCCGGATATTCTTTCGATGCAGCCTCCATTATCAATCCACGCTGGCGTGCAAGCCATATTGCATCCTCCAAGGATATGGCCCCAACGGCAACTGCAGACGTTAGCTGACCTAAACTGTTACCAGCAACAAATAATGGACTAGGAAACACACTCGCCTTCAT
>CEUZ01053957.1_pt1 | contig 10841 bp, 10 predicted proteins | sample 361511 | NCBI WGS metagenome assembly CEUZ01 (sample SAMEA2622822, study PRJEB7988) | marine metagenome | biome: marine biome (ENVO:00000447); feature: surface water layer (ENVO:00002042); material: "saline water (ENVO:00002010), including plankton (ENVO:xxxxxxxx)" | depth 5 m
TGTTCACTCATGATGGTTCGAAGCTGATCCCGACTCACAATCCGTAAAAATTCTTTCGAAGTGGTCGTTTGGGCCATCATCATCTTATCTCGGAGAAAGGTGGTCAAATCTCGATCGCCTCTAAATGTACTCACCAGTAATATAAATATGGCATTTTCTCTGGACTCAGTATAAAGGCTTGCTGCATCCTTGTATTCTGGCACAAAGCCCATGGCCAATTTGAATTGGATGGCCGCAGACTTTTGCTCTAGCTTCGTTTCCCCTTTTTTGAATTCCAAACCCTGTTGATAATGGTGTTCCGCTGCTTTGGGTCTGGCTGCTTCAATACTGGCGGTATAATCCACCACCCGTAATGATAAGGTATAATCAGTTCTCCTAATTAGAACAGGTTTAATCCCATCCACCACTCTGCCTAATCGTTGAAGCGCTTCATAGGCCCGAACCAATTGAGGCCACTTGGCTGTGTTGGATAAGGACTTCAGGCGCCGCAGTTCATATTGGTGTTCATCCACCGCCATAGGGTAAGCGGCCTCCAAAAGCGCAATTCGTTTTTCATCATCGGGCTTATATCGTAGTGACTTTATGACAGCATGAACCGCAGGATCGTACTGACCCCTTTCATAATATCGTTTGGCGGAAGCATAATCATTATAGCCCGGGATGAATAATGCACAGGATACAAATAATGTACACGTGAGTACAATCGCAATATGGAGGTATGTCTTATTTTTCATACAGTATTTGAGCGGGCGATGAGAATCGAACTCACGTCACAAGCTTGGGAAGCTTGGGTAATAACCATTATACGACGCCCGCAATGGATTCGAATTTATATCATATTTTTCTGGCGCTCCAGCGTTTCCATTCCAAATATTTTCATTTGCCTCCAGCCTCCCTCGGTGGATTGATTTAAGCTGAATTATTTTTTAGATTTTCATTTAATATTAACGATTGATTTTTTCCTTCGGGCATGTGGATAAATTGTGGAAAACTGTGGAAATAAACTTTTTTCTCGTCAATCTTTTTAGTTTTTTTACTTTTTCTTTTGGAGTGTTTTTCCAAGTTTTATATATTGGCCGTGCCAACCAAGTCGATTATCACTTTTTCGATTGTCAGCCTGAATAAACCTCGATTTTTCTAACTATATCCACATACCATAAAGGAATGTTATAAATGGCTGAAGCGATAGAACTCAATTTTCCCTCAGGAAAAAAGTCCTCGGGAGAACTTAACACCATTGTGGAAGAAACCGTCCGCGAGTTGACCAAAGAGGTTGATGAGCAGGATGCGTCTTCTGAACTCACCTCCTACAAAATAGAAAATTATTACAAAGGCGACACCCTCGGTGCCGATGTGCTTAAAAACAAATACCTAGCCCCATGGGAAAGTCATCCCCATGAGTTATGGCAGCGTCAAGCTACTGCCCTAGCTTCCGTAGAGCGAACCAAAAATCTCCGAAAGTTATGGGAGAAAAAATTCTATTCCATTCTTGAGGATTTCAAATTCACACCGGGCGGACGCATTATGCATGGTGCAGGACGTGAAGATATTACCACTACATTGAACAACTGCTATGTGGTGGGCATTCAGGATGATTCCATCAATTCAATTTACAAAACCATCGAAGAAGAAGCGCGGACATATAAATTTGGTGGCGGCTGCGGTCATGATTTGTCTGTTCTACGTCCTTCAGGCGATGCCATTAAAGGCACCGGTGGGGAGTCTTGCGGTCCTGTTGGTTTCATGAATCTATTCAGTGAAAATACAAACACCATTGCGCAACATGGACGACGCGGTGCCAATATGCAGACACTGCGTATTGACCATCCTGATATTGAAAACTTCATCAAAATCAAAACCGGTGATATCAATATGGTGAAATATTCCAATATCTCCGTGCTGCTTACCCATGATTTCATGGAAGCAGTTGAGAACGATACGGAATTTGATCTTAAATGGGAAGACAAGGTTTACAAAACGGTGAATGCAAAACAGTTGTGGGAAGATATTATCTCCCATGCCCACAGCAGTGCCGAACCGGGACTCCTTTTCTGGGACACCATGACCGATTATCACAATGCAGAATATTGCAGTCCCCTAGTGTCCACTAATCCATGTGCTGAGCAACCCCTCCCTGATGGCGGCTGCTGCAATTTGGGATCATTAAACTTAGAGCGGTTTGTTGATACTGAAGGCAATTTCATGATAGATGAATTCAAGGAAACTGTAGAAATTGCCACACGTTTCTTGGATAATGTTATAGATTACAATCTAGATCGCCATGCGTTGGATTCCCAAAAACAAAATGCACAAAATGACCGCCGTGTAGGATTAGGCATTCTTGGACTTGGTGATATGCTGGTCCGCATGGGCATTAAGTACGATAGCGAAGATGCACTCCAAACGGTGGATCAAGTCATGCAGATTTTCCGGGATACAGCTTATGAAACCAGTGTAGTGCTGGCGAAAGAAAAAGGTCAATTCCCTCATTTTGATTGGACGGGTATTCGGAAAAGTAAATTCATCAAAAACCTGCCCCGCCACCTTAAAGATAAAATCAGAGAAAATGGAATTCGGAATTCCACCGTCCTCACCGTACCCCCTACAGGTAGCGGCGGCATTGTTGCCAGAGTAACTTCAGGCATTGAACCCATTTTTGCCACCTCATATAAACGGCGTGTAAAAAAGAATGATGGCTTTGGACGAGAATTCAACGAGTACAAAGTTTACCATCCCATTATCGAACGGTTGTTCGGTGATGATGAAAACCTACCAGAATACGTGGTTACAGCTCATGACATTGATCCCTACTTCCGGGTGAAAATGCAGGGTGTTATCCAAAAATATATTGATAGCTCAATTTCTTCTACTGTAAATCTGAAACATGATATTAAAAAAGAGACGGTGGGCGACATCTACATGACCGCCTATAAAGCAGGTCTTAAAGGCATCACCGTGTATCGTGAAGGATCACGTGAAGGTATTCTTATCACTAATGATAAAGACAAGAAAGAAGAAACAGCTGAAACACAGGTAGCCGCAGCAGCCGCATCTACCGCTGCTCCAAGAGTAGAAAAACGGCCCCGAGTCCGACCAGGTACAACTGAAGGATCTACCCGTAGAATCCGTACTGGTGAAGGTACCCTTTATATTACCATCAATGAAGATGAAAATGGGTTATGTGAAATCTTTACAACCATTGGTAAAGCGGGCGGTAATGCTGCAGCACAATCTGAAGCCATTAGCCGCCTTATCTCTCTTTCACTCCGTTCCGGGATTGACCCCAATGCAATCGTTAAGCAATTAAAAGGGATTAGCGGACCAAACCCCACCTGGGAAGATGGCCGACTCATACTCTCTACACCGGATGCCATTGGCAAAGCCTTGGATGACTATTTAAATGAAACAACGGATAGCCGTGTTCAAATCAATAATAGTACAAAAGAGGATGATCAACGGAAAACACCTATCACTATGGCTACAACAGAAGAAGTGACCCAGCATCAACAGAATCTAACTGATTTCACATTCAAGAATATCAGTACCTGTCCCGATTGCGGCAGTTCAGTAATGCACGAAGCAGGATGTGTTACCTGTCTTGGTTGCGGGTTCTCAAAGTGTGAATAGATAAAACTTCATTCATCCTATACTATATAACAAAAAAGCCCATCGAGTAATCGAAGGGCTTTTTTTATAATCAATATTTAAAAAGGAATGAAATTAGAATTCCATTAATTCATTTTCTTTATGTTCCTGCATGTCATTTAAAGAAGAAACATGATTGTCCGTCAATGTTTGGATTTCTCCTTCTTGGAAACGAATTTCATCCTCCGAAATATGCTCTTTCTGACCAAAATCTTTTATATGATGAAGGGCATCTCGCCTCACATTTCGAACAGCCACACGGCCATCTTCAATTAATTGATGAATATATTTAATTAAATCTTTTCGCCGTTCCTCTGAAAGGGCTGGAATGGGCACCAACACAGAATTCCCATTATTGCTCGGTGTTAAACCAAGGTTTGATTCCATGATGCCTTTTTCAATGATAGGGATTAAGGTTTTTTCAAAGGGCTGCAACGTAATTAACCGCGGTTCAGGCACCGAAATTGTGGATACCTGATTTAAAGGCATCATGGATCCATAATATTCAACTTGAATCGCATTAAATAAATCAGGATTGGCTCGGCCAGTACGCACTTTTGCCAATTCTATTCTTGAATGTTCCACCGCTTGATCCATGCGATGACTTGCATCGTTATAAATATCTTGAAGCATAATTTTATTCCGTTACAGTCGTTCCGATTTTCTCACCGGAAACCAGCCGTTTTAAATCACCCTCATAATTAATGTCAAAGACCCGGATGGGTAATGCATTCTCTTTACATAAGGTGATGGCAGTTAGATCCATTACACGCAGATTCTTATTAATCACTTCTGAGAAAGTAATCGTATCATATCGAACTGCATCTGAATGTACAACGGGATCTTTATCATATACACCATCCACTTTCGTCCCTTTCAAGAGGACTTCTGCTTTTAATTCAGTAGCTCGAAGTGCGGCGGCAGTATCTGTGGTAAAATAGGGATTCCCTGTACCACCAGCAACAATCACCACACGCCCCTTATCCAAATGGCGAAGTGCCCGTCTCCGGATATAAGGTTCAGCAATTTGAGACACGGTGATGGCAGATAAAGTTCGGGTTTCTACACCCACTTTTTCTAATGCATCCTGTACACTAATGGCATTCATGATGGTGGCCAGCATACCGAGATAATCTCCGGTGACGCGGTCCATTATACCTTTACTTGCAGCTTGCATACCGCGAAAGATATTACCGGCGCCAATAATGAGACCGATACTCACACCCATTTCATGGACTGATTTGATTTCGTTGGCGAGCTGTGTCGCCTTGACTGGGTCAATGCCAAATCCCTGCTCACCAGCAAGCACCTCCCCGCTTAATTTAAGGAGGATACGCTCGTAAGCAGGTTGAGACATAATATTACTGGGGTTGCCCGTTTAGGGTCGATTCGCCGATGGCGAAGCGTACGAAACGATTTACAACAATGTTTTCGCCCAATGTAGCTACCGCCTCGGTTACAAGATCAGCGACTTTACGATCGGGATCCTTTATAAACTGCTGTTCCAATAAGCAGGATTCAGCATAAAATTTTTCTACCCGGCCATCCACAATTTTTTCAATTATATTTTCGGGTTTACCTGATTCTTTTGCCTGGTCCGTAAAAATTTCTTTTTCACGATTCAAGACATCATCATGAATATCTTCACGACGAATGGATAAAGGATTTGTGGCTGCAATTTGCATAGCCAAGCTGTGTGCCAAGTCAGAAAAACCTTCTGTTTTGGCTACAAAGTCAGTTTCACAATTCAATTCAACCAATACACCCAATCGGCCGCCATGGTGAATGTATGAAAAAACCAGACCTTCTTTGGCGGTTCTTTCACCTTTCTTTTCGGCTTTGGCGATACCAGTTTTACGCAGATGATCAATGGCTTTATCTAAATTGCCTTCCGTTTCCAAAAGGGCTTTTTTACAATCCATCATACCTGCGCCTGTTTTATCGCGCAATGCTTTTACGATTTTTGCATCAATGCTCATTTGGCTTCTTCAGCCTCCTTTTCAGGTTCTTCAGCTAAGGCTTCCTCTTCTACAACTTCCGGCGATGCTTCTACTGAACCTTTGGTATCTGTTGCTTCTACTTTGGCATCCTTTTTGTCTTTATTATCAGACTTACTATTCTTCCCTGAGGATTCCAAAATGGTTTCTGCAATTACAGACATAATCAATTGAATCGTACGAATGGAATCATCATTGGCCGGGATCGGATACTGAATCGGCGTGGGATCCGTATTGGAATCCACCAATGCAATAATGGGAATACCCAAACAATTGGCTTCTTTTACTGCAGTGGCCTCAAGGCGGGCATCTACAATAATGACAGCGTCAGGTAAACGACGCATATCTTTGATACCGCGGTGCTGATCAGATAATTTGATACGTTCGCGATTGAGCATTTGAACCTCTTTTTTGGTTTGGTTCTCATAAATTTGAGATCCTTCCTTCTCAAGCAAATGCAATCGCTTAATACTTTTCTTAATCGTCGTAAAATTGGTCAGTGTACCACCAAGCCAGCGTTCCACCACATAAAACATGGAGCAACGGTCTGCCTCTTGCTGTACGATATCCTTGGCCTGTTTTTTCGTCCCTACAAATAAGAATTCTCCATTCTTTTTTGCTTTGGTGCGAATAAAATCTAGTGCCTGATCAAGGTGTCGAATGGTTTCATCCAAATCAATAATATGGACCCCATTTTTTTCCATAAGGATGTATGGTTTATAATTGGGATGCCACTTGCGGGTCACGTGGCCGAAATGCGCACCAGTACCCAGTAAATCTTCAAATTTGACTTTTACCATATAGTTCTAACGTTTAGAGAATTGGAATTTTTTACGTGCACCGGGCTGACCGTATTTTTTTCGTTCCACTTCGCGGGCATCTCGTGTAAGAAAGCCGGCTTCTTTTAAAGCAGGACGAAAATCAGCACTAACTTCATTCAATGCCCGGGCGATGCCCAAACGAATGGCACCGGCCTGACCGGTCAATCCACCGCCTTTAACATTGACGTTAATATCATAAGATTCCCGCTGATCAATAAGATCCAGTGGCTGTGTCACCACAATGGCGAGACTCTCACGACAAATATAATCTTTAAATGGACGACCATTAATTGAAATTTCACCTTTCCCTGGTGTCATATAAACACGGGCAACGGATCCTTTTCGACGACCGATAGCGTTATAAACTGCACTTGCCATTAAATATCCAATTCTTTCGGTTGTTGTGCCGCATGAGGGTGGTCTGCACCTGCATACACTTTGAGATGATTAATGATGGCGCGCCCCAGACGATTTTTGGGTAGCATACCCCATACTGCCTTTTCCACAATCCGTTCAGGATGGGTCCGTCGCATATGGTCTAACCGTGTGTTAGTTGTAGAGCCAATATATCCCGTATGCTTAAAGTAGGTTTTGTCTGTCTCTTTCGAGCCAGACACTTTGACCTTATCTGCATTCACAACCACAACGAAATCACCCATATCCATGTTCGGCGTAAAGGTGGGTTTATGCTTACCGCGTAAAACTTTTGCAATTTCACTGGCAAACCGACCAAGGGTTTTTCCTTCGGCGTCGGCTATATACCAGTCTTTATTAATCTCTGATGCTTTAAGTGATCTTGTTTTCATAATTTCCGGTTCAAAAACAGCCTGCAATATTAGACCAGCTTATTGCAGATAGTCAACTATATTTCACGACATTATAATTATTAAATATTGGTCAAATGGCCTTTTACAATTGTATGCTTCACCCTACCGGTCATTTTTTGACCTACATAAGGCGAATTATGGGATCGTGAATAGATATCTTCTCTTGAGAACGTCCATGATTCTTTGGGGTCGAATATGGTCAATTCTGCATCCATACCTTCTTCAAACAACCCTGTATCGAAACCCATGATTTCTCTTGGATTCACCGTCAGCATTTGAATCAGGGCTACCTGATCCATTTTATTTTCTTTCACCATTACTCGGTTCACTGCTCCATAACAGGATTCTAATCCAATCATTCCAAACGGTGCCAAATCGAATGTCCCCTCCTTCTCTTCAATGGTGTGGGGTGCGTGGTCCGTGGCAATACAATCAAAGGTGCCGTCTTTCACCGCCTTGATTAGCGCTTTCTGATCTTTGTTAGATCGAATGGGGGGTGCCACCTTTAAATTCGTATCAAAGTTCACTAAATCTTCATCCGTGAAAAATAAATGATGAGGCGTCACTTCTGCCGTAACCTTTTCATTCTTTTTCTTCATGGCGCGGATATGGTCCGTCGATTTGGCTGAACTTACATGAGGGACATGGAGACGGGCACCGGTAAGTGTTGTCAGCTCCAGATCGCGGTGTACCATATTCGACTCCGTAATGTCTGGGCTGGCTGGTAATCCCAAATGGGTCGAAACCGTTCCTTCATGCATGACGCCGTTTTTCTTCAGACATAAATCTTCTGCATGGTTAATCACGGGAATATCAAACATAGTGGCGTACTCCAATGCATTCCGCATCATACCGCTATCAGTGACAGGAAGGCCATCATCACTAAAAGCAACGGCGCCTTCGGACAGCATGGCGCCCATTTCTGTCAATTCTTTTCCGTCCTGACCTTTGGTGATGGCACCAATGGGATGAATATGAATAGAACACTCTTCTGATCGATCCACGGTATATCGGATGGATTCCGGCGAATCCAAAGGCGGATCGGTGTTAGGCATAACGCAGACACGGGTAAATCCCCCCGCCAAGGCCGCCAAGGATCCTGTCTCTAGTGTTTCCTTATCTTCCCTTCCCGGTTCGCGAAAATGGACGTGAACATCGCAAAATCCATGGGTAACTACCAATCCTTTGCAATCCACAACCTGAGCGGATTTAGGCGCATTCACTTTGCCAACAGATTTAATCTTTCCATCCGATATGTGGACATCACCTTTTTTCTCTGTCCCAGCTACAGGATCTAGAATGGTTCCACCTTGCAGTACCACATGTTTACTGAGTTTGGATATATTCATCTTAATTTTTTCCTTCTTCATATTTACCACCCAAGAGGAGGTACAATATCGCCATTCTTGAGGCGACACCATTTAATACTTGATCCAGAATGATGGCCTGATTGCTATCCGCCACAGCACTGTCAATTTCGACACCACGGTTCATTGGACCAGGATGCATGATGACTAATTCTTTTTTATGATTCGCCAATCGCTCCGGTGTAATGCCAAATAAGTTTCGATATTCCCGGACTGACGGTAGCAATCCGCCCCCCATTCTTTCCCTCTGGATTCTGAGTACATTCAAAGCATCGGCCCATTCGATCACTTCATCTAGGTTGTAATTCACATTCACACCCAATTCTTCTGCATATGGCGGTATCAATGTGGCCGGTCCACATAGGGTCACTTCTGCCCCCATGGTTTTCAAACCATGGATATTGCTTAGGGCGACTCGAGAATGAAAGATATCACCGACGATACCAATTTTCAAGCCCTTTAGATAACCAAACTTTTCGTAGAGACTGGTCATATCCAGAATGGCCTGCGTGGGATGTTCATGGGTTCCATCCCCTGCATTGATAACAATTGAATCAATATGTTCGGTGAGATGGAGAGGTGCGCCCGGCGCGGGGTGTCGCATAACTACTGCGTCAATCTTCATGGCTTCGATATTTTGTACCGTATCCTTAAATGTTTCCCCCTTCTGCAAACTAGAGGAAGATGCAGAAAAATTCACCGTATCGGCACTCAGGCGTTTTTGCGCCAGCTCAAAACTGATCCGCGTCCGGGTCGAATTTTCAAAAAATAAATTCACAATGGTCTTGCCCTGGAGAGATGGTACTTTTTTGATGGGACGATCCAGTATTTCACGAAAACTGAATGCTGTATCAATAATAGTCTGAATGTCCTCTGCAGGATAATTTTCTAATCCGAGTAAATGTTTATGCTGCATCAGACTTCATCTCCATGGCGGGTAAGGGTGACACTGTCTTTATTATCCATTTCTTTTAAGCGGACTTCTACATGCTCTCCTTCTTGAGTAGGGATGTTCTTCCCAACAAAGTCCGCTCGAATTGGTAGCTCTCGATGACCTCGATCTACCAGCACCGCCAGTTGTACAGATTTGGGACGGCCGAATGCATTCAGTTCATCCATGGCTGCACGGATGGTTCTACCCGTAAATAGCACATCATCCACTAGGATGACCACTTTGTCATCTATTGTTTCATGGATATCCGTCCCTTTTACCTGGGGGACCACCAGTCTTTCTCTGAAATCATCCCTATGAAATGTGATATCGACAGAACCGATGGGGACGTCTTTTTCTGCAATTTTTTGAATAAGTGATTGAAGCCGCTTGGCCAGAGGTTCACCTCGGGTGAGAATACCGACCAACATAATATGATCCGCGCCGCCATTACGCTCTAGGATTTCATGACCCAGCCGCGTCACCGATCGGTTAACGGCCGTTGCATCCATGACCTGCTTTGTGATGGATGATGCCATGGGCACCTCCTCAAAATAAAAAACCTCCGGGCAGCTGGATTCCGTTCCACAAGGATCCTAATCGGAGGTTAGTTTGCTGCCCTTACCTTCTCTCTGGAACGGTTTAAAGGACCCCGAAAGTTACAAGTAATAAGGATTAAGTGGTAAAGGATTTTCCTTTATACTTTTTACTTATTCCTTTCATGATCTTTTGAACAATATCTGAAATGGCTTGATCTGAACTCATTTGAATGGTCATATCCACATCCTCTTTTCTGAACCATTGAATCTGCCGTTTGGCGAATTGGCGGGTTTTAATCACAATGTCTTCTTCCAATGCTTCAAGGGACAATTCTCCATTTAAATGGGATACAATTTGACGATAACCGATGGAATCCAGTGGGTGAAGGTGTTGTTTGGGATATGCAGCTAACAAGGACTTCACTTCATCAATCCAACCATCGGCGAACATGATCGCCGTCCGTTTTGCAATTCGTTCTCTTAAGATGGCTCGATCCCAATCCAGATAAATCGAAAATAAATCCAGCTTTGGCGGTGTTAGTTCTTTTTGGGATTTAAAATGATCGGATGGTGATCGCCCTGTAGATTCCACGATTTCTAAAGCGCGAACCAACCGTTTTTTATTATTGGGGTGAACCAATGCGGCATATTCCGGATCAGCGGCATTCAATCGATCCATCATGGCATCGGGACCATTATCATCATATTCTTTTT
>CEUZ01093449.1_pt1 | contig 10837 bp, 11 predicted proteins | sample 361511 | NCBI WGS metagenome assembly CEUZ01 (sample SAMEA2622822, study PRJEB7988) | marine metagenome | biome: marine biome (ENVO:00000447); feature: surface water layer (ENVO:00002042); material: "saline water (ENVO:00002010), including plankton (ENVO:xxxxxxxx)" | depth 5 m
GTCAGAAGTGTTGAAAAAAGTTTCTTGCTTCAAATAATAGATCATGCTTGGAAAGATCATTTGCTTTTTCTTGATTATATGAAACAAGGTATTTCTTTAAGAGCATACGGGCAAAAAGATCCTCTTAATGAATATAAAAGAGAAGCTTTTGAACTTTTTGAAAATATGCTTATTAATATAAAAAGACATATAAGCAGAGTTCTTAGCAATATACATTTCGAAGAAGAAAATAAACAGCCAGATGAGGAGGTTTATAAAGATCAAAAATTAGAAAAAAGAAATACTACAACAATAAAAAATTTAAAAATTCCAAGAAATTCCCCATGTTCTTGTGGATCGGGAAAAAAATATAAGCATTGTTGCGGTAAAATTTAATAATTAATTTACTCAGATTTATTTAGAGTCATTAAATATTTTGATTTTCTTTGATTAAGAAGTTCATTTTTATCTTGTGAGATAATTTGTTTTAAAGTTGTTTTTATTGCGTTTTTAACATTTTTTATGGTTTGAGATGGATTTCTATGAGCGCCACCAACGGGTTCAGAAATTATACCATCTATAACATTCAATTCTTTTAAATCTTGAGCTGTAATTTTCATTGAAGCTGCTGCTTCTTCCGCATACTTTGTATCTTTCCACAAAATTGACGCGCAACCTTCAGGTGATATAACTGAATAAACAGAATGTTCTAACATTAAAACTTTATTAGTTGTAGCAATTGCTATAGCGCCACCTGATCCTCCTTCGCCAACAATTACAGACATTGTTGGAATTTTCAAATTTAAGGAAACTTCTATAGATTGAGCGATTGCCTCAGACTGACCTCTTTGTTCAGCGCCAACGCCTGGGTAGGCCCCTGGCGTATCAACAAAAGTTATTATAGGAATATCAAATTTTTCTGCTAATTTCATTAATCTAATTGCCTTTCTATAACCCTCTGGTTTTGCCATACCAAAATTATGCTTTATTCTTCCCTCAGTATTTCTACCTTTTTCATGCCCCATAATCATAACAGAATGTCCATCAAATGTTGCTAAACCACATAATAACGCAGGATCTTCTTTAAAAGATCTGTCTCCAGACAAAGGTTCAAAATCCTGGAATAATTCCTTAACATAATCTAAAAAGTGTGGTCTTTCTGGATGCCTAGCAACTTGCAATTTATGCCAAGGTGTAAGTTTTTTATAAATTTCGTTAAGCTTTTTATCTATCTTAACCTTAATGTCCTCTATTTGCTCGTTTACTTCAACTAAACTTGTTTTATCTGATCCTGAATCTTTTAGCTTCTCAATCTTTTCTTGCAAATCAGAAATAGTCTTTTCAAAATCTAGTGTATGTCTCATTTATTTTTTATTAATTAATTCAGCTTTTTGAACCATAACTGTTGCTTGTCTAACAGAGGCTAAATCTATCAATCGGCCATCCAAAGAAGCTGCGCCTTTTCCTTGCTTTTGCGCTTCTTCCATTGCCTCTAAAATTCTTTTTGCTTTAGTAACCTCTTCTTCTGGAGGTGTAAAAATTTTATTAGCTAAGTCAATTTGCGATGGATGAATTGCCCATTTACCTTCACATCCTAAAACAGCAGCTCTATTAGCTGAAGAATCGTAAGCATCAGGATCTTTTATTTCACCAAAAGGTCCATCGACTGGTCTTAGACCAGCTGCTCTTGCAGCAATCACCATCCTACTTAGAGGGTAGTGCCACATGTCGCTCCAAACAACATCTCTTTTGCCAGATTTATCAGGATCTGTTAAAACTGAGTATTTTGGATTTTGCGTACCAATTCCAGTTGTTTTTGCTTTAGTTGAAGCCGCATAATCTGCTATACCAAAATGCAAAGATTCATTTCTTTTGCTAGCAGTAGCAATTTCATAAACATTTTGCATACCAAGAGCAGTTTCGATAATCATTTCAAAACCAATCTTTTTTTTTCTTTTCATATAATTTTCTGCTTGCGTCACAAGCATATCAACTGCATAGACATCGTGCGCTGTACCTACTTTAGGAATCATTATTAAATCAAGTCTTTCCCCACCTTTTTCGATAACATCAACTACATCTCTATACATATAATGAGTATCTAACCCATTAATTCTTACTGACATTACTTTATTGCCCCAATCAACGTCATTAAGTGCTTGGATTATATTTTCTCTTGCCTTTTCTTTATCATCAGGAGCCACTGCATCTTCTAAATCAAGAAAAATTACATCAGCAGGAGATTTAGCAGCCTTTTCAAAAAAATCTGGTGAACTTCCAGGAACTGCCAATTCACTTCTATTTAACCTTGTTGTTGCTTGTTCTACTTCAAAAAAACTCATTTTATTACCTTTCGTTTTTATTTTTAATAATTAATACCACTAGAATATACAAATATCATGCAATATTTTCACTACTTTTATTTAAAGGATGATAATTTTCTATTGTCTCAATTAATTTTTCACGATGTTCTGTGTATTTTTGAGTTGTAATTATACTTGAATGTCCTAATAATTTTTGAACTACTCTAATATCTGCCCCAGAATTTAATAAATTATTGCCAAATGCATGTCTAAATGAATGAGGATGCATTAAATTTCTATCAATTTTTATTTGATCTGCCAGATTATGCATTATTTGTAATACTCTTCGTCTTGTTAAAAATTCACTTGTATTTGTAGAAGGAAAAAGCCAGGGGGTGTCTTTTTTTTGAAAATGAACTCTTCTAGATTCTAAATATTTTTCAAATACTTCTTTTGTTTGACTTCCAAAAAAAACTATTCTTTCTTTTCTAGTTTTTCCTTTTTCAAACGGATCAATAAGTATTTTTTTATTTATTAGATCAACATTATTAGTTTTAATTGAAATTAATTCAGAAACTCTAACTCCAGTTGTATATAAAAGTTCAATAATTAGGTAAGATCTAAGATCTCTATAATTATTTGTTTTTTGTGAAACAAAACTTATTATTTTTTCAATTTGCTCTTTGGTTAATGTGATTGATAAGGTATTTTCTGATTTTGGAATATCTATTTTTTCTATAGGATTTTTTTTTATAATTTTTTCTGAAATTAAAAATTTATAAAATCTTTTCAAAGCAAAAATTTTTCTTGATGTAGATTTATTTTTTATATGTTTTTGTTTTAAACTTTCAAGAAAATCTAAAACATCTTTTTTTTTAACTGATTTAAATGTTTTTTTTTTTTTTTTTATAAAATTATTAAATTGATCAATATCATATTTATATGAAACAACTGTATTTTTATGTACGCCATCTTCAGAATTTAATGTTTGCACAAAATGTTTTAATTCTTCTTTCATTTTCATTAACTATCTCTCAATCAATGTTTCAATGACCAAGTCAAAAGCTTTTTCTTCTAGACCTATTTGATTTAGTGCACTAATAGTATTTTGCAAGAAAAAAGGGTGTAGTTGATTGAAATTTTTACCATTAAGAGACATTAATATTAATAGTATAGTTTCTCCTATTTTATTATTTTCAGAAGAATATTTAAGCAGCGATATTAAAGAGGAATTTGGCAATTGTTTAGTATCCAATTGCTGATTATCTAAATTTATAAGCCAAAATTCAGGACTAATTTTAAGTCCAAAAGTTTCTAATATATAAAAACCAACTGTATTAAAAGATAATATTTCATTATTTGATTTAAATCTATTCATAGATTTTATTAGATCGATTTGACTAACATTTTTATATTCTTTTTCATTATTTTTTAAATTATAGAACTCAATAATCACCCACATTTCTACAAATTTATTAAATAACTCTATATTTTTTTCACTTTCTTTCTTTAAAATTTCATACCATTTTATTGCTTCATCTGTTTTGTTAGTAACTAATAATGATTTAGTAGCATACTCAGCAAACCAAGATAAATTCTTTGATGGTTTAATTTCTAACAATGAATTTAAATTTAAATTAGAAATTAATCTGAAATTACCATTTATAAGAGCAAGTTCTAAAGATTTTTTTATAATTTTAGCTCTTTTTTCATCATTCTCTTCAGCAATTGCCATTTGAAATAATATCGCTTGTGTCTCAGAACCAAGTATAATATTGTCATCTAAAGAAATTTTTTTGTCTTTTTCTTTAACATCATAACTATTATAAATTTCTTCAATTACTTCTATTGGTAAATTTAAAAGTTTTTTTGATTTTTCTATTGCTTCAATTCTAATTTTGATTGGGACATTGGGCATTCTATAAATCATAGCTAGAAATAAAGGATCTTCTTTTAATATATAGCTTTCTTTTATACTTATGTTTGCAACTCTGGTCATAACTAAATTTAAAAGATTTAAATCGTTTAAATTTTCATCAGTAATTTCTTCTTTATATAAAAGGCTATCAATTATCTTTAAAAAATTATCATCGTTAAAATCTTCCTCATCTTTTAACAAAGTCAGTGATAAATTAGCTTTATTAACTTCATCATTAAGTATCAAGCAAAATATCTCGATTTTTCTCCAGAATAAATTTTCTTTAAATTTTTCTCTTTTTTCATCTATACCTGAACAAACTAAATCAAAATTGTTTAAAGATAAATTTAGTTCAGTTTGTTTAATCAAAATTTTTTCATTATCATTTGCATTTATTAAATCTATTAAAGATTTTGCATTATCAAAATCTCCAAGCTCTATTAGTTTGTTTATTCTTATTAAAAAAAAATTAGTATTGTCTTTTACTTCAGGTAATTCTGCATTGGATAAGAGTAGTTGTTTTAATAGTTCTATTGCTAAATTAGATTCTTTATTTGTTGGTAAATTCTCCAAATAATCTTGAATAATATTTATTTCAGAATCTCTCCACATATCATAACCGAGTCCTCCTTCCTCTTTGGTTAATGTCCCCACTGTATTAATATCAATTTCTTTTAACTCTTGTATTTTAAATTTATCATCACTTTCAGAAATTTCGTTATCCTTTTTATCGACATCTATTTCCTCTATTTCATTAACTTCAATATTTCTTTTCCATCCCCCCGCGCTCATTTCACTATCGCCTAAGCCTGCATATATTTTATTAGGAGTGGATAATAAAAAGATTATTAAAAGAAGTTTTTTAATGATTTTCATTCGAAACAATTATTAAACAAGTTAACTATTTTTTATATTGTTCTATTTCAATAATTTTTTCAACTTTTGTCTTTGGTATAGGAACGAACCATTCTAAGAAAAAAAATAAAGTTATTAGAATTAAAACGATAAATACTAATAAAATATTCATTTTTTTTTCAAAAAAGTTTTTTTTACGACTTTTAAACATTATATATAAATAATTATAATTAAAGTAATACCTTAAGTATATTTTATCAAAAGAAAAAGAATTGTTTTCAAAATTATGAAAAAAAAAATTATTTTAATAGGAATGATGGGTAGTGGTAAAACAACCATAGGGAAAAAATTAGCAAAAATTCTAAATTTAGACTTTATCGATACAGACAAAATAATAGAGAAAGATTGTAAAATTAAAATTAATAAAATATTTGAAAAATTTGGTGAAAGTTTTTTTAGAAAAAAAGAAGAAAAAGTAGTTTTAAAACTATTATCAAAGAAAAAATCATCTGTAATGGCTTTAGGAGGCGGAGCGTTTCTAAATAAAAAAGTACAAAAAAAAATAATTAAAGAAAATGTATCAATTTGGTTAGATGTAAGTTTAGAGGCAATTTATAAAAGATGTAAAGGATCTAATCAAAGACCTTTACTTAATAAAAAAAATAATTCTAATTTAAAAAAAACAATCAAAGAATTAATGCAAATTAGAAAACCTATATATTCGAAAGCTAAATTTGTTATAAAAACAAATAAAAGTGCAACTGAAGTATGTAAAAAGATATTATTTTCTATCAAAAATATTATTTAAAATATAAAATACTATATTGTTAAAGTGAAAAATAATTATTCAATAAAAGTTCCGTTAAAAAATAGTCCATATGAAATAATAGTTGGAAAAAATGTTATAGAAAAAAATAAAAAAAAAATTTTTTCAGCTATAAAAGATGCTCAAAAAATATTTATTATAACAGATACTGTAATTAGAAAATTACATTTAAAAAAAATAATTAAAATCATACCTAAAAAAATTTTTGTCAAAACTTTTGTCATTAGTTCAGGTGAAAAAATGAAAGATATAAAAACAATTAATAAATTAATATCGTTCCTTTTAAAAAATAATGTTTCAAGAAATGATGCTATTTTTGCAGTTGGAGGTGGTGTCATTGGAGATATTTCTGGATTTTTAGCTAGCATAACCTTACGTGGCGTTAACTTAATACATTTTCCTACTACTCTATTAGCTCAAGTAGATAGTTCAGTTGGTGGAAAAACTGGTGTAAATAGCTCTTATGGAAAAAATCTAATTGGAACATTTTATCAGCCGAATTTAGTCATATGTGACACTATATTTTTATCTACGTTGCCAAAAAGAGAATTGACGGCTGGTTATGCAGAGGTAATAAAATATAGTATTATTTATGATAAGATTTTTTTTAATTGGTTAAATAAAAATTCAAAGGGATTATTAAAATTGGATAATTTAAAAGTTATAAAAACAATAAAAAGAAGTGTTGAAATTAAAAAAGAATTTGTTTTAAAAGATGAAAAAGATATTAATAATAAAAGGGCTTTACTAAATTTTGGACATACATTTGCTCATTCTTTAGAAAATTGTACAAAATATTCGAAAATTTTATTACATGGTGAAGCAGTGGCAATTGGAATTTGTATGGCATGTAAACTATCACATATTTTAGGTTTTTTATCTTTAAATAATTACTTTAAAATAAAAAATACATTTATAAAATTTGAGCTCCCTTTTGATTTAAGTTTTTTAAAAAGAATTAATATAAAAAAAAAAGAAATTGTAAAAAATATGATTTATGATAAAAAAAATTTGAAAGGTAAGATAAATTTTATTTTGTGCAAAGATGTAGGAAGTGCGTTTGTTTACAACAAAATTAAAAAAGAATTTATAAACAAATCTATATCTTAAAAATGGATTTATATACAATTTCTATTTTATTATTCATCTTTTTTTTAATCTTGCTATCTGGTTTTTTTTCAGGTTCTGAAACGGCTTTAACGGCTGTTTCGAAATTAAAAATCCATCAACTTGAAAAAAAGAATAATCCAAAAGCTAAGATTGTTAGTTTTCTTAAATTACAAAAAGAAAAATTAATAACAACTCTTCTACTTGGAAATAATTTAGTAAATACACTAGCCACTGCAATTGCTACAAGCGTAATAATCAATTACTCAAATGATAATGAAAAAGCAATATTATATTCAACTTGTATAATGACAGCTTTAATACTTGTATTTGGTGAAGTTTTACCGAAAACTATCGCAATCAACAAATCTGAAAAAATTTCTTTAATGTTTTCACCAATAATAAAATTCTTGGTAAAAATATTCTCGCCAATTACATTTTTAATACATCATTTAACACATGCAATTTTAAAAATATTTAGATTTCAAAGCACATCGGATATTGGTACAACAGAGGAAGAATTGAGAGGCGCTATAGATTTACATGCAAAAGGTGAAGGAAACATACAAGAAAAAGACATGCTTCAGGGTATACTTGATTTAGATAACTTGCAAGTAAATGAAATTATGACTCATAGGAAAAATCTTGAAGTAATTTATGCAAATGAGCCAATAAAAAAAAGTATGAAAAAAATTTTAGATAGTCAATATACTCGCCTACCTTTATATGATAAAAATTCTGATAAAATTTTAGGCATAATAAACGTTAAAGATATTTTAAAAAATATAAATAATAAAAAAAAATTAGATTTTAAATTATTAGCAAAAAATCCTTGGTTTATACCTGAGACAACTTCAGTTCTAGATCAATTACAAGAATTTAAAAAGAAACAAAGACATTTAGCTTTTGTAGTTGATGAATATGGATCTCTAATGGGTATTATAACCTTAGAAGATATCATTGAAGAAATTGTTGGTGATATTGAAGATGAACATGACATTACAATTAAAGGTGCAAAAAAATTAAAAGATGGAAAATATTCTATTAAAGGAAACGTGACAATTAGAGATATGAATAGAGAATTTGGATGGAATCTGCCCGATGAAAACGCTTCTACCCTTGCTGGATTAATTTTTCATGAAATAAAAGCTATACCAGAACCTGGAAAAATATTTAGTTTTTACGGTTTTAGATTTGAAATAATTAGCGCAAAAAAAAATCATATTGATTTAGTTAACGTAACACCTTTAACCAATTAATCTTTTTTTTCATTAGGAGCCGTTAATTTAAATGAAATAGAATGGATTTTTTTAATAATGTTATCGCCTAGTATTTTTAAAAAAAACTTTTGTCTATCTAATCTAGAAAGCTTTAAAAATTTTTTGCTTTCTAAATTAATTATAAAATGAGTTTCATCGCCTTTAATATTTTGTTTATGAGTTTTATGTTTGTAAGAAATATTTTTAATAAGAAATTTAGATGTAGGAAAGTTCTTTTTAATTTTTTCTTCTATTTTTAGTTCAATTTTACCTTTATTCATATCAAAACTTGTCATTTATAATCTTTAATGTAAATAATAACATTATGAAGAAAAAAAGTATATTTGAGAAACCAAAATCTTCTTTTAAAAGAAAATGTTATAAAGATAATTGCTCAAAACCAGGAATTTATAAAGCTCCAAAATCAAAAAATGAAATAAGCAATTATATTTGGTTTTGTGAAGAACATATTAAAACTTACAATAAAGAATGGAACTATTGTAAAGATATGACGCAAAAAGAAATAGAAAAGCATATCCAATTAGACACGATAGGATGGCGTCCTACCTGGAGTTTCTCAACAACGAAAAAATTTAGAAATTTTGATAAAATTTTTTCAAATTATTTTGAATTTTTTAAAAAGAAAAAAAATCATTCTAAATTAAATAAAAAAAAAACTCTTTTAAAAGACGCATTAAAAATTTTAAATATAGACAGTACTAATATAAATATTGAGTTTGTTGAAAATAAATATAAAAAATTAGCAAAAAAATATCATCCTGATAAAAATAAAGGTGATAAAAAATATGAAGAAAAATTTAAAAAAATAAATCAAGCATTTGAAGAAATAAAAAAACAATTAATTACTAACGTAAATTAATCATGGATAATTCATTAACAGAATCATTATCATATAACCCAGATATAAAGGTATCTTCAAAACAAGTTTTCGGAATTAAATCTGACCTAAGAGTCCCTGCTTTTAGCAAAAAATCATCTTTAGTGCCAAAAATAGATAAAGATTATTTCTTTGATAATGATACAACTATTTCAATTTTAACTGGTTTTTCTCAAAATAAGCGAGTTTTAATTCAAGGATATCATGGAACAGGAAAAACAACTCATATTGAACAAATTGCAGCTCGTCTTAATTGGCCTTGTATTAGAATAAATCTTGACAGTCATATTACTCGAGGCGATTTGGTAGGCAAAGATATTATAACTATAAAAAAAAATAAACAAATTACTGAATATAAAGACGGAATGTTACCTTGGGCCATAAAAAGACCCACCGCATTAGTTTTTGACGAATATGATGCAGGGAAACCAGAAGTAATGTTTGTAATTCAAAGGATATTAGAGTCAGATGGCAAGTTTACATTACTTGATAACAATGAAATTATTACACCGCATCCGGCTTTTAGATTATTTGCAACTTCTAATACAATAGGACAGTCTGATAATCTTGGAATTTATCATGGAACTAATCAAATTAATCAAGGACAAATGGATAGATGGAATATTGTTTCTGTTTTAAATTATTTATCCCCTGAAACAGAAGCAAAAATTGTTATTAATAAAACAAAAATATCTCAAAATAAAATTGCAGTAGAAAAAATTAAATTAATGATTGCATTAGCCGGGTTAGTAAGAAAAGGTTTTGTACAAGGTGATTTAACAACTGTTCTTTCTCCAAGAACAATAATTAATTGGGCTGAAAACTACAAATTATTTAATGATTTAATATTTTCATTCAAAGTATCATTTTTAAATAAATGTGATGAAACTGAAAAACCTATAGTAGCAGAATATTTTCAAAGAGTATTTAATATTGATTTACCTGAAAGTGAAATAAATAATTTAAAAAAAAAATAATTCTTTTTAAAATTGTTTAATGACAGATATAAATAGATCTATTTCAGCAACTATTAAGTCTATCTCTGGGAAAAAAAACTTAATTTTTTCATTTAATAACAATTTTAGTAAAATTGAAAAAAATAAAGTATTTTTACCAAATTCTAATTTATTAAAAAAAAATGATATAAAGAATTATAGGGGAATAGCAGATTTTTTAGCATTAAAATTAAAATATCATAAAGAAAAAATATATAAAAAATTTAAACCAAACAATCAAAAAAATTTAGAACTTTTTGATGCCTTAGAAGAAACAAGAATAATTACTCTTGGATCTATATATTTGAAAGGAATTGCATGTAATTTGAGATCAAGAATAGAATTTTTTTGTAAAAAAAATCAATTTAATAAAATAAAAAAAAGAAACAACTCTCAAATAACTCAAGTCATTAAGTTAATATCTACTGAAAGTTTTATAAATGAAAAGCTTCCTAAAAACACACTGTCATTTATTAATTTATGGAAGCCTATTATTATGCCATTAATTATAGAAGATCTTATTGAATTAAAAAAAGAAATTAAAGATCAAGAAAAGTTTTCAAAAAAATCATTAGAGTTAATAAAAAAAATTGAAAAATTTAGTAATAAAAATGAGAAAAATGAACAAAAAAAAGTTTTAAAAAAAAAAGAGGTTGAAGATAAAAAAAAAATAGAGAAAGAAATTAAAGAGACAAAT
>CEUZ01055154.1_pt1 | contig 10832 bp, 11 predicted proteins | sample 361511 | NCBI WGS metagenome assembly CEUZ01 (sample SAMEA2622822, study PRJEB7988) | marine metagenome | biome: marine biome (ENVO:00000447); feature: surface water layer (ENVO:00002042); material: "saline water (ENVO:00002010), including plankton (ENVO:xxxxxxxx)" | depth 5 m
TTATATAATGACTACTACTACCGGAGGAGCAGCAAATGTATTAAGTAAATTAGAGGATTATTTGCAAACTGAATGGCCAGAATTAGATGTTTATTTGACTTCAGTAACAGACCACTACTCAACAATAAGTGTATGTGGACCAAATAGTAAAAAAATTATTTCAAAGGTCATACCAGAATTAGATTTATCTGAGGAAAATTTTCCACATATGTCTTTTAAAAATACTAAAATTGGTAAAATAAATTGTAGAGTAATGAGAATAAGTTTTACTGGTGAACATAGTTACGAAATTAATATCCAATCAAATTATGGAAATTCTGTATGGAAAAAATGTATGGAGGCTGGAAAAGAGTTTAACATAACTCCTTACGGGACAGAAACAATGCATCTACTTAGAGCTGAAAAAGGATTTATTATTGTTGGTCAAGATACGGACGCAACGATGACTCCAATTGATCTTCAGATGGATTGGATTGTAAGTAAAAAGAAATATGATTTTATTGGAAAGAGATCTTTATATAGGTCAGACACAATTAGGGAGGATAGAAAACAACTGGTTGGATTATTAACTGAAAATCCAAATGAGGTATTAGAGGAAGGAGCACAAATAGTTGCGGATATAAATAAATCTCCAATAGAAATGCTTGGGCACGTCACTTCTAGCTATTACAGTCCAAATTTGAAAAAATCTATAGCTCTTGGTGTAGTTAAAGGAGGAAAAAATATGATGGGTAAAAAATTAATTATACCAATGGAAAAAAAATTAATAAATGTGATTGTTGCAGACCCAGTATTTTTAGATAAGGAGAATAAAAGATTAAATGCTTAATTATAATCAAGTTTTAACTAAAGAAAGTATCTATCAAGATCTTCAAATGAGGGAAATTAAGCCAGTTATGAAATTAATTGTCAGAGGAAAAAAAAGAGATTTTTTATCAGCAATAGGTAAATCATTGAATATGGTGTTGCCAACTGAGTCAAATACATCTACGCAAAGTGAAAAAATCACTGCACTTTGGATGAGTCCTGATGAATGGATGATTTTCACAAATGAAGAAATAAGTGAATTATCCAATAATTATGAGATTGAAGAACTTTTAAACAAAAACATTTCTAAATTAAATTTAGGAGCAGTTGTGGATGTAACGGATCAATTTGTGATGATAAATTTAAAAGGTAGTAAAGTATACGATCTTTTTCAAACTGGATCTCCTTATAATTTTAATGACTTTAAAAATAAAAAAGGCTCAGTAACACAAACTATTTTAGCTAAAATTGACGTAATTATCCATAATCAAGATGAAAATGAGGTAAATCTTTTTGTAAGACGGTCATTTTCACAGCATTTATATTCATGGATGAAAGATAGTGCGTCAAGATTATAGATAATAATTTCTCTAAAATTGATTAAAAAACTATTATGAAAAAATTATTTATAATAGCATTTCTTGCTCTAATACCATTCTCATTACAGGCAGAATCAAAACTTGACAAAATTTTAGATTCAGGTGAATTAAAAGTTGGAACCACTGGGGACTGGGATCCGATGACAATAAAAGATCCAGCAACAAATAAATATAAAGGCTTTGACATTGATGTAATGAATGAGTTAGCCAAAGATATGGGTGTAAAAATAACTTTTGTGCCAACTGAATGGAAAACTATTGTCGCTGGAATTACTTCAAATAGATATGATATTTCAACCAGTGTAACCAAAACACCAAAGAGAGAGGAAGTAGCAGGTTTTACTATTTCATATTATAAATATGGCACCGTACCGCTAGTACTTAAAAAGAATTTGAAAAAATTTTCAACATGGGATTCATTAAATAATAAAAGTGTTACTATTGCAACAACACTTGGGACTTCACAAGAAGAAAAAGCAAAAGAATTTTTTCCTAAATCAAAACTTAAATCTGTAGAAGCGCCAGCTAGAGATTTTCAAGAAGTTTTAGCTGGAAGAGCTGATGGTAATATAACCAGCTCAACTGAGGCCAACAAACTAATAATCACATATCCACAATTAGCAATTGTTCCAGATGGAGAAAAAAATCCAGCCTTTTTAGCTATGATGGTTAATAAAGACGATCAAGTTTGGAAAGATTACGTTAATAAATGGATAAAGAATAAAAAATCTTCAGGTTTTTTTGATAAATTGTTGGCGAAATACAATTTAAAAAGTTTATAATAAATTAGAAATTTTCTCTTAAATCTTTATAACTTAAAAAGTGAAAAAGATATTAATTTTTCTTACAATAATTTCTTTAACTTCTTGCACCGGTCAAGAGTTTGGTTGGTTTATAATATCTCCAAATAATATAAATGGTTTAACAAATCTTAAATTTTTACTGGGTGGGTTAACTACTACTATATATATTTCGTTGATATCGATTATAATATCAATGATTTTAGGATTTGTAGTTTCAATTCCCTCTTTAGCAAAAAATAAATTATTAACATATTTAAATATTGGTTATGTTGAGATTATTAGAGCAATACCTCTGTTAGTTTTAATTTTGTGGATATATTATGGTTTACCAATAATGACAGGTATAAGTTTTAGTCCTTTTGTTTCAGGAATTATAGCATTATCAATCAGTGAAAGTGCTTTTCAAGCTGAGATTTTTAGAGCAGGTATCAATTCTATCAAGAAAGCTCAGTGGGAAGCTGGTAGTTCCTTAGGATTGAATTTTTTTAGAAAACTAAGATTAGTAATTCTACCTCAAGCAATAAAAAATATCTTGCCTGCTATTGGAAACCAATTTGTTTATGTTTTAAAAATGTCTTCATTGGTATCAATTATTGGCATTGGTGACCTCACTAGAAAAGCAAACGAATTAGTAGTTACAACTTATAGACCTCTAGAAATTTATACATTTCTAATATTAGAATATTTGATTCTTATTCTAATCGTTTCATATTTAGTCAGAAAATTAGAAAGAAAAATGAAGCAGTCTTAGATTTTTTTATACTCTAAACACAATAATGTATCTTTGAAAAATATTTTTTTTCTGTATTTTTTTTTAATCTCTTTTATTCCTTTAACAATTTGATCATTCTTCATTTTAATTAGACATGAAATGAAACGTTTTTTAATCATTTGAATATACTTAACCTTATTTATAGAGACATAGAATATGAATTTAGAGGTCTTTGTATATTTAAGAGATCTTTGTATTCTTTTAACAATTTGTGTACCTTTATTAAGACTTAAATCGAATTTTTTCTTCATTAGATTAAAGCAAGGAATCTGACTATTTTTTGAACATAATAGTAATATAAAAAGTTTTCCATTTTTATTTAATCTTCTTTTACAAATGTTGATTAGTTTTAATTGATCCTTTTTTTTGAAAAGATGAATTGTTTGTTTAATCATAATAAGATCGAAATTATTATTATTTTTTCTAAAATAACTAAAAATACTCTCATTTCTAAAATCAATTGATTTGTCAATATTTGTATTTAAAATTGTATCAACACATACTGGTCTTTTTTCTAATTTTAGTTTTCTTGAAAGTGTCCCAAATATCTTTCCTCTTCCACAGCCAATGTCGAGTAAATAAGATTTGTTATTTATTCTTTTTTTTTTTAATAAAAAGGTGTTAAACTGACTGATATATGGCTTTGATGAAAGCCATGTATTATTATCCCAGTTTCTTAAACTCTTGCTCACTTATATTTATGATTTAATTCAAAAGAATGATTTTTAATATCTTTTAATTCACAAGATTTTACATCGAAATATGTAAGAAAGAAAAAAAATAAACAAATACTAATAAGTAAAAAGACTTTTATTTTGTTTAAAAACATTATTTAAAAAATACCCAATAAATATTAAAACTGCAATCCCCATTATCCAATTAGTTACCATAATTGTATAAAAAATATCTTCATAATCTCCTCCCCTAATATTTATCACGTACCATAAACTTAAAAACGGTAATGCGGTTAATCTTAAAATACTTAGATAAAGACTGTAGAGAGGTTTTTTAACAGCCTGAAATACTGCTGTTGTGATAAAGAAGACAGGATATATAGGACCTATTAATGCTGCAACTTTAAGATAAATAGCTCCGTGTCTAATTGCTTCATAATCATTGGTAAAAAGTGATACTAAATTTTCGGCACCAAGAAAAATAATTACCCCTGCGCAAATCATAAATGAAGATCCAAAGATTAAGGCTTTTCTATATAATTCCCGAATTCTATCAAAACTTTTTGCCCCAAAGTTTTGACCACCTATAGATAAAACTGCTGTATTTAATCCAATCACTGGTAGTAAAAAAACTTGCTCTATTCTTAAAGCAGCTCCATAACCTGCTGTAGCTAAATCACCAAATTGACCGATAAAGTAAAGTATATTGAATAACCCTACACCAATTAAAAGCATGCTAAACATAACTGGAATTGCTTGATAGACTAGCTCAATTAATAATTTTATTTTAGGAATAAAACATTTAAATTTCAGATACTGCTTTAACTCGCAACAATAGATTTTATACGCGAGGTAAAGAAGCCCAATAAACTGTGCTATTATTGTAGCAATCGCTAAACCTGCTATACCAAAAGCTGGTATAAAACCATAACCGAATATAAATAAAGGATTTAAAAATATATTTAAAAAAAAACTGAAAATTAAAACATTTCGATAACTTTTGGTATCCCCTTGTGCATTTAAAGCCCCATTAAGTGAAATTTGTATTAGAACTATAACTGTACCATAAAATATTATATCTAGATATTTTCTAGATAAAATAATTCCATTTGTATCCGAACCCATTAATGAAAGTAAAAAGTTTGAAACATTTAAACCTAAAATTGTGACTAAGGCTGATAAAAAAATTGCAAAAATTATTGATTGAGCAATAAATAATGATGCCTTTCTTTTGTTATTTGCTCCTAAGTTATTACCTATTAATGTATTGGTGCCAGCAGTTAAACCAACACCAATAGCTATGATTATGAAATAAATCGGAAATGATTTGGCTATTGCTGCTATAGCTTCTGGGGATATACGTCCTGCAAACCACGTATCTACTAAATTATAAAAAGTTTGAAATAAAGAGCCTACGCTAGCTGGTATAGTGACTTTTCTTAGTAATAGCCATATAGGATCTTTTGTAAGTTTGAGTGATTGAGACAATTCTTTCCTTATTTAAATTCTTTTTGAAAAAAATATTTTTTTCCAGATTCTTTAGCCTTATATATCTGACTTTGCCTCATTCTAAAACGAGATTTTTGATTTTTTGTAAGTTTATTGAAACAATAAGGACAAGAAACACCCTCTTCGTACATTTTAGATTTTTTATCTTTAATTGAAATTGGTTTTCGACATCCACTACAAACTGAATAGGTGCCTTGTTCTAAGCCATGTTTAAGACTTACTCTGTTGTCAAATACAAAACATTCTCCCTTCCATAAACTATTTTTTTGTTTTATCTCCTTAAGGTAATTTAATATTCCACCTTTTAGTTGATAAATATTCTTAAAACCTTTTTTTTGTAAAAAAACTGAAGCTTTTTCACATCTAATACCACCCGTACAAAACATAGCTACTGGTTGATCCTTTTTAAGTTTTTTTAAATACTTAGGAAAATCTCTAAAATTATTCACGTTGGGATTAATTGAATTTTTGAATGTCCCAACTCTGTATTCAAAAGGTTTCCTTGTATCAATTAAAATTGTTTCTTTATTTCTAATTAATCTATTCCATTTGTTTGGTGCAATATGATTATTTTGATTTTTAATCATTTTTCTAATTTTCAAACCCATGGGCACAACTTCTTTTTTAATTTTAACTTTTGGATTATGAAATGCATGAAACTTGCTTATTGATTTATTTACATTGTCAAATTTATTTATCTTAAAATTCGATTTAATTTTCTTGATTGTGATTTCCATATCCTTTTTTTTTCCAGATAGAGATCCATTTAAACCTTCTTTAGAGATAATAATTGATCCTCTTATATTATTTTTAGAGAGGAAGTCATAAAGTAATTTTTTATTTTTTTTGAGATTATTAATTTTTTTAAATTTATAAAAACCAAATATAAGTAACATTAAGTTTTCCTACAGATGCTCATTCCGTCTCCAAAAGGAATGATTATTTTTTCGATTCTTTTATCTTTAGAAATAAAATCATTTAATTCTCTAATACTTTTGGTAAATTTATCATTAATACTCTTATCTACTACTTCTCCATGCCACAATACATTATCTATTATGATTAAACCATTTGTGTTTAGTAACTCTAATGAAATTTCATAGTATTTCTTATAATTCATTTTATCAGCATCAATAAAAATTAAATCAAATTTTTTATCTCTAATTTTAATTAAAGTTTCTAAAGCAGGTTTGATGATAGTTTTTATTTTATGATCTTGTTGAGCTTTTTTGAAAAATTGACAAGCAATTTTATTTGTATCTTCATTCTTATCTAAAGTTATTATTCTACCTTCATCTGGTAAAGCTAACGCCATAGATAACGTGCTCAAGCCAGTAAAAGTCCCAATTTCCAATACTTTTTTAATTTTAGAAACCTTAATAATTAAATGAAGAAATTGACACTGCGAAATTGATATTTGCATTTTTTTAACATCTCCCAATTTTAAATTATAACTTATTATTTCTTTTTGGACTGGATGTAGTTTGAGACCATGTTTCAGAATATAATCTTGTAAACGCTTTGTAATATTAAGGTCAGAACCCATAACCCTACAATTTTTTCTTCAAGATCTCATTAATCAATTGAGGATTCGCTTTACCACCTGAGGCTTTCATTGCTTGACCTACAAAAAAACCAAATAACTTTTCTTTACCTTGTTTATATTCTACAGCTTTTTCTCTGTTATCATTAATTATTTTATCAATTAAAGCCTCTAGTGCTTTAGGATCGCTCTGTTGTTTTAATCCTTTTTCTCTTACAATTATTTGTGGATCTTTATCCCCATCAATCATTAGCTCAAAGACTGTTTTAGCTATTTTTCCAGAAATAGTTCCATTTTTAATCAAATTTATCAATATTGCTAAATTTTTGGCACTTATAGGGCTTTTGGAAATTTCCAAATTTTTGCTATTCAATAAAGCAAACAGTTGTCCTGTTATCCAATTTACTGCTAATTTTATATCCCTATCTTTGCCCATTTTTGCTATTACTTCTTCAAAGTATTTAGCTATTTCAATATCTGAAACAATGATTGTTGCTTCATAAGGGGATAATTTAAATTCTTCAATAAATCTTTTCTTTTTATCATCAGGAAGTTCTGGAATATCAGATTTAAGATTTTCAACGAATTCTTCAGTAACTTCTAAAGGTAATAGGTCTGGGTCTGGAAAATATCTATAATCATGAGCATCTTCTTTTGATCTCATCGATCTGGTCTCATTATTCTTTGTATCGAAGAGCCTAGTTTCTTGATCAATTATTTTGCCATCTTCTATTAAATCAACTTGTCTATTTGCTTCGTACTCAATAGCCATTTGCATAAATTTTATTGAATTAACATTTTTAATTTCACATCTTGTACCTAATTCTTTAGTGTTTTTTTTTCTTACTGATACATTTACATCAGCTCTTAATGATCCCTCTTGCATGTTTCCATCACAAGTTCCAAGGTATCTCATGATAGATCTTAGTTTTTTTATATAAAAACTAACTTCATCTGGGGATCTTAAATCTGGCTTACTGACAATTTCCATTAGTGCAACTCCAGATCTATTCAGATCTACTAAAGTGTTTTGGGGATCAATGTCATGAATACTTTTTCCAGCGTCTTGTTCTAGATGCAATCTTTCAATACCGACTACTTTTTGGCCATTAGGCATATCCAAAATTACTTTACCCTCGCCTACTATTGGATGTTTAAATTGTGAAATTTGATATCCTTGTGGTAAATCAGCATAAAAATAATTTTTTCGATCAAATACTGATCGTTTATTAATCTTTGCTCTGAGACCAATACCAGTTTTAATCGCTTGCTTAATGCAATATTCATTTATCACAGGAAGCATACCTGGAAATGCAGCATCAACTAAGCTTACTTGGGTATTGGGTTCAGCGCCAAATTTAGTTGAAGATGAAGAAAATAGTTTTGACTCTGATGTAACTTGTGCATGGACTTCCAGTCCAATAACTACCTCATATTGATTATCTTTTCTTGTAATTAAATATTCCAATTTATTTTTACTCATTTAATCCACCAATCTGAAATTTTATTCTTAAAATTAATCTTTTCTTCCATTGCAAAAGCTATATTCAATATATTTTGCTCATCAAAAGCTTTGCCTATAATTTGTAAACCCAAAGGGTAGCCTTTGGAATCATGTCCTGCTGGAATAGAAATTCCTGGTAATCCTGCTAAGTTTACAGGCACAGTAAATATATCGTTTAAATACATTGAGACTGGATCGTCTTTTTTTTCTCCAATTTTAAATGCTGAACTTGGAGTTGATGGAGTTAAGATTGCATCTACTTTTTTAAACACTTCATCAAAATCGTTTTTGATTAATTTTCTCACTTTTTGTGCTTTTAGATAATAAGCATCATAATAACCAGATGAAAGTACATAAGTTCCTATCATGATTCTTCTTTGAACCTCTGATCCAAAACCTTCAGATCTTGTTTTTTCATACATATCTACTAAATTTTCTCCATCTACTCTGAAACCGTATTTAACACCATCGTATCTAGCTAAATTTGATGACGCTTCTGCTGGTGCTACAATGTAATATGCTGGCAAAGCATAACTCGTGTGAGGTAGAGAGATATCAATTGTTTCTGCGCCACAATCTTTCACATATTCAATACCTTTTTGCCAAAGATCATCAATTTCTTTTGGCATTCCATCAACTCGATACTCTTTTGGTATTCCAATTTTTTTTCCTTTAATGTTATTTGTTAAATTTTTACTTAATAAATTTCTTTTAAAATCAATTGAGGTTGAATCTTTTGTATCATAAGAACTCATAACTTCTTGGAGTAATGCACAATCCTTTACATTTTGAGTCATGGGTCCAGCTTGGTCTAATGAGGAAGCAAAAGCAACTATTCCATAGCGAGAACAACTACCATAAGTTGGTTTAAGTCCAACTATACCTGTAAAAGATGCTGGTTGTCTAATTGAACCTCCAGTATCTGTTCCGATTGTGACAGGAGTCAATTTGCCACTTACTGCAGCAGCTGAACCACCTGATGAACCCCCAGGTACTAAATTTTTATCTATAGGATTTTGTACATTACCGAAGTAACTAGTTTCATTGGAAGAACCCATTGCAAACTCGTCACAATTTAATTTTCCCATCAGTATAGCTCCTTCATTCCAAATATTTTGGGTAACTGTAGATTCATATGGTGGAATAAAATTATTTAAAATTTTACTTCCAGCAGTTGTTCGAACATTTTTTGTACAAAATAAATCTTTTACCGCTATAGGAATACCTGGTAATTTAAGATCGAAATTTGGTTTGCTGTCAAATTCTTCAGATTTTTTTAATGCTGATGAAAAATCTTCAGTAATATATGTGTTAAGTGATTTTGATTTTTCAGAACGTTCTATGAAAGCCTTGGTAACTTCTTTAGAGGAGATTTTTTTAGAACGTAAATTGCTTATTAACTCAGTAAGCGATTGATTTATAATATCTGACATTATTCTACAACCTTCGGTACTACAAAATAATCTTCATTTTTTATTGGGGAATTTTTAACAATTTTTTCTCTTATATTTTGACTTTTAACCTCATCTTTTCTAAGTTTTAATGTTGTTTCGGCTATTGAGGTCAATGGCTCAATTTTATCGGTACTAAGTTCATCAAGTTTTTCAATAAACTTAAATATTGAATTTAAATCTTCAGTCAATTTTTCAGCTCTTTTTTCATTTACTGAAATTCTTGATAATTTTGAAATGTGTTTTATAGTTTTAAGGTTTATAGTCATATGATAATTAGATAACTTGCAAACTAACACTTAAGTTATAAATATACAATATGATGACAATTGAGGAATTTAAAAAAAAATATACTGAAAAATCGAGATTAATAGGTTTAGATCTAGGATCAAAACGAATAGGTATATCTATATGTGATGAAAATATGACTATAGCCACTCCCTTTAAAACACTTGATAAAGCTAATTTAAAAAATTTTATTAATGAAATTGTACAAATAATACATGAATATAACATAAAAGGGATTGTAATAGGTAACCCCATAAATATGGATGGGTCTACTGGGCCATCTTCACAGTCAGTCAAAGATTTTGCCAATGAGTTTTTGAAAAAAATCAATATTCCAGCATGTTTTTGGGATGAGAGATTGTCAACAGTAGGTGCTTTCAACCTTTCAAGTCAACTTGACATAAGTGTTTCAAAAAGAACAAAAAATATAGATAAAAATGCAGCTGCCTTTATTTTACAAGGTGCGATAGATTATTTAAATAATTAATACTTGCTTTAATAAGCATATAAGTCTATAGAGTAAATTTTAATGGCATCTTATTCAAATAAAGCTATTAAAATTTCCAAAAAGCATTTACTTGGTATTCAAGATTTATCTATTTCTGATGTTAATATCATCTTAAACGAAGCTAAACAATTTATTGATTTAAACAGAAGTAAAAGTAAAAAACTAGATCTTCTTAAGGGAAAAACTCAAATCAATTTATTTTTTGAACCATCTACAAGAACACAAAGTTCTTTTGAACTAGCCGGCAAGAGGTTGGGTGCTGATGTTATGTCAATGAACATTATAAATTCTGCAATTAAAAAAGGTGAAACTTTAATAGACACAGCTATGACATTAAATGCAATGCATCCAGATATAATTGTAATTAGACATCA
>CEUZ01008712.1_pt1 | contig 10830 bp, 10 predicted proteins | sample 361511 | NCBI WGS metagenome assembly CEUZ01 (sample SAMEA2622822, study PRJEB7988) | marine metagenome | biome: marine biome (ENVO:00000447); feature: surface water layer (ENVO:00002042); material: "saline water (ENVO:00002010), including plankton (ENVO:xxxxxxxx)" | depth 5 m
GCTCAAGCTCGCGAAGTCGGCACCCAATTGGGAGCCAAAAAGAGCCTGAACGTGCATACTCTTCGTATGCGAAGTAAGATTTCCTTAGCTTTTCGAAATTTTACCCCTGAAGAGATGATCTGGTGTAGAGCCCGTGTAACCGCAACGCGCATCATGCTCCCCTCTCTAGATCCGATGCTTAGATCTTTAATAGTCGCGATGTCCGAGGATGAAGCACTCAACCTTGATCCACCCGAGGAGATCATCCTAACTTTAGAACGGGTACCTAGAGGTGACCTCGAACTAGCAGAAGACCTTCTCGGACAACTGGCGAATCAAGCAAGAATAGAAGGACAAGCACAGCCTTCCAGGCTTTTGGGAGAAATCGTTACAAGTATCTCCTCCGAGCTCGCAAACCGAAACCAAGCTATGCAGGACAAGTAAGCTACACTCCTCAAATGACTTCTCTGCTTTCACACGAATATATTACTGAAACTACCATTTCGTTTACCCAGGCATTCAACGAAAACAATCTAGACAGGGTGATGTCCTATTTTGCGCAAACAGGTTCCATCTATGATCAATTCGATGGCACCAGAGCTGAGGGGCTAGCTGATATTAGGAAAGCTCTCGTTCCTCAATTTCGGGGGGATTTTGGTCACATGCAGTTCCTTGAAGAAGAAATGTTTTGCGACGCCCAGAACATGAAGTCATTGATAGCTTGGACTTGTTCCTTAAAAACAAGCAAAGGTCCCGGACATTGGAGGGGGCTCGATATTTTACACTTCAACAAACAGGGAAAAATACTTATTAAGAAAACTTATGCTAAAGCTGCATCGCTAAAAATTATCTCAAAAGTCTAGATCGTCTGCACGATGAATCTTTCATGTTTGCGATACAAAAAAATACTAGTCCCACAAAGCAAAACAATCCTGAAAGACTAAACGCATTGCGGTATCCCCCAAAATAATCAAACATCGCACCCATAATCTCTGGACCCATTGCATAACCGATCGTAGTAAGGAGCTGACTAACTGCGAAAATTCTTCCGTAGTCTTTAACTCCGAAAGTCTCCGCAAGAATCAGAGGCTGAATCATTAGGATATTCCCCACCGATAGGCCAAAAGCTACAGCTAAACCTGTTATCCAAAAGGGTTCCCAGACAGTCGCTAGCCCCACAAGCGCAGAACCTTGGACAAGTATCAAGACATACGTGACAGGTTTAATCGACACATGATGAAGAAGAAACCCACCAGCGAACCGCCCCGTAATACTCGCAAAGGCGGTAACGCCCATAATCCATCGTGCATATTCGGCATCTATACGAAAGGCGACCAGGTTGTAGATATGAATCATCCCCCCCACCTGAGCCGCCATTACAAAAATATATGTAACGGAAAACCAGACGAAAAACGAACTTGTGACGGCGTTCTTGTATTCGATATTAGAATCATTTTTGGAAGTCTTTACCGAAGCTTCTCTTTCTCCATCCGGAGAAAGTCCGAGGTTTTCAGGATTTCCAACAATAAATAGCCAAGTAAGGGGAACTGTCCCCGCCACGTAGGCCACACCCAGCCAAATCGACACCTCTCGAAAACCGAACGTCTCCACCCAGCCAGCAACCTGTGGCGCTACAAGCACTCCTCCAACGGATAGTCCCGTCGATGCGATCGAAATAGCAATCGCACGCTTAGCAACGAACCAGCGGGTAATGACTGTCATTGCCGGCAAAAGCGAGGTGGCCGCAAATCCGATGCCGAAGACGGCGTAGATCGCATACAGCTCGTAGACCTGTTGGATTTGACCTAAACCCCAGAGGCAAAAACCACAGAGAACCCCACCTCCTGTCACCACCCAACGCACATCATTTTTCTCGAGAAGTCGGGCTATTTTTAGACCTGCAATGCCGCTTGCAAGAAAAAAAATAGCACTCGCACTAGAAACATCGTGGACACTGAATACCCCTTGCTCGCTCATCACACGAACCAGGATCGGTAAGGTATAAAAACCCAAACCTGACGAAACCATCAAAACAACAAAAAGGCTGCTAACGATCAGCCATCCACGAAATATTGGCATTGCGATCTCCACAATTTCACCTAAAAGGCGGTATGTTGTCGCGATGAAGCTCGGAGCCGTCTTTCCACAAAGTGAAATAGGTAATGACCCTAACTCGATCTGCAAGTTCGCGCAGGGAATAGAAGAACTCGGCTTATCCCACCTGCTCGTTTACGATCATGTACTGGGAGCCAATCCGGATCGCCCCGGTGGATGGGAAGCTCCCTACGATATGAACACTAGTTTTCACGAACCCTTCGTCCTTTTCGGATACTTAGCTGGAGTGACTAAAACCCTTGAACTTGCAACAACGGTCTTAATCCTTCCACAACGTCAAGCAGCACTTGTAGCTAAACAAGCGACAGAAGTCCAAAACCTTTCTCGGGGAAGGTTACGACTAGGAGTCGGTACCGGTTGGAATAAACTTGAATTTGAAGGTCTTGGCATCCCGTTTGAAGAACGCGGCTTGCGACAAGAAGAGCAGCTTTTAGTGATGCAAGACCTTTGGAAGCAGCGCTCCCTCTCCTTCGAAGGGAAGTTCCATCGTATTGACCGAGCAGGTATAAACCCCAGACCGGAAACTCCAATCCCGATTTGGTTTGGAGGAAATTCACCTGCCTTAATTCGACGGACTGCAAAGCTGGGCGACGGATGGATGCCCCTTGGTACTCCTAAAAGGGAAGCCATCCACGTGGAACGATTGAACCAGGAACTCCTTAAAGTTGGCAGAGACCCTAGCAAGTTTGGAATCCAGGCGCAGGCACAGGCTCGAGGGGGAAATCCCGAGCGTTGGCGATTGCATGCGGAATCCTGGAGAGCTCTTGGAGCCACGCACCTCGCACTAGCAACCATGAACGCAAACCTGAGTTCCGTTGAAGATCATTTACAAATTATCGCCGAATGGCGTGATGCGTTAACGTCATGAATAAACTTCGCGCTCAAAAAGTACCCACACCTACTCAAAGATTCGATATCAAAATGATGGATGGGGCCATAATAAGAGTCCGGAGACATGGCAACCCTTTTGGACCTCGCGTATTCATTTCTCACGGAAACGGCTTTGCTTCCGATGGCTACTGGCAGTTTTGGAGATTGTTGCTGGAAGAATACGACCTGATCATCTATGACCAAAGGAGTCACGGAGAAAACCCGACGCACGATCTCGACTCTCACAATGTCGAAACTTTTGCAAACGACCTAAATACTCTTCTTGAATCAACCTCAAAAAATTTCGGCGAGAAACCTAACCACGGTATATTCCATTCACTTTCTGCCATCGTAGCCGTTAGCCATGGGCAAAATTTTGAATGGCCCTGGGAGGCACTCGTCTTGGTTGATCCCCCCTTCAGTCCTCCGCCAAATCATCATCTGGCTCCTTATTTTTTGGAGGCCGAAAAGGAACTTTCAGCTTTAGCTCTCGGCCGGCAGGAAGAGTTCAAATCGGCAAGTGACCTAGCTACAAAGTTCAAAAGGTCGAAGTTCTTAGGGACATGGCACCCCGAATCCTACGAGGATATGGCGAATGCAACCCTCTCCGCTCGTGGCGAAAACTACAGCCTTTCGTGCCCCCCCAAATATGAAGCCAAGATATTTAACGACAACTCTAACTTGAATCTGACCGAACTCCTTCAGTCACTCCCCTCTTCAGTGTTATATATCTGCGCAGACCCAAAAAAGGAATCGGCACGAGGCCCCGCTTATATGAACCTCTACCTGCATGAGAGATACGGATTAAACTATCAAGCCATGGTAGACACTGGCCATATGCTTCAGCTCGAGAGACCTGAAGAATTTGTAGAAAAGGTTAAGATTTTTTTTGCGTCCCACTCTTCGCTTGAGGAATAGAGCAAATGCCTAACTCAACAGTCGCGGACCTTACTAATAGCAATTCATTTAAGAAAGGATTTCCCCACGAAACCTTTTCTTGGCTCAGAGCCAATGCCCCAATATACTGGCACGAACCCACAGAGAACACACCAGACGGTGAAGGTTTTTGGGTTGTCAGCCGCTACGAACATGTCATAAAAATATTGCAAAGCCCGAAAGTTTTCTCATCGGAAAAAGGAGGGACTAGAGAATTCGGCGGGACCCAACTAAAAGACGATCGGGGCGCAGGATATTTCCTTAATCAAACGGATGATCCGGATCATCGTCGACTGCGAAGTCTCGTCAATACTGGCTTTACACCAAGACGGGTGAAGCGTCTCGAGCAAGAATTACGTGAGCGGACAGTAGAACTACTTGGTAGATTAAATAATTCCTCCGGCGTAAACTTCGTAGAGATTGCACGCGAGATACCTCTTCAAGCGATCTGCATGGTGCTAGGCGTCCCGCAAGCCGACCGCCGTGAGCTCTGTGACATTGTGGACCACGGCATCGAAACCCAATCCGATCACGTTGTAGCACGAGAATCAATAAAGACATTAAGTGCCTATGGTCAAGATCTAATTAATGAGAAACGTGTTAGGCCTTCCGGCGATATACTGTCAACAATAGTGCATGCTACTCAGGATAACGATGGTAAATCCCTGACGGATCGTGAGTTACGTGCATTTTTCACCCTCCTTTTCCTTGCGGGATCAGAAACGACTAGAAACGCTATTACGGGTGGTGTTCTCGCATTTATTGAACATCCTATGCAGCTAGCTTCTCTCAGAGCTAACCCATCAGGAATCAAATTAGCTATCGAGGAAATTCTTCGTTGGACAACCCCATCTATTTACAAACGAAGAACAGCCACAAAAAATATTTCTCTACATGACAAGACGATCAAAGCTGGAGACAAAATTACTTTCTGGGAAATGTCTGCAAATCGCGACGAAAGGGTTTTCTCGACTCCCTTTGAATTTGACATTTCTCGAGAACCCAATCCTCACCTTGGTTTTGGTCAAGGAGTCCATTTCTGCTTAGGCGCTAGTCTCGCGCGAATGGAAATGCGAGTTGTCTTACAAGAGCTTCTGTCACGCAACGAGAACTGGGCTCTAACAGAAAAACCGGTTTGGGTACCCAACAACCGCCTCCTGGGATTAAAATCATTATATATTCAATCAATTCCATCCTAAGAGTTACCTGAAATCATTTCAAATTAAGAAGGTAGATATTAGAAGGGGGGTGAGGCTATAATGTTCACGAGGAGAACACAAAATGTTACAGTGGAAAATAGGCGATACTAAAATCACTCAGCTTATAGAAATGACGGCTGCAGGCGGAGAACTCGAAGTTCTCCCGGATGCAACTCCAAATAATCTTTCTAAACTTCCTTGGCTAAAGCCTCACTTCGTTTCCAATGAAGACAATCTAATATTAAACATCCAGATGCTTATCATCGAAACACACGATCAAAAGATGGTAGTGGATACTTGCATTGGCAATGATAAGAATTTAAATATGCCGGACTGGTCGAATCTCCAACTTCCTTTTTTAGAAGATCTTAAAAAACTTGGTCACGACCCCGAATCTATCGATACAGTAATTTGCACACATCTACATGTCGATCATGTTGGATGGAACACGCGAAAGGTAAATGGAAACTGGGAACCAACCTTTCCTAATGCTCGATATCTCGTAGTCAAAGAAGAGTATGATTTTTGGAGAAATCTTGAAGAAGATCCCTTTGGAGACGTATTCGGGGAGTCTGTAAAGCCAATCTTTGATGCTGGACTTGCTGACCTAGTAGAAAATAACCACAACGTTGGTGGTGGAGTTTCCTTCGAGTCTACCCCGGGGCATACGCCGGGCCACGTAAGCGTTCGGATCTCCTCCAATGATGAGGAAGCTGTGATAACAGGTGACATGATGCATCACCCTTGCCAAATCGGTAGACCCGAATGGGTCACTCCCTTCGACGCAGATAACGATGCGGCTGTTGTTACCAGAAAGGCGTTTCTCGAGCGTTACGCGGACAAACCCATTCTTGTCCTAGGAACACATTTTGCTAATCCAGTGGGTGGAAAGATTGTAAGAGACGGAAACACCTATCGCTTTGATGTCTAAAGACGAACCATGATCGACGGCTGCATCGATTTCAGCCGTCGATCGTCGGACCCGCTGGAAGAGACTCCAACTGATCCTTGAGATCATCCTCGGAGAGTTCCGAATCTACAAGATCTCCAGACAAAAATTTCTGATAAGCAGTAAGGTCGAAGTGGCCGTGACCTGAAAGATTGAAAACAATGCACTCGGATCGCCCTAGTTCCTTACAGCGGTTCGCTTCATCAATAACACCCTTGATGGCATGCGCTGTCTCCGGTGCCGGAAGAATTCCTTCAGTACGAGCAAAAAGCAACGCAGCATCAAAAACACTACCCTGGTCAAAGGCAACAGATTCCACGATTTTCTCTTTGCACAAGGCAGAAACAAGAGGACTCATACCATGGTACCTTAACCCTCCAGCGTGAATTCCTGCCGGAACAAAAGAATGTCCAAGAGTAAGCATCGGAGTGAGAGGTGCTACGCCAACCAAGTCGCCATAGTCATAAGCATATCTTCCCCGCGTTAATGTTGGACAAGCATTCGGTTCTGTCGCGACAAAACGAATATCCTGGCCACTCAATCGGTCCGGCACAAAAGGCGAAGCAATACCAGAAAAATTAGATCCTCCTCCAGCGCAACCTATGATAACGTCTGCCGTCTCGTCAATACTCTTCAACTGCTCTTTCGCCTCCAGGCCAATAATTGACTGATGCAAACAAACATGGTTCAAAACGCTTCCGAGTGCGTAGTGAGTGTTTTCATCACCAACCGCAGCTTCGACAGCTTCACTAATAGCCATACCCAAGGAACCGTTCGAATCAGGGGTTTCCGCAAGTATTTTGCGACCCGCTTCGGTTTCAGTCGATGGAGAAGCAAAGACCTCAGCTCCCCAAGTTTCCATCAGAGTACGGCGGTAAGGCTTTTGGTCGTAACTGATTCTCACCATAAAGACTCTGCAATCTAGACCAAAGTGCGCGCAGGCAAATGCAAGACTCGAGCCCCATTGTCCTGCACCCGTTTCCGTGGTCAAAGAAGTTATGCCTTCGATTGAGTTGAAATATGCCTGAGGAATCGCTGAGTTCGGCTTATGGGAACCGGCGGGGCTTACAGATTCATTTTTGTAGTAGATCCGCGCGGGTGTGCCTAAAGCCTCCTCTAGAAACGTAGCGCGAACCAGAGGTGTCGGTCTCCAAATTCCTAGTTTTTCCCGTACCGTCTCGGGAATCCCTATCCAACGCTCACGCGAAACTTCCTGCTCAATCAATTCGCTTGGAAAAAGTGGCGCTAGGTCGTCCGGTGAAAGGGGTTCGCCAGTTCCAGGATGTCTATATGGAGGAAGAGGTGAAGGGAGATCGGCTTGCAAGTTATACCACTTATCAGGAAGGGCGTCTCCATCTAAAGAAATGCTTCTATTCACAAGAACAACCTTTATTTATCTGTTGGAACAGCATCTAAAATTTCACCAAATTGTTCAATGACCTCAAGGGCTTCATTGAATGAAGGATGGTAACCGCGACCATCTTGTGGTGTCCGAATATGAATACAGATCCAATCAGGGTTTATTTTTTCCCTGTATTCCTCAATCTTATCTATCCACTTTTGCTTGTTGCCAAGACAGAGGAATCCCGATTCCATTGTGCCGATCAACTCTTCGTCCATACTAGACAACTCGTCAGTTTCCGGCGCAAGTCCTCTCTCTCCATAGAAGTTTACCTCGCTTACCCAGCGGTGCGCGTGCTTTTCTCTAAGCTCCTTTTCATCCCCAATCCAGCCTTCGAGAGCCATACCAAAAGTAAATTCTTTTTTCCCTCGCTTATCCGCTTTTTCCCTCATCTCTTCAACAGTTGGGAGAATCTCCTCCGGTGCCGGAGTAAACCAGGTCACCCATCCGTCCCAATCAAGTGCTCTCTGCAAGGGCTTTGGGGCAAAGGCGCCAATCCAAACCGGTGGGCGCGGTTGCTGATAGGGCTTGGGAGTCATTCGCACTCCTTCGAATTGAAAAAATTCTCCATCGAACGAAAACTCCCTTTCCGTCCAACAACGATTCATCACTTCCATGGCTTCTTCAAACCTACGCCCGCGCCTTTCGAACGGTACGCCAAAATGTTTAAAATAATCCTCGTGATATCCCACACCCGCACCGAATATAAGTCTCCCTCTGGAGAGGTTGTCTATTGCGGCAAGCTGTTCAGCCAAATGAACCGGGTGATGGAAAGTAGGCATCATAACTGTCGGTGCAATCTTTACACGCTTCGTACGCGCGGCCAAAGCCATCAACAAAGAAATGCAGCTAGGCCAGTACGTCTCCGTCCTCTGATGGCGCTCTGGTACCCAGATCCCATCGAATCCGACCTCTTCTGCAAGCTCAGCCTCACTTAAGATTTGATCCATGGCATCCGATACATCTTCCCTATCGGGAAGGTTTGGTTGTGAATAGTGCCCAAAGTGAGTATCTGGCATGTATGCGATTTGCATAAGAACCTCCTGTCTCTTCCATGAAACTTGCCCCAGCTTTCTTTCAAAAACAACTTATCTATGAATGGGTTTGCGATTTTCCCAAAAAGTCAACTTTTCTCACTTAAGAAAAATCATATCCCACAAGAGTCGGCCGCTCTTAGCTATCGAGGACCTGTGCGTAATAAAAGAAACATGACGCTCGGGGTCGGCCTTCGACAACTCTATAGACCACATCGAGTTGATTTGATTAGGCACTAAAGAATATCGGATATCAACAATTCGATTTGAAAAGTCGGGATCTTTTGCCAAGTGATCTCGACTAAACCATCTAAATCGTTCGATATCGTTGGCCTGACGAGAGTCATCGTCAAGCCAAGGAAAATCCCGCTTTAGGTCTAGCTTTAAAATAGATTCGCCTTCGTATACACGAGATCGGTACCCTACTCTTACGGCATCTACGTAAAATCTGCCTTTCTCCTCGTAAACAATTTTCCATACCAATATATTTGCGAAACTAGGTTTTGCATCGAGAGTAATCGGATTATGTCCTCTCTGTTCAGCCAAGTGCCATCCTAAATTTACGGCACGATCATGTTGCCACAGACCAGCCAACAGATAACTCAATGCCCAAAGGACTCCTAACTTTGAAAATTTACGATTTCGTTTAAATACTGCTAAACACAACAGAACAACTATCGGCAGAGTGAAAAGCGGGTCGATTATAGAAATAACATTCCATGCAAACCTAGCTTGGCTAAACGGCCAAAGCAAAACCGTCCCATAGGTAGTACATGCGTCAAGTAGAGCATGTGTGGAGTACCCTAAGAAACAAAACAGCCAGGTCAAAGAGAAGGCATATTTTTTCCATCGGCCAACAGCAAAATGCAGCAGAAGTGCACACAATGAAGCACCGATCGGAATAAAAAGTAGAGAATGGCTAAACTGTCGGTGATATTCCAAGAACAGTAGAGGATCTGTTTCGGAACTTATAAGCACATCCAAATCGGGAGCGAGTCCCGACAAAAATCCACATAACGTAGCCCAGAGTAGTGACCGAGTTCGACTCAGAGCCTGTGGCAACACGGCGCCGACCGCTCCCTGAGTTAACGGATCCATTTCGACAGCGACCTTTCGAGGAGGCATTTTGCTTTTATTATTTGCACGCCAAATCTTCGTACTTATTCGAGATACTCATTGACTAAAAGAACTCCTATTTCAGCATGCAGATTGTGTAAAATTACCTGTAGCGAGTTCTTCGTTTCCATCATCCCCGGGGACGAAATAGACCTTCTTGCATCGCAGTAGCCAACAACTCGCCTTTTGCGGAAAATATCATCGCTTGAGCAACACCTCTGTTATTTGAGAATACTAAAGGTCGAGCATCCATAAGGAGCCACTCATCTCCGGATTCCATCGCTCCATGAAACCAGATCACGTGATCTAAACTGAGGCAGAGGTAATCCTTACTCCATTGACCCTGACTCGGCGGAGTCGGATGACCTTCCACGGTCGCATCAATTAAATTAAGATCCGAAACGTAAGCCAACGAACTTGCATGAATTCGTTTATCCGAATCAGATTCAAAAGATCCCCGAACCCATGTGGAGACCCGCGGGTCATCCGACCTGAAAACAGCGTCCCGTCTCTCCAGGCCCGCATCCCAACGACCCTCAAACTCTGCTACCGGAGCGACATCCTTGGGAAACTTCACGTGGTCACGTCTCGCGGGAGACCGCTCAGTCGTAAATGAAGCGATGACGGTTACCACCTCTCCCACTGATTGAGTCACTACGATCCGGCGGGTGACAAAAGACTTTCCGTCCCGGAGGCGATGAACCTCATACCGGATTGGTTCACTCAACAGTCCACCTCTGACGAAGTACGCGTGCAGAGAATGAGGGGAAAAATCCTCCCCAACTGTTTGCGTAGCGGCCCAAAGAGCTTGCCCAAGGAAGAGACCACCGTAGACAGCACCCCATTCATATGCCGGGGTCGTGGCCTCAAACACGTCATCTCCTCGGAGGTTAAGCCTGAAAACTGAGGATAAATCGAGACTCTCTTGTTGCATTGTCAGCGAAAGAAGATCGGCCATCTCAAGAAGATAGGTCGTTCTAGCGCCACCTTAAAGATTTTTATGACACCTAGAAACGGAAGTCGTGGCCTCAAACACGTCATCTCCTCGGAGGTCAAGCCTGAAAACTGAGGATAAATCGAGACTCGCTTGTTGCATTGTCAGGAAGACTAGTCGAATTCCTGACAAAGGGCGGTAATCGTGGGCCACCCAGTATAAAATAGCTCCTCAACCAAGGGGGACCCAGCTGGGGCCACACTAAGGAGAAAATCATGGAATTTCTGTTCATGGGA
>CEUZ01027842.1_pt1 | contig 10829 bp, 11 predicted proteins | sample 361511 | NCBI WGS metagenome assembly CEUZ01 (sample SAMEA2622822, study PRJEB7988) | marine metagenome | biome: marine biome (ENVO:00000447); feature: surface water layer (ENVO:00002042); material: "saline water (ENVO:00002010), including plankton (ENVO:xxxxxxxx)" | depth 5 m
GAGTTCGAGTCTCGTCACTCCCGCCATAAATATCCACTAGATTGTTTTAGAAATTACTTTAAATTAGTAATATAAGTTTTTTTCTGATAAAAAAAAAATGTTATTAGAATATTTACCAATTTTATTGTTTTTATTAGTTTCGATAGTATTTTCTGTTGGCGCCTTATCTTTATCTTTTTTACTATCCCCAAAAAAACCATCTGATGAAAAATTATCTCCTTACGAATGTGGATTCGAACCTTTTGATGATGCTAGAACTAAGTTTGATATTAGATTTTATCTTGTAGCACTATTATTTATAATTTTTGATTTAGAAGTAGCTTTCTTATTTCCATGGGCTATTTCATTGAGTGGAATAGGCTTATTTGGATATATATCAATGATGATTTTTTTATTAATTTTAACAATTGGATTTATTTATGAATGGAAGAAGGGTGCTTTAGAATGGGAATAATTAATTATAAAAATGAAGAAAAAGGAACATTGTTTAATGAGCTCATCAAGAGACAGTTTAAAACAAAAGGTTTCATAACAACAAAATTTAACAATTTAATTAATTGGGCAAGATCAGGATCAATGTGGCCAATGACATTTGGATTAGCATGTTGTGCAGTTGAAATGATGCACACCTATATGAGTAGATACGACTTAGATAGATTCGGAGTTGTAACTAGAGGTAGCCCAAGACAATCAGATGTTATGATAGTAGCAGGGACTTTATGTAATAAAATGGCCCCAGCTTTAAGAAAAGTATATGATCAGATGCCTGACCCAAAATGGGTTATATCAATGGGCTCTTGTGCTAATGGTGGGGGATATTATCATTATTCTTATTCAGTTGTTAGAGGTTGCGATAGAATAATACCAGTTGATATATATGTACCTGGCTGCCCTCCAACTGCAGAAGCTTTACTTTATGGAATTATGCAACTTCAAAAAAAAATAAAAAGAGAAAACGTTTTTTTTAGATAATTTATGAATAAAAACTTAAATAAACTTAGTACTTTTATCTTAGATTCTTTTAAGCAAATCACTAATCATCAGATAATAAACAATGAATTAATTGTAAGTACTAGCTTATCTAAATTACACAGTTTTCTAATAGAAATTAAAGAAAAAAATGAATTAAAATTTGAAATGCTATTGGATATAACAGCAGTTGATTACCCTCAAAGGTCTAAAAGATTTGAATTAGTTTATAATCTTCTAAGTTTAAAAAATCATCTAAGACTAAGGGTAAAAGTTTTTTTAAATGATAACGAAATTCCACCTTCTGTAACTGATATTTTTAAATCAGCTGAATGGTATGAGAGAGAAGTTTGGGATATGTATGGAATATCATTTAGCAATAATAATGACCTAAGAAGAATTTTAACTGATTATGGTTTTGAAGGGCATCCACTAAGAAAAGATTTCCCATTAACAGGCTTTGTAGAGTTAAGGTATGATGAAGGAAAGAAAAAAGTTAATTATTCTAAAGTTAAGTTAACTCAAGATTATAGAAATTTTGATTTTTTAAGTCCTTGGGAAGGTGTAAAACTTCCTGGTGATGAAAAAGCATAATTTAAAAAAAAAAATTAATGAAAGAAGTTAAAATTAAGCCATTAACTATTAATTTTGGTCCTCAACATCCAGCAGCACACGGAGTTTTAAGAATGGTTTTAGAAATGGACGGAGAGGTAATTGAAAGAGTTGACCCACATATTGGATTGCTTCATCGAGGAACAGAAAAGTTAATTGAAAATAAAACGTACTTGCAAGCAGTACCTTACTTTGACAGATTAGATTATGTTTCACCTATGTGTCAAGAACATGCTTATGCACTAGCTGTAGAAAAAATGCTTAAAGTAGAAATACCTGTTAGAGCTAGTTATATAAGAGTTTTATTTTCAGAAATTACCAGAATTTTAAATCACCTTCTTGCATTGCCTGCTATGGCTATGGATGTAGGAGCAATGACACCTTTCTTATGGTCATTTGAACAAAGAGAATTATTAATGGAATTTTATGAAAGAGTAAGTGGAGCAAGATTACATGCAGCATATTTTAGACCAGGCGGCGTTTATAGAGATCTACCAGATGGTTTATTACAAGATATAAAAAAATGGTCATTACAATTTCCAAAATATATAAATGATCTTGAGCTGCTTCTTACTGATAATAGAATTTTCAAACAAAGAACAGTTGATATTGGAATTGTATCTGACAAGGAAGCAATAGACTTTGGTTTTACAGGACCAATGTTAAGGGCCTCTGGTGTTAAATGGGATTTAAGAAAAGACGAAGCATATGAGGTGTATGATAAATTAGAATTTGAAATACCTATTGGGAAAAATGGAGATTGTTATGACAGATATTTTGTAAGAGTAGAAGAAATGAAGGAGTCTCTGAAAATAATAGATCAATGTATAGAAAAAATTCCACAAGGCCCTGTAATGATTAAAAATAATAAAATTACTCCTCCTAAAAGAAAATTGATGAAAAAATCTATGGAATCTTTAATACATCATTTTAAGCTTTACACTGAAGGTTATAAGGTTCCAATAGGAGAAACTTACACATCTGTCGAAGCACCAAAAGGTGAATTTGGTGTTTACTTGGTTTCAGATGGATCTAATAAGCCTTATAAATGTAAAATAAGGGCCCCAGGATTTGCCCACCTTCAAGCTATGGATTTTTGTTCTAAAGGACATATGTTGGCAGACGTTGTTGCTATTCTAGGTTCTATGGATATTGTTTTTGGAGAGATTGACAGATAGGATTTAAAAATAAATAAAATATATGGCTAGCACAAAAGAAACAAAATTTAGATTTAACAGTTTAAACATAGTAAAAGTAAAAAAAATTATTAAAAAATACCCAAAAAAAAACAGTAACAGCGCCTTATTGCCTATATTACATTTAGCCCAAGAACAATTAAATGGATGGTTAAACAAAAGTGCAATTGAATACATATCTAAATATTTAAAAATACCATTAATTAATGTGTATGAAGTGGCATCCTTTTATCATATGTTTAATCTAAAAAAAGTTGGTAAAAATTGTATTAATGTTTGTACTACAACCCCATGCTGGCTTAGAGGATCTGACCAAATATTAAAAAAATTCGAAGAAAGTTTAAATATAAAAACTAATGAAGTTACAAAAGATGGTTTGTTTTCACTACATGAAATTGAGTGCTTAGGAGCATGTATTGATGCTCCAGTTATTAAAATTAATAATGATTATCATGAGAATATAAAATTGGATGATATAAAAAAAATAATTAAAAATAAAAAAAATAGTTAAAAATGTTAAAACGCGAAGATCATATATTTACAAATTTAAATGGCTACGATTCATTTAATTTAAAAGAAGCATTAAAAAGAGGGTGCTGGTCTAATACAAACGAAATTTTTAAAAGAGGGTCTAGCTGGATAATTAATGAAATCAGACTATCTGCTTTAAGAGGAAGGGGCGGCGCAGGATTCCCCACTGGATTAAAATGGTCTTTTATACCAGAGAAATCTAAACTACCAAAATATTTAGTAGTTAATGCTGATGAAAGTGAACCAGGAACTTGTAAAGATAGAGATATAATAAGAAATGAGCCTCATAAACTTTTAGAAGGGTGTTTATTTTCGGGTTATGCGATAGGTTCTCACACCTGTTATATTTATATTAGAGGTGAGTTTTATAATGAATATAAAATTTTGAAAAAAGCTATAGACGAAGCATATAAAAATAATTTAATCGGAAATAATTCTTCTAAAACAGGTTGGAAATTTGATATTTATTTACATAGAGGTGCAGGAGCTTATATTGCTGGAGAAGAAACAGCAATGCTAGAAAGTTTGGAAGGAAAAAAAGCTCAACCCAGACTAAAACCACCATTTCCTGCTATAGTTGGTTTATATGGTTGCCCTACAATTATAAATAATGTTGAAACTGTTTCTGTTGTGCCAGATATTTTAAAAAGAGGTAGTGCATGGTTTTCTTCTTTAGGAAAACCTAATAATACTGGATCAAAAATCTTTTGTATTTCCGGGCATGTTAACAAACCATGTAATGTAGAAGAAGAATTAGGAATACCATTAAAAGAATTAATCGATAAATATGCAGGGGGCGTTGTTGGTGGTTGGAATAATTTATTAGCTGTCATTCCTGGCGGTTCATCTGTTCCCTTAATACCAAAAAAAGTATGTAATAATATTAACATGGATTTTGATAGTCTTGAAAAAGTCGGCTCAGGTTTAGGCACTGCTGGAATTATAGTAATGAACAAGTCAACTGATTTAATTAAAGCTATAGCTAGAATATCTAGATTTTATAAAAAAGAAAGTTGTGGGCAATGCACTCCATGCAGAGAAGGTGCTGGATGGATGTGGAGAGTAATGGAAAGATTCTCTAAAGGAGAAGGAACTATTGATGAAATTGAATCTTTGTATGATGTATCAAAAGAAGTTGAAGGACATACGATTTGTGCACTAGGTGATGCAGCGGCATGGCCTATTCAAGGATTAATAAAGAATTTTAAAAATTTAATTATACAAAGAATTCAAAAAAAAAATAATATAAGAAAGAAAGTTGCATAATGATTGAAGTTATTATTGATAACGAAAAAATAAAAGTTGAACCTGGAACTACAATTTTACAAGCATGTCAAAAATTAGGAATAGAAATTCCAATCTTTTGTTATCATGAAAAATTATCAATTGCTGGAAATTGTAGAATGTGCCTTGTTGAAGTTGAAGGCAATCCTAAGCCGGTAGCTTCGTGTAGCCTACCTTGTTCAAAAGGAATGAAAATTATTACCACATCAAAAAAAGTTAAAAAAGCAAGAAATGGAGTAATGGAATTTTTACTAATTAACCATCCATTAGATTGTCCAATATGTGACCAAGGTGGAGAATGTGATTTGCAGGATATTGCAATGGGTTATGGGAAAGATAAAAGTAGATTTGCTTATAACAAAAGAGCAGTAGAAGAAAAAAATTTTGGACCTTTAATAAAAACTGTCATGACTAGATGTATCCATTGTACAAGATGCATAAGATTTGCTACAGAAGTAGCTGGAACACCTGAATTGGGAGCTACCGGTATGGGTGAAAATATGGAGGTTACTTCATATTTAAATAAAACATTAACTTCTGAAGTATCAGGAAATATGATAGATATTTGTCCAGTTGGCGCATTAACATCGAAACCATTTTCTTTAACTATTAGACCTTGGGAATTAAATAAAACAGAATCAATTGATGTTTCAGATGCAATCTGTTCAAATATTAGAATAGATACTAGAAATAATGAAGTTATGAGAATTCTTCCTATTATAAATGAAGAAATTAATGAGGAATGGATCTCTGACAAAACTCGTTTTTCTTATGACGGTTTAAAATTTAACAGAATAGATAAACCTTATATAAAGAAAAATAATAAATTAATTGAATCAACATGGGACGAAGCTTTAAATTATATAAAAGAAAATTTTAATAAAATAAGCAATAAAAAGACAGCTGCTGTCATAGGAAGTCAAACAGACTGTGAAAGTATAATATTACTTAAAGATTTATTTAATTATTTTGGTTCTGATAAGTTATTATGTTCTCAAAACAATGCTATATATAAGTCTATTCCAAGAGTTGCTTATACTTTTAATAGTGGTATATCAGGAATAGAAGATTCAGATTTATGTTTACTAATTGGAACCAATCCAAGAAAAGAAGCAGCTGTATTAAATACGAGAATTAGAAAAAGATACTTACAAGGTGAATATCCGATATTTTCAATTGGGCCAAAATTTGATTCAACATATTCATGTAAGTTTTTAAAAGATGATCCGTCAGTATTAATTGATACTTTGAATAAAAAGAATTTATTGGCTAAAAAATTAATAAAAGCAAAAAAACCCATGATTATTCTTAGTGATAATATTTTTTCTAGAAAAGATTCTGAAACAATTTTGTATTACATACATGAATTATGTAAAAAATTTAAAATAATAAAAAAAGAAAATAATAATATTGTATGGAATGGTTTAAATTGTTTACATTATGAAGCGTCACGAGTAGGAGCTCTCGATTTAAAATTTTATTCTAGTAAAGAAAAATTTAATCTTGATAAATTATACAGTTTATCAAAGAACAAAAATCTCGATTTGGTTTATTTATTGGGCGTAGATAAGATTGATGTAAGTAAACTAAAAAATTCTTTTGTTATTTATCAAGGACATCATGGGAATTTTGGAGCAGAGCATGCTGATGTTGTATTACCAGGCTCAACTTTTAGTGAGAAGAACGCTACATTTATTAATACAGAAGGAAAAGTGCAAAATACATTTAAAGCATGTAATCCACCTGGCTTAGCAAAGGAAGATTGGAAAATAATTGTTTCTATTGGTAAAAAACTAAAAAAAAGGTTTGATTATATCGATATTTATGATGTTAGAAAAAGATTAGTTAAGGAAAACAGTAAAGTTTTTTCTGTTCAAAATAAAAAGATTGATAATGATTTTGTTCAATTTGGTAGAAAAGAAGCTTTGTTAAACCAAGGTTTTGATTTACCTATAAATGATTTTTATTTAACAGATGCAATAACAATGTCGTCAAAAGTTATGAAAAAATGTTCCGATCAACTAAAAGGAAATAAATAATAAATGTTTTACGACATCATAAATATAATCTTTAAAATCTCATTAATAGTTATACCGCTATTAATTTTCGTGGCTTTATTAACTTATATAGAAAGAAAAGTTATAGCAGCGATGCAATTAAGGCGCGGCCCTAACGTTGTCGGCCCTTTAGGTTTATTTCAACCTATTGCAGATGGTATTAAACTATTAACTAAAGAAATAATAATACCGTATGGGTCTGATAAATATGTTTTCTTAATAGCTCCAATAGTCACATTTGTTTTGAGTTTAGTAGGGTGGGCAGTCATTCCTTTTGATAAAGGAATAGTTTTGTCTAATATAAATGTTGGAATATTATATTTATTTGCTATTTCATCTTTAAGTGTTTACGGAATTATAATGGCTGGATGGGCAAGTAATTCTAAATATGCTTTCTTAGGAGCAATGCGTTCAACTGCTCAGATGATATCATATGAAGTTTCAATAGGATTAATAATTATAAGTGTACTTTTGACTGCTGGTTCTCTTAATTTATCAGAAATAGTTTTGGCACAAAAAAATTTATGGTATTTTATTCCACATTTTCCAATGATGATTATTTTTTTTATATCAACTTTAGCTGAAACTAATAGAGCTCCGTTTGATTTACCTGAAGCAGAAGCAGAGTTGGTATCTGGATATCATGTTGAATATTCATCCTTTCCTTTTGCTTTATTTTTTTTAGGTGAATATGCAAACATTGTTTTAATGAGTTCTATGACAACAATACTATTTTTTGGCGGATGGCTTCCACCTTTTAATATTGATTTATTTAATTTTATACCTGGTTATATATGGTTTATTCTTAAAGTATCATTTTTTGTTTTTTTATTTTTGTGGATAAGAGCCACGTTTCCAAGATTTAGATATGATCAGTTAATGAGACTAGGATGGAAGGTATTTTTACCATTTTCTTTATTTTGGCTTGTTTTAACATCTAGTTATTTGGTTTTTTTTAAATATGTTTAAAAAAATTTTTTTTAAAGTTTTAAAGATTGCAATTTTTAGAGATTTAATAATTGGCTTATTAACTACGTTTAAATATCTCTTTAAAAGAAGAGTTACATTGAATTATCCTAATGAAAAAGGACCATTAAGCCCAAGGTTTAAAGGAGAACATGCTTTAAGGAGATACGCTTCTGGTGAGGAAAGATGCATTGGATGTAAACTATGTGAAGCTGTTTGTCCTGCACAAGCAATTTCTATTGAAACTGGCCCAGCAGATAAAAATGGTATTAGAAGTACAACAAAATACGATATTGATATGACCAAATGTATTTATTGCGGATTATGCGAAGAATCTTGCCCCACAGATGCTATTGTTGAAGGCCCAAATTTTGAATTTTCTACAGAAACTAGATCAGAATTACTTTTTAACAAAGAAAAACTTTTAAAGAATGGAGATATGTGGGAGAATGAGATTAAAAAAAGATTAGAGTTAGACTCAAAATATAGATAAATTTTTTTTAATAAAGTTATTTTGACTATTTTTTTATTTTTTATTACATCGCTAATAATAGTAATCTCTTCTTTACTAGTAATAACCTTAAAAAATCCAATACATTCAGTTTTATTTTTAATATTAGTTTTTTTTAACACCTCAATACTATTTTTATTATCAAACGCAGAATTTTTAGCAATGGCACTTATTATTATTTACGTTGGAGCAGTTGCTGTTCTTTTTTTATTTGTCATCATGATGTTAGACATAAATACTGCAAAATTAAGAAAAAGTTTTTTAAATTATTTACCAATCGGGTTACTAGTTGGTTTTATAATTTTACTTGAACTGCTATATGTTGTTAATCAATCTAAAGTTATTTTTTCAATAAGTGATTCAGAAAAATTAGGTAGTCAAATTATAAATAATACTAAAGCAATAGGAAATGTTTTATATACTGACTACTTTTTAATTTTTCAAATATCGGGAGTAATTTTATTGGTAGCTATGATTGGTGCGATTTTACTTACTTTAAGAAAAAGAAAAGGTGCAAAAAAACAAAATATTTATAAGCAAATTTTAAGAGAAAAATAAATGGAAATTCCTGTAACATATTATCTTTATCTATCAATTATAGTTTTCACTATAGGTTTAATAGGAATTTTTTTAAATAGAAAGAATCTAATTATTTTATTAATGTCAATTGAATTAATATTACTTTCATCAAATATAAACTTTGTTGCATTCTCAAACTATTATAAAAATATTGTTGGCCAACTATTTGTTTTTTTTAATTTAAGTGTTGCGGCCGCGGAAGCCGCGGTAGGGCTTGCTATAATTGTTATATTTTTCAGAAAAACTGATTCAATTCACGTAGATGATATTAGTAATTTAAAAGGATAAAATGTACTCTCTATCTATATTTTTACCATTAATTAGTTTTTTTACTTTCATTGTTTTTTCTAATTTAATTAAAAAAAAATATTTAATCTATATTTCAATCATTAATATTTTTTTAGCGACCCTTATTTCTTTTGATATTTTTAATTACGTTGTAAAACATAATGATCCCATTGAATTTTATTTATTCAATTGGTTAAATTCAGGAAATTTTGTATCTAAATGGATGATAAGTATTAATTTTTTGACATCCATAATGATTTTAGTAGTGAATATTGTTTCTGCTTTAGTCCAATTTTATTCAGTCAGTTATATGAAAGAAGATAAATTAATTGCTAGATTTTTTTGTTATTTAAATCTTTTTTCATTTTTTATGCTTTTTCTTGTTTCTTCAGAAAATTTATTACAACTATATTTTGGCTGGGAAGGAGTAGGCCTATGTTCTTATTTATTAATTGGTTTTTGGTTTTATAAAGAGTCTGCAAGCAACGCAGCACTAAAAGCATTTATTGTTAATAGAGTAGGTGATATGTTTTTTGTATTAGGAATTATTTTAATTTATATTAATTTTAATTCCTTATCTTTTAATGAAATTTTTTTGTCCTTGAATGATTATACTCCAAAAAAATATAATATTTTATTCTTTAATTTCGATTCAATAGACATCATTTGTTTCTTATTATTTTTAGGGGCTATGGGAAAATCTGCTCAACTAGGGTTACACACTTGGCTTCCTGATGCAATGGAAGGACCAACTCCAGTTTCTGCCTTAATACATGCTGCTACAATGGTAACTGCTGGTGTCTTTTTAGTTTGTAAAATGTCTCCTTTTTTTAATAATTCTATATTTGTATCTAATTTTATTGTTTTAATTGGTTCCTTAACGGCTTTTTTTGCGGCAACTGTTGCATTGGCAGAAAATGATATAAAAAAAATTATTGCATATTCTACTTGCAGTCAATTAGGCTTCATGTTTATTGCTGCTGGATTTTCATTATATAACTTAGCTATATTTCATTTATTTACACATGCTTTTTTTAAAGCTTTATTGTTTTTAGGATCTGGATCTATTATTCAAACAATGAATCATGAACAAAATATAAAGAAAATGGGAAATTTGTGGAGAAAAATTCCTTTAACTTACGTTGTAATGTTACTTGGATCTTTTGCATTATGTGGAATCCCTTTTTTTTCAGGCTATTATTCTAAAGAATTAATTGTTAATTCTGGATTATCTTCAAGTATATTTCTTGCAAAGTATGTTTACTTTATATCTATAATTATTGTAATTTTAACTTCATTATATTCATTCAGACTTATCTATTACGTTTTCCATGGAAAAATAAACTTTTCAATATCTAAATTTAATAAATTAAAAGAACCATCAATTATTCTTTTATTGCCTCTAATTTTATTATCTTTTTTAGCTATTTTTTCTGGTTATCTTTTTAAAGATTTTTTTGTTGATAGTAAGTATATTAATCTTTGGATAAATTCTAATGTTGCAATACTTAATAATATAAATTTTCATAGTAATAACTATTTAGTTAATCATATACCTACAGCAGCAGCTTTTTTTGGAATAATTTTAATTATTTACTTTTATTTTTATAATAAAAATATTCTTTTATTATTAAAAAATAAATTTTCAATTTTTTATAAATTTCTTCTTAACAAATGGTATTTTGATTTCTTTTATAATAATTTTATTATAAAAAAAATAATTAATCTATCAGACAACTTATGGAAGAAAATAGATATAGGGCTTATAGACAAATTAGGACCAGACGGTATTGCTATATCTACTAAAAATATTTCAAATTTTTTTAGTAAATTACA
>CEUZ01126522.1_pt1 | contig 10829 bp, 13 predicted proteins | sample 361511 | NCBI WGS metagenome assembly CEUZ01 (sample SAMEA2622822, study PRJEB7988) | marine metagenome | biome: marine biome (ENVO:00000447); feature: surface water layer (ENVO:00002042); material: "saline water (ENVO:00002010), including plankton (ENVO:xxxxxxxx)" | depth 5 m
TAAAAAAACCGCTAAAAAAGTTTTTTTTCTCACAATTCGTAAATTAAGAAAAATATGAGTAAATTTGAAAATATAAAAAAATTAATTGTTAAGGATCAACTTAAGCTTGATTGTGGTCAGACTATCTCTGATTTTCCTATAGCTTACGAAACTTACGGTAAATTGAACTCAAAAAAAGATAATGCAATTTTAGTTTTTCACGCATTAACCGGTGATCAATTTGCGACGGGTACAAATCCTATAACGAAAAAAGATGGTTGGTGGAAGTATGCGCTTGGCAATGGAAAAGCAATTGATACAAACAGATATTTTGTAATTTGTGCAAATGTGTTGGGAGGTTGTATGGGATCATTTGGTCCAAGCAGTCTCAATCCAAAAACAGGAAAAGCTTATGGAAATGATTTTCCAGTGATTACAATAAACGATATGGTTAATGCGCAATACTTTTTGCTAGAACATTTTGAAATAAAAAAATTATTTTGTGTAACTGGTGGATCTATGGGTGGAATGCAAGTTTTACAATTTGTAGCTAACTATCCGAATGCAGCACAAACCGCTGTACCAATAGCCTGTACTTCAAATCACTCAGCACAAAATATTGGACTCAATGAACTTGGTAGGCAAGCAATTATGGCTGATGCTAACTGGCAGAACGGAAAATATGATGAAACCAATTCTTTACCAAACAAGGGTTTATCTGTTGCAAGAATGGCAGCCCATATTACTTATTTATCAAAAGAAGCCCTACAGGAAAAATTTGGAAGAAAGCTGCAAGAAAGAGACGATTTAAAATTTAGTTTTGATGCTGATTTTCAAATTGAAAGCTATTTAAGACATCAAGGTTCAGTATTTGTAGATAGATTCGATGCAAATAGCTATCTATATATAACAAGAGCAATGGATTACTTTGATTTGAATAAAAGATTTGAAGGAAATCTTTCTAAAGCCTTTGAAAAAAGCAGTACAAAATTCTTCATAATTTCATTCACTTCAGACTGGCTTTATCCATCATCAGAAAATAAAGAAATAGTTATAGCACTTAATTCAATTGGTTCAGATGTCGGTTATGTTGAGATTGAATCTGACAAAGGTCACGACTCATTTTTATTGGATGTTCCAGATTTTCTTCAAACTTTAGGGAATTTTTTAAATAAATCATATGAGAGATTAAATGAAAAAGGAATTTAAAATAATTTCAAATTTAGTTGAAAAAAATTCAAGAGTCCTTGATGTAGGTTGTGGAGATGGGGAGTTAATGAATTATATACTAAATAATATTAGCCATGACATTAGAGGTATAGAGATTTCAAAGACAAATATTCAAAAGTGTGTTTCAAAAGGTTTAATTGTAATTGAAGGCGATGCTGAAAAAGATTTATTTCAATTCCCGGACTCATCTTTTGATTTTGTAATTCTGAGCCAAACATTGCAGGCCTTTCTTAATCCGGAAAAGGTTTTGGATGAATTATTAAGAGTTGGTAAAAAAGCAATTGTAACTATACCTAATTTTGGTCACTGGAAAGTTAGATTAAAACTTCTTTTTAAAGGGACTATGCCAATAACAGAAACATTGCCCCACAAATGGCATAATACACCAAATTTACACATGTGTACAATTAAAGACTTTTTTAATTTTTGTGATGCAAAAGAGATAAATTTCATCAAATCTTTAGCTCTAAGTAAGGAAAGAGTATTAAATATTTCCAAAAATAATCTAGGTATAAGAAATTTCTTTTCTGATTTAGGTATATTTTTAATTGAAAAATAGATGAAAATTATAATTGTCAAATGTCTAATAGATAATTTTTCCTATATTATTTATGACGAAGAGACATCATTAGCAGCAGCAGTAGATCCAAGTGAAGCTCAACCAATAATAGATGAAATTGAAAAAAATAATTTAAAATTAAAATATATTTTTAATACACACCATCATTATGATCATGTGGGTGGAAATTCAATTTTAAAAGAAAAATATAATTGTAAAGTAGTAGGTTGCGAAATGGACAAAAATAGAATTCCAGAAATTGATATTAAATTAAATGATAATCAAAAATGGAAAAATGAATTATTTGAATGTGAGATATTGCATGTGCCTGGACACACTTCTGGACATATATCTATTTACATAAAACAAATAAATGCACTTTTTACTGGCGATACGCTGTTTTCATTAGGTTGTGGTAGAATATTTGAAGGAACTTATGATGAAATGTATAATTCATTAGAAAAGTTAAAAAAATTTCCCAAAAATACTCAAATTTATTGTGGTCATGAATATACTAAAAAAAATGCAGATTTTTGTCTATCTATTGATACTAAAAATTCAAAACTAATTAATAAAATTTCCCAAATAAATGAAAAAATAAAAATCAACGAAGCCACAATACCCTCAACCCTTGAAGATGAACTCGAATGCAATATTTTTTTAAAATCAGATAATTTAGAGATACAAAAAAGATTGGGTATAAATTCAGGAAATCCAATTGAAACTTTCAAAAAATTGAGGGAATTAAAGGATAATTTTTAGGTTATATAACTTGACTATATAACCTGTAGATCTATATTGCACAAAAAATTAATTATGACATTTGCAGTAATACAAACTGGTGGAAAACAATACAAAGTTAAGGCTAGTGAAATCCTTAAAATAGAGAGATTAAAGGATACTAAGGACAAAATTGAGTTCACTGATGTATTGGCTTATGGTGATGATAACAATCTTGAAATAGGAGCACCATTTATTAAAGGAGCGAAAGTTGAGGCTCAGATTGTTAAAAATGGAAAAAATAGAACCGTTCTTATTTTTAAAAAAAGAAGAAGACAAAATTCGAGAAGAAAAAATGGTCATAGGCAGCAATATTCATTAATTAAAATTAACAAAATTTTTAACAAAGATGGTGGCGTTTTTGCTGAGGCATCTAAAGAGGAAACGACAAAGAAATAAATTATGGCAACAAAAAAAGCAGGCGGATCATCGCGTAATGGAAGAGATAGTGCTGGTAGAAGACTAGGTGTTAAAAAATATGGTGGCCAGTATGTTAATCCTGGCAATATTATTGTAAGACAAAGAGGAACTAAAATTTTTCCTGGAGAGCACGTGGGAATAGGTAAAGATCACTCGATTTTCTCTTTGATTAAAGGAAAAGTAGAGTTTAAAAAATCAAAATCGGACAGAACTTTCGTTTCTGTTAAACCCAATTAATTTACTTACAACTAAATTCAAATAAAAGGTTGTATTATGAAATTCCTAGATCAGGTAAAGATATTTATTAAAGCAGGTGATGGTGGTTCTGGATCACCGAGCTTTAGAAGAGAAAAATTCATAGAGTTCGGGGGGCCAGATGGAGGTGATGGAGGTAAAGGAGGTTCTGTTATCTTTAAATCAGAAAGAAATTTAAATACACTTATTGATTATAGATACCAGCAGCATTTCAAAGCAAAAAGAGGAGAGGATGGCAAAGGACAAAATAGAACTGGCCGAGGTGGAGATAATCTTGTCTTAAAAGTTCCTATTGGAACTCAAGTTTTTGAAGAAGACAATAAAACACTTATTTTTGATTTTAAAAAAGAACATGAGGAATACGTCGCGGCAATAGGTGGAAAAGGTGGTTTAGGAAATACAAGATTTAAATCTTCAACAAATAGAGCACCAAGAAAATTTACCAAAGGAGCAAAAGGAGAGGAATTTTGGATATGGTTGCAACTTAAGACAATTGCAGATATTGGAATAATTGGATTACCAAACGCAGGAAAGTCAACACTTCTATCAATTATAACAAGTGCAAACCCAAAAATAGCAAATTATAAATTTACTACTTTAAATCCTAATTTAGGTGTTGCTATTTATGATGATAAAGAAATAACATTAGCAGATATTCCAGGTTTAATTGAAGGAGCTCATGAAGGAATTGGTTTAGGAATAAAGTTTTTGAAACATATTGAAAGGTGTAAAATTCTGTTACACATGATTGATGTTACTGAGGAAAATTTAATATTGTCTTATAAACAAATAAGAAATGAATTAAAAAAATATAGTAATGACCTTATTAAAAAGAAAGAGTTAGTAGTGTTTAATAAAGTAGATCTAATAGATAAAAACGAATTAAAAGAAAAAATTAAATTTTTTGAGGCAAAAACAAAAAAACAAGTTAAGATTTTATCAAACATAGATAAAAAGCTGATTTCAAAAATTAAATCAATCTTATTAACATATGTATCTAAATAACTCTAAACAAGTAGTCATAAAAATTGGATCATCACTATTGATGGGTAAAAATAAAAAAATAAGGAAAAAATGGTTGCTAAACTTTGCGAAGGACATTGAGGAGCTGATAAAAAATAAAAAGAAAGTGATTATAGTTAGTTCGGGCGCGATTGCCTTGGGATGTAAAAAACTTAATATTAATAAAATAAATTTAAAAATTGATAAAAGTCAAGCTGTGGCATCGATCGGTCAAATTGAATTGATGAATCTTTTTAATGAAATATTTAAAAAGCGGAAACTTAATCTTTCACAAATTCTTTTAACTTTAGAAGATACCGAGACACGTCGAAGAGCTATTAATGCAAAACGTACATTGGATAATCTTTTTCATCTTGGATTTATTCCTTTAGTAAATGAAAATGATAGTATTGCTACCTCAGAAATAAAATATGGGGATAACGATAGATTGGCTTCTCGTGTTGCTCAAATATCTGGGTCGGATTGTTTGATATTGTTATCTGATGTTGATGGTTTATTCGATAAAAATCCAAAAATAAATAAAAATGCTAAACTAATAAATAATGTAAAAGAAATAGATAGTAAAATAGAAAACTATATATCTAAAAACATCAGCGAACATGGAACTGGTGGTATGAAAACAAAAATTGAAGCTGCAAAAATATGTCAAATATCAGGATGTTACATGGCTATAGCAAATGGATTAATTGATAGACCCATAAAAAATATCCTTAATAATAATTATTGTACTTGGTTTTTGCCAAAAATTTCTAAATTAGATGCAAGAAAAAAATGGATAATTAGCTCAGTATCTCCAAAAGGGGAATTAATAATTGATGATGGTGCTATCCAAGCTTTAAGAAAAGGAAAAAGTCTTCTTGCTGCAGGGATCAAAAATATCAATGGAAAGTTTAACAAGGGAGACCACGTTAAAATATTGGATAAAAATATGAAAGAACATGCAAGAGGACTTAGTTCATTTAATTCAGAGGAAATCTCAAGAATAAAAGGTCAGCACTCTACGAAAATAAGTGAAATTTTAGGATATGTATCTAAATCCGAAGTTATACATAAAGATGATATGGTAGAGATATAATATGTCAATAAAACTTAAAAAAATTGTAAATGACTCAAGAGAAGCCTTTGGAAAGAAAGTCAACACAATCAAGAAAGATAGAGTTTTAAAATTATTTGCAAACTTAATTTTAGAGAATAAAAGAAAAATTCTATCAGAAAATAATAAAGACATTAAATTTGCTAAGAAAATAAATTTAAAAGAAAACTTAATTGATAGACTTGAAATTAATGAAAAAAAAATCAACAGTATTGTAGCATCTATAAATCAAATAATTAAAATTAAAGATCCTACGAATAAAATTTTGGACAGCTGGAAAAGACCAAATGGATTGATAATAAAAAAAGTTACGGTTCCAATTGGAGTAATAGCAGTTATCTATGAAAGTAGACCAAATGTGACTTCCGATGTTGCAAGTCTTTGCTTTAAATCAGGAAATGCAGTTGTTTTAAGAGGTGGATCTGAAGCATTTAATACTAATAAAATTATTTCTAATTTGTTTAGAAAATCGTTAAAAATAAATGGAATAGATCAAAATTATGTCCAATTTGTTAATTCAAAAAGTAGAAAGATAGTAGATTATTTACTTTCTAAAATGAAAGGCTCAGTTGATTTAGTGATACCTAGGGGGGGAAAATCACTAGTAAAAAAGGTCGATCAACTATCTACTATTCCTTACGTTGGACATTTGGAGGGAATTTGTCATACATTTATTGACAAAAAAGCAAAACTGGGAATGGCGATTAAGGTTTTAGAAAATGCAAAAATGAGAAATACAGGTATTTGTGGAGCAACAGAAACTGTATTATTTCATAAAAGTATAGCAAAAAAATTTATTAATCCTTTATTAAATAATTTGCAAAAAAAAGGTTGCAACATTTATGGAGATAGCAATGTAAAAAAAATTTTTAAAGGCAAAATATATTTAGCTAATAAAAGAAGTTGGCATACCGAATACTTATCATCAAATATTTCTGCAAAGGTTGTTGGGGATGTTCACATGGCTGTTAAACATATTAATCAATATGGAACTATGCACACAGATGCAATTATTACTTCTGATAAAAAAACAGCAAAATTTTTCTTAAAAAATATAAAAAGTTCTATTGGTATTCACAACTCCTCAACCCAATTCGCTGATGGTGGAGAATTTGGTTTTGGAGCTGAAGTTGGTATATCTACAAATAATTTACCTCCAAGGGGACCTGTGGGCTTAGACCAGCTTGTTAGTTATAAATACGAAGTTTATGGTAACGGACAGATAAGAAAATAAATTGAAAAAAAAAATAAAAAAAATTGGAATTTTAGGAGGAACTTTTGATCCTTGTCATAAAGGGCACTTAAAAATATCAAAAGAAGCAAAAAAAAAATTTAAATTAACAAAAGTAATTTGGGCAATAACTAAAAGAAATCCATTTAAAAAAAAAAGTAAATTTAAGTTAGAAGATAGAATAAAAAATTCAAAACAATTTACGAGAAGATATAAATTTATCGAAGTTAATTATTTTGAAGATATGACAAAATCAACCAAAACCTATAAACTAATGAATTACTTAAAAAAGAAACTATCTAAAACCGACTTATATTTAATTATGGGAGCTGATAATCTTGTTAATTTGCACAAATGGGATAAATGGAAAAATATTTTGCAAAATTGTAAAATAATTGTTTTTAATAGATATCCTTATAAATCTAAAGCTTTGAAATCATTGGCTTTTAAACAGATTAGTAAAGAAAAACTTAAATTTATTAATTTCAAAAAAGTAAATATTTCATCTTCTCAATTAAGGAAAATTTGATACTGTAATTATAACTAATGGATAAATCTTTAGATTTAAAAAATAAAATCATAAAAAAACTAGACTCAAACAAGGCACTCGACATTGTATCCATAGATTTAGAAGGTAAATCTTCAATTGCTGATTATATGATAATTGCAAGTGGAACATCTTCAAGACATATACAAGCGCTCTCTGAACAAGTTTATGAAGAATTAAAAAATAATGGAGTTATTAATTGTAAAATTGAGGGAAAAGACTCAAATGATTGGAAATTAGTTGATGGAATAGATTTAGTTATACATATCTTTAATCCTGAAAAAAGAAAATTTTATGAGATAGAGAAAATTTGGTCGGAATTAATACCAAAAGAAAGAGTTATGATATGAGAAACTTATCGTTAATAATTTTTTTATTTTTAATTTTTTCATTGAATTCTAAAATTTCATTATCCTCAGAAACAGATATTTATAAAAAAATAGATTTATTTAGTGAAGTTTTAGAAAAAATTAATAAGGAGTATGTAGATGATGTCAACCAAAGTGACGCTATGGATGCAGCTATTAATGGTGTATTACAATCATTAGATCCATATTCTTCTTATATGTCTCCTGAAATGCTTAAAGAAATGCAAACAGAAACAAGGGGAGAATTTGGAGGCTTAGGGATAGAAGTTGGTATGGAAGCTGGAGTTGTTAAAGTAATATCTCCTATAGATGGATCTCCTGCCGAGGCAGTTGGAGTTAAGGCTGGTGACTACATAGTTAAAATTAATGGAATGCAAGTACAAGGAAAAACTTTATCAGAAGCTGTAGATCTAATGAGAGGTCCTGTCGGTAGTGAAATAGAAATCACAGTTAGGCGGATTGGAAATAGAAAAGCATTAACTTTTAAAATTATAAGAGATATAATTGAAATAAAATCAGTTAAATCAAAAGTGCTAGAAAAAAATATTGGTTATGTAAGATTAACTTCATTTAATGATAACAGCTCAGATCAATTCAAAGATATTATTGAAAATTTTAAGATAAAGAAAATAAATAAATATATTTTAGATTTAAGAAATAATCCTGGTGGATTATTAAACCAAGCGATTAAAATTACAGATTTCTTTCTAGACAACGGCGAAATAGTTTCAACTAAAAGTAAGAAAAAATTGGACAATCGAAAATGGTTTGCAAAAAAAGGTGATATAATCAACGGAAATACTTTGATTGTTCTAATAAACTATGGCTCGGCCTCTGCTTCAGAAATAGTTGCAGGTGCTTTAAAAGATCATAAGAGAGCAATTATTCTCGGAGAAAGTTCGTATGGCAAAGGATCAGTTCAGTCTATAATACCTCTTAAAAATAATGGTGCTATTAGACTTACTGTTTCAAAGTATTATTTGCCTTCAGGGGACTCTATTTCTGAAGTTGGTGTAAAACCAGATATTTTTGTTGCTGAGAGTTCAGACGAGTTTAGAATTGATACAGATACAGATAATCAATTAGAATATGCATTAAAATTACTTAATGGATAATCGATTTAGTAATTTACCACTCAGAAAAGGTGTTGGTGTAGTTTTGTTAAATAAAAATAATCAAATATTTGTTGGAAAAAGAATTGATAATCCAAATGATTTTTGGCAGATGCCTCAGGGTGGGATAGATAAAGGTGAAAATCCATTAGAGGCGGCATATAGAGAATTAAAAGAGGAAACTAATGTAAAAAGTGTGGAGCTAATTGCGGAGATAAAAAATGAAATTACTTATAATTTACCTGATAAACTTTTGGGTATTATTTGGAAAGGCAAATACAAAGGTCAAACTCAAAAATGGTATATTATGAGATTTATAGGAGAAGATAATGAAATAAATCTAAAGACCAAACATCCTGAGTTTTTAGATTGGAAATGGATAAATGTGGAAAATATTACAGATAAAGTTGTTGATTTTAAACTACATGTTTACAGAAAAATTCAAAATGAATTAAAGAATTTAATTAATATTTAATGATCTTAGTACATCAACTTTTTGAGACATTATAAATCTTTTTTCATCATCAAGCTTTTCATCTGCTAAATTTTTTTCCGCTTCCTTAATCATATCTTGAATCTTAACTTTATCAGAATTTTTTAGATCAAAAATATCGCTAGTTAGTATTGAAAGTGTATTATCTTTAAACTCTACAATTCCATCATCTACGTAAAAACTATTATTTTCGTTATTCGAATTTACCTTGATAACTCCAGGCTTTAAAAATGAAATAATAGAAATATGGTCTTTTAGAATTCCCATCTCACCTTCAAATGCTGGAACTACTACCTCTATAACATCATCTTTTTTTAGAAATGATTTTTCTGGACTAACTATTTCTAAATTGAATTTTTCACTCATTAAGCAGCTGCTTCTTTTGCCATTTTTTCAGCTTTTTCTACAGCTTCTTCTATTGTTCCTACCATATAAAACGCAGCTTCTGGTAAATGATCGTACTCTCCTTTACATATTGCGTCAAAACCTTTAATTGTAGATTCTAAATCTACTAATTTTCCTGGAGAGCCTGTAAAAACTTCAGCAACAAAGAATGGTTGAGATAAAAACCTTTGAATTTTTCTAGCCCTTGCAACAGTAAGTTTATCGTCTTCAGATAATTCATCCATACCTAAAATTGCAATTATATCTTGTAAAGATTTGTAGGTTTGTAAAACTTTTTGAACTTCTCTGGCTACTCTATAGTGTTCATCTCCAACAATTCTAGGATCTAGAATTCTAGAAGTTGAGTCTAATGGATCTACTGCTGGATAAATTCCAATTTCAGCAATTTGTCGTGATAGTACAGTTGTAGCATCAAGGTGTGCAAATGAAGTTGCAGGAGCCGGGTCAGTTAAATCATCAGCAGGTACATAAATAGCCTGCACTGAAGTAATCGAACCTTTATTTGTTGTAGTAATTCTTTCTTGTAAATTACCCATATCAGTTGCTAATGTTGGTTGATATCCAACTGCTGATGGAATTCTACCCAAAAGAGCTGAAACCTCTGATCCCGCTTGAGTAAACCTAAAAATATTGTCTACAAAGAAAAGTACATCTTGACCTTCTTGATCTCTAAAATACTCTGCAACGGTCAATCCTGTTAAAGCAACTCTTGCTCTTGCCCCAGGAGGTTCATTCATCTGTCCATAAACTAGTGCAGCTTTTGAACCTGCTTCATTTGGTTTTATTACTCCAGACTCTATCATTTCATGATAAAGATCATTACCTTCTCTAGTTCTTTCTCCTACGCCTGCAAATACTGAGAAGCCACCATGTGCTTTTGCAACGTTATTAATTAATTCCATGATAAGAACTGTTTTACCTACACCAGCTCCTCCAAACAGTCCAATTTTTCCTCCTTTTGCATAAGGAGCTAGAAGGTCGATAACTTTAATACCAGTTACAAGAACTTCTGTTTCAGTTGACTGGTCGTTAAATTCTGGAGCAGCTCTATGAATAGGCCATTTTTCAGATGACTTTACATCACCTTTTTCATCAATTGGTTCTCCAATAACATTTATAATTCTACCAAGTGTTTCTGGTCCCACGGGAACTTTTATAGGAGCACCTGTATCTGTAACTTCGTGACCTCTTTTTAGACCTTCCGTTGCGTCCATTGCAATTGTTCTTACACTGGATTCACCTAAGTGCTGCGCAACTTCTAAAACAAGTCTATTCCCACCATTATCACACTCTAATGCAGTTAATATTTCAGGTAGTTCTCCATCAAATTTTAC
>CEUZ01251197.1_pt1 | contig 10828 bp, 12 predicted proteins | sample 361511 | NCBI WGS metagenome assembly CEUZ01 (sample SAMEA2622822, study PRJEB7988) | marine metagenome | biome: marine biome (ENVO:00000447); feature: surface water layer (ENVO:00002042); material: "saline water (ENVO:00002010), including plankton (ENVO:xxxxxxxx)" | depth 5 m
TCGCTACGGTTTGATTGGGTCCTGCAACGGCGTATGGTATCACTGTTGAATCATTTAACTTAGCTTCGGTGTTACTTTTTACAATCACAGTTCCACTCTTTAAAATTCTAGCAAAACCCGAATTTTGTGCACTTTGAAGTTTTGGAAAAAGACTAGACAGAGTTGCTGTAAAAGTCCCTATCCCTTGAGCGCCTGTGGTTCCATCTACTTGACCACCAATTTGTATTTGAGGATCGGTAGTAAAACCTGGCTGCCATTTAAAACCAAAAACCTTGTTATAATCTTTAGAAAGTTCAACAAAATGAACAGTAACACGAACAAGTTTATCCGTTTTCTTTGGAGCAGGTGGATCAATCACTAAAAAGGACTGAATCAATCGCCTTGGCTCAGAAAGCCTTTGAACTGTAGGATCTTTTTCTAGCGGATCTCCAGGTCTGAGTTCAGGCAAATAAAGTTTAGCAACTCTAAATGCTCGATCCGCTACACCTTTACTTGAAACATTTCCTTCAAGCCAGACTGTTCCATTTACGACTCTCGTTGTAATATTTTCTGCAAATTTTTTAATATCACTTTCAATTCTTTTAGATAAAATCTGTAATGCTAATGGTGACAGCTTAGTGAGATTAATTACTTGATCTGCATAAGGAGACGTTTTTCCACCAATTACATTTACTATTCTTCCATAATCTCCTGGAACCAATATTTCTCCATCGATAACGATTTTTGATCCAACAATTCTAATTTGTAATCCTTCAACATCTTTGAGTAGACTTCTAATTTCACCTGCTATCTTTAGAAGGTTTGATCCTGTTACTTCAACATCAAAAATGACTCGAACTTTCCCAGCGCTATCTCTTACTGCCACTGTCGTAGTACCTGCAGACAAAGGTTTAAAAACAATTTGGCGACGTTTTCCTGAAATACTTACCGTAGTTGTTACAGCTACTTTAGGGTTACCCACTGCAACAGCGTTAGCTCCGCCCTCGACATCAAAATCTAAATCAACAATTTTATCTTCACCTGTAGTGAGCTTCAATCTCCTTCGATCAGCGGTCACTTCTGTTTTATCCGATGTTAGTTTGGAACGATGATATTTTGATTTCTTTTTGGCAAAGGAATCCAGCTCCCCAGAACTGAAGACAAAAATAATAATGAAAATGAGTTGAAAAACTTTTTTCTTCACTACCTACGCCTTCCTGCGGGACTTCTTCTAATACGGCTAAAATCCGCACCCAAAATATCATTAATCATTACACCATTCATTCCCATTCGATCACTGTCGTCATTGTTCCGTAAACTTAAAAATAGATTTCCAGCTCCAGTTGCGGTCATTAAAACTAATTTTTGAACTTGAATAGGATCAACTTCAACAGTAACCGAATTAAATCGATCACTTGCTGTCAAAGATCGAGTTCTCGTTTTACCTCTAGCATCTTTTTCAACAACTCTAGGAACATTATTTGTAATATTTCTACCCACAGCAAGAATAGCTACATCTTGTAATATTGTTTTTGCAATTTTAGAATCATTTCCATCAGCTCCAGTAACTACACCGATAATATCAACTCGATCTCCAGGTTTAACTAATTTACCAACACCTGTATATTCATTGACTGGAATAGCGACAGCTCTTTTTCCTGGCGTTACTTGAGGAGACAGTCCTGTTCTTAAGTTTGGCTCAGTAATTTTATTGTAAGTAATCTGTTCACCTTTTTTTATTGGAACAATTGCTACAGTTGCAGAAAGTTCTTTCATACTTTTCAAAGCAGTTTCTCCATCTACTTCTGATTTTTCAAAACTAATTGCTCCTGGCTCTAAAAAACGAACCGGTATTTCTTTAAGATGAAGCATAGACTCATTTAAAGTCATCATTTCTCTAATATCTTCTTTAGCTGAAACAACAACAACTTCAGTTCCAAATTTTCGATGTGCATCTTCTTCTATACTAGAAACGTAGCTGTCGATAAAAAACCAGGCAATCACTGCCATTAATAAAGATAGCGTTAAAGCGCGGTTATTCATCAATTCCTCCTTGGCAATAATTAAAACGATGATTATCACCTAAATTTTCTCGAGTTAATTTACCATTTGCAACAAAATGCAAAGGTGCACACAGCGCAACAGTTGTTCTAACCCTAATTTTTCCTCGTACTTTTACATCCTCGGTTCCCGTGTCTCGACTTCCCTGTTCTGCATCTTTAGTGACAATCGGAGAAATAACGGCCTCTGGCTCAATGTCAGCATCAGAACTGAAAATATTATCTGATACACCAAACACCATTTTAGAACGATTAATCCCTCCGCCCTCGGCCTCCCAAGAAGAAATATCTTGAACTCGCGGATAATTAGATGAATTAGACATATAAATCAAAATTTGAGCACGAGCATATTGTTGATTATTAATAGACACTTGAATTGCAGAATTCGTTTTTATCAAAAAAGACAGCGTTCCAATCACCACCGGAAGTAAAACCATTAACTCGATCATGCTTTGACCTTTGTCATTTTTAATGATCTCAGCACCCATTATCTAAAACCACCTTTACATCAAATGTCCTCATGTATTCCATACATTCATCATATGAAGTTTCTCTCCCTAACCAACTTTCGGAAGTCAATGTAACCACATTGGCAGGATCTCTTTCTCCGGAGTCTAAAGCCCCCCCTCCGGGGAAAGCAAAAAGCTTACTTTGAAAACTGTATTCAACCCCTTTGAGCCAGTGATACTGATTATTTTTTTCTTGATACCGACTATGATTTCCAATTTTTGCACCTTTAAAGCTTCCTTCACCAACTCCTTTAGCAAAAAAAGGCCATCGATCAATTCCTGGATTTGAAACAGATTTTTTTGTAGTTTTTGATAAAACTAATTTAGCTCTTCTTGACTGATCATCAGGAGTCGCTCCTGCTGATTGATAAGCTCTTGCTGCCATAAACGTTGCATAGTGAAAGAAATTTCCTACCGCAAGACTCATTGAAAATTGAAAAATAAAAATAGTTACTCCAACAATAATAGTGACTGCAAGAGCAAATTCAATTGTTGATTGCCCAGCTTCGGAAGTAAGATTAAACTGTGAAAAACTCATCACCTTCTTCCTTTCATAATAAAAATTCTAAAATTTTCACCCTCAGGAACTCTAGCCATTGCATGATGCTTAGGCTCTTCTCCATTTTCAAAACCCTTAGCTTTTGGATGTCCATACCGATAAGTAGCAGCATATTGATTTTTAATGGGCCGTAGAATTTCTTGAATGAGATTCATTTGATTTAAAGCATTAATTAAACCCAAAGCAACAATAGCAATAATAGAGGCAAGTAAAATATACTCCACAAGAACTTGTCCAGACTGATTATCCTTAATTACCATAAATTCAACCCCCAATTCTTAAGAGGATGAAAAAAAACTTCCGCTATAGCTGCAACTCCAATTGGAATCGCATAAGGCATTTTTGTACTCTTATCTATTTTCGGTAGATGTGAATCAAGAGGTCGAATAACAAAACTTAAAAATGAACGAAAAACTCTTCGTAAAAAATCAAAAAGCTTCCTGTTTACTGCAAGCTGAACAAGAGCAAAGGCACATCCCACTAAAATTGATAGTTGTAATGTATTAAAAAAATAAGAAACTCCACCTAATGCTCCTAAGGCTACAAATAATTTAAAGTCGCCTCCCGCAAAAATGGAAGTTAAATAAAGTGGAACGCATATCAAAAATGCTACTGATGCACCTGAAATAGAATAAATGAATCCTTTTGGCCCTAAATCTAAAAAGTGAATAATCACGCCCAAAAAGAAACCTGAAACAGTCAGGACATTATAAATTTTTGAATAAAGAAGGTCAGTCACCATCGCAATGGTACAAATAAAAACTATGCTTAATGAAATGGCATTAATTTTTATATACATTTGCCGGTGCTCTCCCTGTCCTCAAATCTTTTTCGAGGACTGCACCAAAACGTAATATTTGATTACTGAGCGCTTCGTTCAAAGATACAGCAACAGAAATTGCCAATGTCACACCCAAGCTTAAGATCAACAGATATTCGACCACTGCTTGACCTGACTCGTCTGAACGAATTAGATTTTTTGTCCCCACGTTTTTCCCCAAATAATTTAGATAACTACTCTAAACCATCAAATGCTGTTCCCATTTTTTCAGAAAGTTTTCCGACCGCATTATCAAGAATTTGTTCCTGAAGAACCTTTTTAAATTTTACAGCGATCATTACAACGACTGCTAAAATCAAAATATATTCAGTAGTTGATTGACCTGATTCATCTTTCCATAAGCGTTGGATAAAATTTTTCAACATAGCCTTTCTCCCCTCTTGAGAATTCGAGACCTATACTAGTCCTCACTTTCTTATCGGAATCCTCTTTATAAATTAAAGGATCCCATTGAAAGAAAGAGCTTGGATCTCCCCCATCTGATATTGTCTCATATAGTTGACTTTTTTAATATATTAAAAAAAATAAGAAAAAACATTGTGTTATATTGTTTTTATAAAAAAGAGGTCCTCAAAGACACACTCTAAAACTGAATTTTCAAAAACGCCAAATTATCCACTAAATCAGACTGAAAAAACCGCTTCATCTCATCAACTGAAAAATCAAAAGAGAATCCTTCTCGACTCCAAAACTGATCATATATTCCATCAGTAGCCAAAATCACCTGATCTCCTTTGCGAACTTTAAATTCTACGATCTCTGGCTCTAAAAGCTCATCTATTCCCACTGCGATTAAAGGAATTTGATGATGGAGACTTTTTACTTGTCGACTCGAATCTAAAAACCTTGAATAGCTCCTTGGAATGACTAATGATTGAATATGTTGCTCTCTACGAAGCCATCCTTGACAATGGCCTGCAGACGCAAGAGCAAATGTATCTTGATCCAGAACCCCCGCGATCACAGAACAACCTCCCTTTTCATGAATCCCTTTACCTAGATTCTTATGCAAAACCCTTTCGTTTGCATAAAGCATAGAATTAAAAACAACATTTCCCGCCAAAGAGTAATAATTCTTTAAAACAAAAGGAAGAGTAGCATCTAAATCCCCAGCTTGATCTTCTAAAAATTTTTTTAAACTCACACAAGCTGTTTCGGCGGCTTCAGCACCGGCAACAGGTCCCCCAAATCCATCAGCAACTGCAAAAACACCCTTATCTATACTAGAAAGTAAAAAATCTTCTAAATATTTTTGTTTTCCTTTTAAAGTAAATTCATCTATTTTTTTTATTTCTATTCGACTCATTTTAATAGTCCTCTGTTTCTTCTCGATAAATAGAATACTTACCTAACCTTCTTTTGGCTCTCTCAATGTACTCATCTCCCTCTGGAGCAACACTCAATACAGTAGAAAATTTTTGTTTCGCTTCACTAAAGTCACTATAACTTTCTGCAATTACCGCCTCGGTATAAATCAACTTTGCCTTTTCATGAAGAATTTTTCTTGTTCGCTCTAAACCATCACTTGCCTCATTATGGTAAGGATATAACCTTTTTGCTGATTGATAGGTCTTAAAAGCAAACTGATATTCACCTGCGCTTTCATACTGCCTAGCTGATTCAATTAATGGTGTAATTTTTTCTAAAATCAGTTGATTAGAGTCTCTAATTCCTTTTTTTGATGCTCTATTTACACTCTGATCAGTTGCTCTTAATGAAAGAACTTGCTTAAATATAGAGATCGCATTTAAATAACGCTCTTTTTTCATTTCTCTTTTTGCTTTTTTATAAACCTTCCATGCATTTGAGTTGATTTCATCTTGAATTTTTTTTCTATTTGCTTCTTCCTCTTTTTGAACTTGATATCTCTCGATTTCTCGTTGCCATCTAGATACCAACACGTTTTCTGGATCTAATGCTAAAATTTCTGGAAAAAGCGCCTGAGCATCAGAAAATTTCTTTTCACTCATATGTTTTTGAGCTAACTGAGTGAGTTGAGAAATTTTTTCACGTATTCTATTTTCTTCTTCTCTTTTCTTTTTTTCTTCTTTTAAAGCTTCTAATTTCTTTTTACCTTCTATTGAATATCTTTCAATCTCTCTTGAATCTTTGTAGTCATTAATTAACTGAAAAATTTTCCTTATCTCAAAAAGCGCCTTGTCATACTCTTTGTTTCTATAGTAATCAAAAGCGATCTGATGTTGAAGTTTAACAAATTTTTGTTGTTCCACAGAAAGAGTTTCAAAGGTGGGCTCTATTTTTTCATTTTTATCAACCTGAGGAGAAGCTTTTTTCTGTGAAATTTCAGGTTCTGTATCAAAAAAAGTCCAAATAGCTAAAAAAACAATAAGAATAATATAAATTCTTTGACGTTTAGGAAGTGACTTATATTTATCTAATAACGATCCTTTCTTTTTTTGTTCACCACCATTATTCATTCCAGGTATTTCTGAAAACTCATTATTTGATGTAGGTAAATTTTCTAAATCAAGAACTGCTTCTTGGATATTCTGATCCTGTGGCTCAGAAACTTCTTGAGGTAATGATGCAGGGATCTCTTCTACAGGTTGAAACTCCAATTCTTGATGCTCAAAATTTCCATCTTTAGCTAAGAATTCAAATTCTGTACTTCCAATTTTGATCAAATCACCACTATTTAAAATTTGTTCTTGAACTTTTGCTCCATTTACAAAAGTTCCATTTGAAGAATCAAGATCTTGAATAAGAAAATTTGCACCAACTCTTTTAATCACAGAATTTTTTCTAGAGGATCTTTTATCTTCTAAAACGAGATCGCAACGTTTACCCCTTCCAATACTTATTTCTTCTGAAGTAATTGGAAATTCCTTATGATTTGCATCTCCTGAAATAAGAATCAATTTAACATCAATGGATTGAGTAGAAATCGGCTGAGTCGGTTCATCTACAGACTGATTCATTTCTTGATTTAAATCTACAGGGATATCTATTACTGGATCTGGGACTTCTAATGCGATAGCGTCTCCTGAATCTTTATTTTCTAAGTTCTCTGAAGGTACTTCAAAGTCAATCTGAATGTCCATCCCGTCATTGGGCTGATCAATATCCTGTAATTCATCCACTTCTGGAGTTTCAAACTCTAACTCTCCTACATTAAACTCTGAAGGATCCTCACTTTCATCTTCTGACTCAGGGATCATATTTAGATCAATCCCTGAGTTTTCATTAGAAAATAAAGGTTCCACCTTTTCTTCTTGAACAACTGGTTCTTCAAACAAATTATTTTCAATGTTTTCATCAGAAATGACTTCGTTCTCCGATGGTAAAACTTCCTCCACATGATCTGCTTCAAGTTTCATTAAATAGGGACCTAATTCAATCAGATCTCCACTTTTTACTACTGCTGAGGTGATTTCTTCTCCATTAACTTTGACTTTTCCAAACTTACTTTTTTTCATAAGCTGGACTCCATCTCGAGTCTGTCGAATAACTGCATGCTTTCTAGAAATTGCATGATCATTCAACTGAATAACACAACCCGATTCTCTTCCCACGTCGATATCAGAATCTAGTCTTTTTTCAGAAACTTCTTTTCCATCTTTTAAAAATTTAATTAAAGGAGCTGCAGACATCACATTTCTCCTTTCATTTTCTTCTCAACTGTAGAAATTTGCTCTGTGGCCTCAATATAAGCTGGAGAAGTTTGATCTGTATGTAACAATCGTTGAACTGCTTCATAATGACCATGGGAGGATTTTAACTTACCAGATGCAAGACCACGCTTCCCTTGCATCAAATGAAATTTAATTTCTTCATCAATAGCTTTTTTACAATTGGTTAGATACAAACGAGCTAAATGATGTGTTGGAACTACTTGAAGAACTGTTTCAAAGTGTTTTTTTGCTCTCAAGTAATTTTTTTGTTGATACTCTCTAAATCCCAATTTAAAGAATTTTTCTGCGGATTTATTAAGAACCGGATTTTTTGTTTCAGGCAAATAAGAAGACAGATCTCTATAGTTTGGATCTAATTCAACTTCTTTTTTAGTTTGAACATTTTTTTTTGCTTTATTTTTTCCATCATCTAAAAAAAGTAAAAACCCAAAAACAACAATCAAAGAAATATAAATTAAAGGCCTTTTATTCTTTTCTCCTGATGGAGAAACTTTATCCATAAATTTTTTAATTCCACCAATAGAAGTAATCGCTTCTATTTTCATTTCTTCAATTTTTTCTTTGTCCGTTTTTTTTCTCTGATTATGTAATTGAGAAGGAATAGCTTCTAATATACGGGTCGAAGTTGTAGAATCTAAAAATTCAAAAGACGTATTTCCTATCGTTAAAAAATCTCCACTTTTAATTATAGATGTTTTAACTGGGTTTTTATTTAAAAAAATTCCATTTGCACTATTTTGATCTGAAACACTCCATTGATTTCCATCCCACTTTATATGAGCATGCTCCCGAGAGGCTTTTAAATCCATAAGAACTACATCTGCATTCTCTCCACGACCCAAAGTTGCTATATCAGAAATCAGAACATAAACGGCTCCTTTATCTGGCCCTTCCACTACCTTTAAGCGCGCTCTTTCACCGTCTTGTCTTCCAACTTTAGCTGTTTGAAATCGAAAAGCTTTTTTAATCATTTAGCCCTCCTCCTTCACCGCTATCAACAAATAAGACTGTACTCCTATTTTTCCAAAACCAGAGACATGAAACTTATAAAATTCACCACCAAACTCGAAATCATCTTGGACTGGTTGACCACCCATTGCATCAACTTGATTTAAAAGGTCCTCAACCATCATGGACAGAGCCTGATCTCTTGCTACATTAGAAATGAGTTGTCCATTCGCTTCCATACTATGTATTCCACTCATATTTTCAAAATGAGAATTTACATGTAAAATGTGCTTTTCTTCATTAAATAGAACAACCCCGTATTCTGTAAGTTCTCCAAACATTTGAATAGGCAAAACAAACTCTTCGCCAGCAGGTCCGGTAAAACCACTTACACCTAAACCACTTCCATCATCTTGAGGAATTCTTTGAATTGTAGAATTAATACTTTCCCAAAGTCGGTTTAACTCTTCTAGTTTAAACTCTTGAGTCACTCTTGATTTTTCACCTTTTAAAGCTAAGTCTAATTCATCAGAAAGAACTTCAAAGCGCTTTAGAGTTAAACGATAGAAAATAAGAAAAACAAGAACCCCAATGAGACTTACTAAAATTAAAGTTTCTGAATAAATAAGTCCTAAAGCTCCCCAATTTAAAGTGGATAAAGAAGAGTCAACGGCCACAATTGCCATACCTGCGACCACATTTTTTCCCAGTCGAGAATCTAAAATTTTAATTGGATGAATAGCAACGACAGTAGATATTCCAATAGGTCTAACTACTCCATTTTCCCTTCCCTTTTTAAACTGCCTCGCAGTCTTAACAACAAAAGTTGCAACTTCTCCACGAGTCAAATACTGATTAACTCTATTTGCTGGAGCAATAATTCTATTTTCAAGATCAGTAATAAGTGCAACCTTTACACCCGCTCCCCTTGCTGCACTTCCAATTTCTGTCTTTCCTTCCTGTCTTGAAGCAATATATCGAGAGTTTCTTTCAGCTATTTCTTCAGATAAATAACTTGCTCGAATCATAATTTCTCTCAAAATTGACCTTCGATTATAAGACAAGAGAGGCCCTAGTGAAATAAACATCGAAATCACTAAAAATACTGAAAAAAGACCAGCTAGAACAAATTTCCATTCATGTTTGGTATTCATTTTATAAAACACCGGCATTAAGTAGTGTTCAAAAAACCAAACAATTCTATCTTTTAACTGAGCCGGAGTATCTACATTAAGCTCTGATCTCACTTTACTTTTAATTTGATTAGACATCATAGAATCAACAGTAGGAAGCTGTCCGTCTGTTGAAACCAAATGAGCATCTCGAACTTCTAAGATATATTCTCCTAATGTAATCCGATCACCCGACTGAATCCAACGGCTTCCTGTCAAAGAACCATTTACATATGTACCATTTGAACTTCCTAAGTCTTGAAGTAAAATTTTTCCATGATCGATAGTTAAAACACAGTGTTTTTTAGAAACGGATTTTGACTCTAAAACAATTGTATTTCCTTGTTGGCGACCCACAGTATTCTCTCCAAATTCAAGAGGATAAGTGATACCTACTTGAGGACCAGAGATAATAGTTAATTTAAACATAATCTCTCTCCCTCAATGAGTTCATATTTATCAATTGTTCCAACAGGAACTTCAAGAACATGCTCAGCTTTAAAATCATAGATTGGAAATAACGACCAAGGCTGAACATTTCTAACAAGTGAAACTATTTCTAATTCAGATAAATTATCAATTGATTTTAAAAAAATAACTTCAATAGGTATTTTCATAAACCACATATGAATACTATTGCATTTAGGAAAAAATAGGCTTTGCTCAATATCTAATGATCGTTTTCCCATCAATCCTTTAAAACGAGTTAAAAAACCTGTTGCAATTCTACACTCATTTACCAGTATTTCAGAATGATAGAAAATTGTTTTAGTCTCCATAATTAACCTAAAAAAGATATTAAAAAAGGTGCAGTCACCATCAAAAACACAGCTGGCAAAATAAAAACTACTGTCGCCACAATTAACTTTGGAGCGACAGCTGCTCCTAACTGTTCTGCTCGAACAAATCGTTCACTTCTAATTTGATCACTTTGCTGTCTTAATGTTTTTCCTATCGATGCCCCCATTTGATCTGCAGAAATTAGAATAGCAACGAATGATCCAATTTCTTGCATATTAAGACGATTTCCCATTTCTCGTAATGCCTCTGCTCTAGACGACCCTACTTTAATTTCTTTTAAAACTTGTTCTATTTCATCAACAAGAG
>CEUZ01249963.1_pt1 | contig 10825 bp, 6 predicted proteins | sample 361511 | NCBI WGS metagenome assembly CEUZ01 (sample SAMEA2622822, study PRJEB7988) | marine metagenome | biome: marine biome (ENVO:00000447); feature: surface water layer (ENVO:00002042); material: "saline water (ENVO:00002010), including plankton (ENVO:xxxxxxxx)" | depth 5 m
TAAAAAACTTCGCTGCAGGGGACTGGAGCTCTTCTCCTTGATTGACCTTAATCCACAAAAGTCCTTTCGCTCCATATTGAGAAGTAAATTTTTGAAGTTCATCCAAATCTTTTCTAGAAAATTCCTTAGCTTTTTGAGGAACAACAATTGCTCGAATCGACCCCGTCCCTCCTCTCGAACTCTCCTGCAAAGCCTGAGAAAAAACTTTAAAATCACTCTGACTAAAAATTTCACTCAAATCCTGAAGCTCCAGTCCAAATCGAATGTCCGGTTTGTCACTTCCAAATCGATTCATCGCCTCTTCATAAGGCATTCGAAGAAAGGGAGTTTTTACCTCTACTCCCAATTGCTCTTTCCAGATTTTTGCCATCATCGCTTCCATCATCGGAAACAAAACTTCTTGATCTACAAAGGACATCTCTATATCTATTTGAGAAAACTCAGGCTGTCGATCTGCTCTTAAATCTTCATCTCTAAAGCATTTAGCCACTTGAAAATACCGATCCATCCCACCAATCATTAAAAGCTGTTTTAATGTTTGTGGAGATTGAGGAAGAGCAAAAAATTCTCCTGGACTTAAACGACTTGGAACAATGAAGTCCCTCGCACCTTCTGGAGTAGATTTATAAAGAAGAGGAGTTTCGACTTCTATAAAGTCATGATCCACAAGAACTTTACGAATGGCTTGTGTGATTTGAGACCGTTTCACCAAATTCTTTTGAAGCATGGGTCTTCTCAAATCCAAATATCGATATTTCAAACGAACATTTTCATTCACTTCGGTTTCTTCTTCTATTGGAAAAGGAGGAGTCTGAGCTTTCGAGAAAATTTCTAACTCAGTGACTGCAATTTCAATTTCACCTGTAGTGAGTTTTTCGTTTGTCTGACCTTCTGGTCTTTTTCTGACTTCACCTTGAACCTGAATTACATATTCAGTTCGCAAAACACTTGCTTTTTCATGTGCTATTTTTCCACCTGAAGTTTCAGGATCAAAAACGACTTGGGTCAAACCATACCGATCACGTAAATCAATAAAAACCACTCCTCCATGATCACGTCGTTTTGCGACCCAACCACACAAAGTAACCGTTTGTCCTAAATCCTTAGATGTTAAATCTCCACAGCGATGGGTTCTGACTACTCGTTCCATTTTTGACTCCTGTGCGAAGATTTAACATCCTGTTTTCAATAATCAAAGTGAAGTTTTTCTTAAAAAAAAAGACTCAAAGACTATTCCAAATAGACCGATAGGATTCTGTAATGAATATTGCTGCAACAATACGAATGAGTATCATTATCCTAGGGATCGCCCTCCTTACCAGTCTGGGTTTAGGGGGTCTCTCCTACTATCTGTATGAAAATGCACTCAAACTTTCGACGTACCAACAAACTCGGGACTATACAAAACTCCTCTCTTCTCAAGTTGACCAAAAAACTCAATCTCAAATTCACTATGCTCATTCACTTCTCCTGCAAAGTCCGAAATCTCTTGGAAGAGAAAATGATGAATTCTTAGCCCTTCAACGGTTCAAAAAAAGAAAAAAAGAGGACTGGAAAGCAATCCAAACCATCATACATCCAGACCGAAAACCAGAATTCAAAGCAAAAGATTTCTACCTCCTTCATCAACGAGCGCCTCACTCCTTTGCTTTCATTGAACATTCACAAGGCCCCACCTCTCTTCTGGAATATGTTGAAATTCCATCTGAACGCAAAGCAATCCGAATTACTACTCGCTTAAATAAAAACGAATACTTAGAGATCTATGTGGATCAAGATGAATATATGAGTTTCTTAACTGAACTTGGAAATGGAAGTCATTCTAAGGTCTTTCATTTCCTCGTAAATTCTCATGGACAAGTACTCGCACAAAGCGAACCTCATTTTTCTCTAGGAGAAAACCTTTCTCACATTCCCCTTTCTCGTAAACTTTTTAAAAGAAAAGTAACTCAAGGTCGTATGGAGTATGAAGAACTCCCGGGAGCAGACCTACAAATTGCAAGTTTTAAAAAAGCAAAGTTTTCAGGAGTGAGTGTGATTTCACAAATCCCAAAAAAACACATCTGGAAATCACTAGAAAAATTCAAAGTCTGGTTCCTCGTAGGAATTATGATTCAAATGACACTTCTGTGTATCAGTATATTCTTTGCTGCATGGGCATATTTTAATTGGAAAATTAAGCTTTTAAAAAGAGTGGTCAGAGATTTTAGTGAACACTATACACTGCCTCCATTTAAAGAACTTATTCAAGGAAAAGATGATTTTTCAGATCTCTCTGAAACACTCGAAAGCCTCTTTAAAGAACTAAAAGACGCCGTCGATCAAGGCTATGTTTCATCTCGATCAAAAATGAAAATACCGGAAAAAAACGAAGAAGAAACCAAAGAGCCTGAAGTGGATACTTCAGAAATTAAAACCCGACTCGGTATCGACACTCCATCCGATTTCGAAGAAGATCTTAACTTAGAGGCAATGCTTGGAGAACTTGAAGAACAAGCAATGAATCAAAGCGATCATAACGACGACAGTGCTGCATAAACTCACCTCATAAAACCGACTTCTTTAATCTAAAACTAGTACCTCTTGCACTCTCTTAGAAACTATGAGGTAATCCTGCCACCATGACTCAAAAAGGTATTCTACTCATTAATCTTGGAACTCCTGAAGCGCCTACTGCAACAGCTGTAAAAACCTACTTAGATGAATTTTTAATGGATAAAAATGTCATTCCACTCCCCTTTCCACTTCGTTGGTTTCTCGTAAAAAAACTGATTACTCCAAAGCGATCTCCAGAGTCGGCTCATGCTTATCAGCTTGTTTGGGATAAAGAAAAAGGTTCGCCTTTATTGTGGATTTCTCAAAACCTAACTGACGAAATTCAAAAATTAGAGCCCCATACTCGTGTTCTTTTAGGAATGCGATATGGAAACCCTTCAATAAAAAAAGCAATCCAAACTTTTAAAAAAGAAGGAATCAAAGACATTCATGTTGTTCCACTGTATCCACAATATGCAAAGGCCACCACTTACTCTTCAATAGAAAACGCTCGATCTATTTTGAAAGATGAAGGTTTTGATCTGAACCGAATTCAATGGGTCGAGTGGTACTTTGATGATCAGAGATGGATCCAAAACATTTGCGCGAGTATTGAACCACTCTGGAATAAAAATCAACCAGACTACCTTCTTTGTAGCTACCACGGACTTCCAATGAAAGCCGTCTTACCGTTTAAAAAAGGAATCAGTCAGTGCTGGCATAATCAGCGATGCTGCTCCCATAAAGACGAACCTTGGTGTTACCGCAGTCAGTGCATCCAATCGACTCTTGCAATTCAAAAAAGATTAAACCTCGACTCCGGAAAAATAGGATCAAGCTTTCAAAGCCGCTTAGGAAAATCAAGATGGGTACAGCCCTACACCACTGATGTTTTTGAATCTCTTTCAAAAAAAGGAATAAAAAAACTCATGATCGTTTGCCCAGCATTTGCCGTAGACTGTTTAGAAACTCTTGAAGAAATTGAAACTCAAGGAAAAGAGCAGTGGATGAAGCTAGGTGGAACTGAGTTTCATATGGTTCCTGCACTGAATTCAAATAAAGAATGGGCAGAAGCACTCCTGCAGATCTTACGAGATCAAAACAAGCTTACTTCTACCCCTCACTTTTTTAATTAATCTAGACTCATTGCCAATCTTCCAAAGGAAGAAGCAGCAACACCGTTATACTTCGCAGTTCCATGCTTTCCAAAGTTATCTTTGCTTTCTGAAGAACCAGCAATATCCAAATGAACCCAAGGCGTCTCACCTACAAATTGTCGAAGGAACATCCCCGCAGTACTTGCACCACCGTCTCTTCCTCTCCCCATATTTGAGAGGTCTGCTACATCTGATTTTATTTCATCTTCGTGTCGATAATTTAAAGGAAGCTCCCATGTCGGTTCACCCGCATCAGCACTGACCTGAGCGACCTTTTTAGCCCAGTCTTGATCATTGGTCATCAATCCGGTGTAATAAGACCCCAAAGCAACCATGCATGCTCCAGTCAAAGTTGCAGCATCTACTAAATGAGTTGCTCCTTCTTCCTTCGCAACATGAAGTGCATCAGAAAGAACTAATCGTCCTTCTGCATCCGTATTTTGAATTTCTACAGTTTTACCAGATGCATGAGTAACCACATCTCCTGGATGAGTTGCTGTTGAAGAGACCATGTTATCCGTCAATCCGCAAACAGCAACGACAGGTACCGCTGGTTTTAAACGAGCAATAGCGAGCATTCCACCAATAGTCGCTGCGGCTCCACCCATGTCGGCTTTCATATCTAAAAGTCCCATATAGGGCATTCCTGTTTTTAAATTAATTCCACCGGTATCAAAGGTAACTCCTTTTCCAACGATCCCGAGTTTGGTTTTTGATTGAGTACTTTTAGGCTCATATCTCATCACTAACATCTGAGGTTCATTGGCAGAACCTTGGGCGACAGAAAGAAAACATCCCATGTTCATTTCTTTACATGCTCTTCGGTTATAGACCATAAAAGTAAGATCTGTACCGTTTGCCCATTCCTTTGCTCTTGCAACAACTCCCTCTGGAGTTGCGTAATTTGCAGGAAGAATAGAAAGTTCCCTTGCTGCAATTGTACCGCAAGCTAAAATTTTTGCGGATTCTAAATCCAAATCACTGAGAGAGGAACCTACGACTTCAATTGATCTTTCTTTCTCTTCTTTCTTTGAAAAGGTAGATTGGTAAGCATAAGTACTTACGACTGCTGCTTCCGCTAAAATTTTGTTTTCTAGATCGCTTCCACCAACAAGCAATACTCCTGCTTGATTGACTCCACGGCCCCAAACTGCTTTCAAATGCTTTTCAACTGCCTGTCGAATCCATAAAGGATCTCTACGTGATTCATCTCCACCACTCACAATAAGATAAGTCTTCTCAGAAGTTTGAAACCATGCTGAAGAATCTGTTTTTCCTTCAAGAGCATTAATTCCCTGCTCTTTTTGAAGAGCCCCCAATAATTGAGAGTCATGACTTTCCATTGCATCAAATAAGGCTTTACCTTCTGTTCCATGATACAAAACAAGAATAGTAGAAGCAGATGCATCTTTTGTGGTTGCAACAGGTTTCAAAGTGGTTTTTAGATCAAATGGATTCATTAAAAGCTCCTTTAAGTTAGATCTTCTCTATATCGAATTTTTAGACGAGTCTCATCTGAAAACTATCTTTTTCCAAACTGCTGACTTTTGACTTGAATTCTCTGTTTCAAAAAATCAAGTTTTCCGTAACATTTTCCATTCTTTTGCCACCTGACTGAATATCTCTGTTTTTGTAAACGCGAACCTTCTTTCCTCGTCCAACTCATACGATACAAGGGACCTTTTTTTCCTTTTGAACGACGACTGAGAGGTTCCTCGAAACATTGATTCAAAACATTTCTCATTCGCGCATTCACTCGCCTTTGAATCGAAGCTCGTCCTTTAGAGACCTCTACCCAAGGACGTCCTTTTTTTGAAAAAAATCGAAAACGGTGACCTTGGCCTTTGAGTTCAATTTCATCATGATTTTTACGAATACGATCAAAATGAGGAATAACAACAGATTCAGTTACCACCTCCGCAGATCCTTCTTCCCAATCGAGTGGATCATAGCCCAACGTTGTTTGAGCTTGAGCAACTAGTGAAAACCCTAAAATTCCCATGACAATATGATTCATTCGACACACCCCTTTTTTAAATGCACATCGTCAGTAACAACGCACCAGGATAGAGGTCAATCGCACCTTCAAATAACGCAAAACATCATCTTATTCGAAAGAAAACAAATAGGTAAGTAGATGGAATCAGAAGCTCTTTTTGATTAAATTTTTTACAAAAAAGACACTTAGCATTAACTGCTATGCATTATTTTTTTTTACTCACCCCGCCCTTCTTTAACTTCACATTAGAAAAGGACAAAAAAAGCAATCAATTGAATCACTCCGTAAACCCAGTACCAAATCCCGATTTCATTCCATGAATTCTGAGAATCATTTTTCATCACCCAACTCCTTGTTCATTTCATGAAAAGCAAATCTCATACCTGCTCAATCAAAAATAAATGATACTAGCAGTGAGTCACATCCAGAATGCACCAGGGACAGATCAACACTCGACTTTACCCCTGAGTTTGGGTTCAATAGAAGAATGAAACTTTTATTTCTCACCGCTAGCTTACTCCTATGGACTCCTAACTCCTTTGCTCTTCGCTTCTATGTTGAAACAGTCAAAACCGTTGGAGGTGCTGAAAGTGACAAAGCAAACGTCGTTGAGGAACTCATTCGGTCATCCGTCACTGACAGTGGGCATCATCAAGTTACTGAAAGCAAACGACGGGCACAATACACTCTGAGAGCGAAGCTCATCCAACTTGGAGACACCTATTCAATAGCTCTTGAAAAACTCGATGATGACGACACTGTTTATTCACATCGCCTCAAAGCAGTAAAACTCGATGATCTTGATGAATCGGTTACTCGATTAGTCAAAGCTGTCATTCGAGAGACCCCTGTCAAAAATCAAATTACAGGCGCTCCTGTCGAAGACAATCGTGAGGTGGTAGGAGAAACACGAAAAGATACCATCACAAGAAATATGATTGGTTTTGGTCCGACTCTTAATAGTTCAAATATCGATACCGATCATGCGATTGCTTTAGGGTTAGCACTCGCACACTCCTGGGACATGAACTCGGCTTCGATCGATATTAAAGGAGATGTTACTTTTGGTGGAAAAGTCGGAATTCGATTTTTAACACTTGGGTTGGGTGGAAACTATTTCTTTTCTCAAACAAACACCTCCCCTTTTTTAGGTGGAGAACTAGGTTTGGGTTTTGCAACGAAGTCTAGAGAACTTGAAGGCTCAACAGTAAAAGGAGGATTTCTCATTGGACTCGGTGGAGGCTACCAGTTTTTCAGAACAAGAAAAATCAACGCTGAAATCGCCCTTCGCGTCTTTGCTCTCACAGGAGAAATCAACGATAGTATCCCATTGAGCTATGCCCTCCGTGTGGGAGTTTATTTCTAACGGCTCATGAGAGAGAGCTTTTTTAACTGTTGAACCCGGTCTCTTAACGAAGCAGCTTCCTCAAAACGAAGTTCTTTCGCAGAAACTTTCATTTGTTTTTCCATTTCAGCTACGGTCTGATTGACTGACCGTAAATCTACAAAATAGTCTCCACAAAGTTCCTTTATTTTTTCAATTCGTTCATTTTCATCAAAATAATCAAGATGGGTTGCCTGATAACGGTTTTCAACAGATCGCGCTCCTTTTCCAGTCCCTAAAACTCGTTTAGCCATCTTTGCTTTGTCTATTCGACCTCGAGAGTCAACCACTTCTTCGTCATCAAAGGCAATCATATCCCGAACACCTTTTCTAATCGTCTGAGGAGTGATTCCATGAGCGGTATTATATTCCATTTGCACCTGTCTCCGCCTTTTTGTTTCAGAGATTGCGATGTCCATACTTTTGGTCATTCGATCTGCATATAAAATCACATGACCATCAGCATTTCTCGCTGCTCTTCCGATGGTCTGAATCAAAGATCGTTGGCTTCTTAAAAATCCTTCTTTATCCGCATCTAAAATAGCAACCAAAGATACTTCAGGTAAGTCTAGTCCTTCTCTTAATAAATTAATACCGACAAGAATATCAAAAACCCCTAATCGAAGGTCTCTTAAAATTTCAACCCTTTCTAAGGTATCAATATCAGAATGAAGATATTTAACTTTTAAACCTTTTTTTTGATAATAAGCAGCTAATTCCTCTGCAAGTTTTTTAGTGAGTACTGTCACTAAAACCCGGTCCCCTTTTTCAACAGTCTTTCGAATTTCATCCAATAAATTGTCTACTTGATCAGTCGCTGGACGTACTTCTACCACTGGATCAAGAAGTCCTGTTGGTCGGATCACTTGTTCTACAAATTCACCTTTTGTTTGTTCTAATTCGTAATTTCCTGGTGTTGCGGACACATACAGAACTTTATCTAAAAGGTTTTCAAATTCCTCAAAATTTAACGGACGGTTATCAAGAGCCGAAGGTAACCTAAATCCATGCTCTACTAAGTTCATTTTTCTTGCACGGTCACCGCGATACATTCCTCCAATTTGAGGAATCGTCACATGACTTTCATCAATAATAAGAAGCCAGTCTTTCGGAAAATACTCTAACAAAGTCGGTGGAGCTTCTCCTTCTTTTCTCCCCGTTAGATGACGAGAGTAGTTTTCAATTCCTTGACAAAACCCTAACTCCTCAAGCATTTCTAAATCGTAAAAGGTTCTTTGCTCCAGTCTTTGTGCCTCTACTGCCTTACCTAACTCTTTTAACTGATTTAACCGTTCTCTTAACTCAATTCGAATACTATCCATTGCACGCTTACGATTATCTAAGGTAGTCACATAGTGACTTGCTGGATAGATCGTCACTCTTTCTAAAGAGAGTACTTTAACGCCTCGAAGTGGATCAATAATGGATATCGACTCTATTTCATCACCAAAAAATTCGATTCGGACGGCATGTTCTTCTTCATAAGCTGGAAAAATCTCTACAATATCTCCTCGAACCCTAAATGTACCTCTGTGAAAATCCACATCATTTCGTTCATATTGAATATCCACTAAAGATTTGAGTAGTTTTTGTCTCTTTAAATCAATCCCCGTTTCTAAATAGATCATCAAGCCTTCATAAGCTTCTGGAGAACCTAGACCGTAAATACACGAAACAGAAGAAACAATAATAACATCATCTCTTTCAAAAAGAGCTCTGGTTGCTGAATGCCTTAATTTATCAATCTCATCATTAATTTGAGAATCTTTTTCAATAAACGTATCTGTACTCGCAATATATGCCTCAGGTTGGTAATAGTCGTAATAACTAACAAAGTATTCAACCGAGTTGTTTGGGAAAAATTCTCGAAATTCAGAAAACAATTGAGCAGCCAAAGTTTTATTATGAGAAAGAATCAATGTGGGACGTTTCACCTGAGCAATCACATTTGCCATTGTGAAAGTTTTTCCAGACCCGGTGACCCCCAATAGCGTTTGCTGCTTTTGCCCTCCTTTAATTCCACCAACGAGTGATTGAATCGCCTGAGGTTGGTCACCAGTGGGTTGAAATTCCGTCTTTAGTTCGAATGCATGCTCAGACTTACGTTTCAAGAAATCCTCCCTTTTTTAGATCAAAAATCGATCCAGTATATGCTTATTTAAAGAGAAAGTCTTGTAGAAGATGAAATGATAAAAAAGAGTCTTTGAAATCAAAGACTTAATTATACACAAAGAGCAATCCCTTTAAATTCAAGAACTATACGAACACGTATTGCATTCTTCAATAAAGCTTCAGTGAGTTAAATAAAATATTTCTTAGTCAAACACTTATTGTTATAAAGTACCCGAGAAACATTCTAGCAATATTATTTTCTATTCCTATGCTAACATTCAGCTAAAGAAGAATTGAAACTCATGACAAATACGCCTCTGAACTACAAAGACCTATCAATTCTTATTGAGCATTTTAAAGAAAAACTCCCTACTCTCCGTTTTGAAAAAATCATTGTTCCCAAACTCAAAAATCATCCAACTGGATATGAAAAAAACCTTTTTGTCTTTCGTTTTGAATCAGAAAAAGGACCTTTTCATCTTTGGGTACACCTACAACCTCCTCTGTATCTGTATTGGAAGTCAGGAAAAGGTCCTCAAGCCTCTACAAATGCTCCTCAAAGCCCTTTTCAACTTCAAATCAATAAAAAACTCTCGGGAAAAGTTCTTCACGAATTTGATGTACTTTTAAATGACAGAAGAGTTCTTCTTATTTTTGGGAAGTCAAAAATTGATGGCCTTTTATTTCAATTGATTCCGTCACGACCACAATTATTTGATGTTGAGATTAAAGATCAAAATCTAAAAATACGAAACGCTCTTAAAAAGAATACTCTTGAAATTATTTCTCGAGAAGAAAGCAGAAACACTCCTGATCTTAAAAGTCGTTTTTCAGATCAAGAATCTATAGAAACCTGGATCAGAGAAATTGAAGATCATAGAAACTTTTCTTATTTCCTACCGCATCTTCAAAAAATACGAAATACTATAAAAAAACAAGAAAAAACAATTCAGAAGCAAATTGAAAAACTACAACAATCTTTAAAACACAGTCAAAATGAACCGCCTTGGGAAAAATATGGAAATCTCCTTAAAGCTGTTTTCCATGAAAATCCACCTCTTCAAAATGGAGTCAGAACAGTCTATGACTATGAAACAGAGGAAAATATTCAAATCCCGGGAAAAGAAAAATCAATTACAAAAGAAATTGAACGATATTTTCACTTATCAAAAAGAACAAAAACGAGAATTAAAGAAACAACCTCCAGAATCGAAGAGTTACAAAATAAAAAGAAAAATCTAGAATCAATTAAAAATACTCATCTTTGGATTTTTGAAGACAAAGTTCCAGAAAATTGGAAAACAAAAGTTGATCTTGTCTATGAAATTTTAGCAATTAAAAAAGAAAGTTCATCAGACTTTAAAAACAAAAAAAAATGGTCTGGCCCTACTTTCTTATCTTCAGATCAAACCCCAATCTATGTGGGAAGAAATTTAAAAGAAAACTTAAATCTTACTCTCAGATTTGCAAAAGGAAACGATCTTTGGTTACACATCAAAAATAGACCAAGTGCACATCTTGTTATTGAATTGCAAAAAAATAAAACTGCATCACTTCAAACATTAAATGAAGCAGCTCAACTCCTCCTTCACTACAGCGGCGGGAAGCAGTGGGGTAAAATAGAAATAGACTATACTT
>CEUZ01291214.1_pt1 | contig 10819 bp, 10 predicted proteins | sample 361511 | NCBI WGS metagenome assembly CEUZ01 (sample SAMEA2622822, study PRJEB7988) | marine metagenome | biome: marine biome (ENVO:00000447); feature: surface water layer (ENVO:00002042); material: "saline water (ENVO:00002010), including plankton (ENVO:xxxxxxxx)" | depth 5 m
GGATGTATAGGTAGGAAAACCTTAGATGGAAAAATTATTAATTCTGATGAAGATTTTATGAATTATTTATTAGAAAGTGAAGGTATAGCAGGTGTTCATGGTGCAGCTTTCGGGTTATCACCTTTTTTTCGCATTTCTTATGCTACTTCTGATGAAATATTAAAAGACGCATGTGATAGAATAATTCGCGCTACAAATAAACTTATATAGATTATTAGTTAGTAATTTTTGCAATTCTTAATAAATTTGTGCTTCCAGCATTTCCAAAAGGTACTCCTGCAGTTATAACTACACTATCTCCAATTTTACCTAATCCTTCTTCTTTTATTATTTTACATGCGTTATTTACCATTTCTCTTGTATTTTGAGCATCATCTCCAACACATGAATGAACACCCCATACAATACATAATTTTCTAGCAGTATGAATTGAAGGAGATATACCAACTACTCTTACTGGACATCTTTCCCTTGCCATTCTTAAAGTCGTTCTTCCGCTTACAGAAAAAGTTGCTATTACAGTAGCTTGAGCATTTCTAGAAATTGTATCTGCTGCAGCGATTATAGCATCTGTTGAAGATTTATTATGTAAATTTTGCATTTGTATTTCATTCAAATAATTCTTGTCATCATTTTCTACACTTTCAATGATTTTATTCATAATAGATACTGACTCAACTGGATACTTACCTATAGCTGTTTCAGCAGACAACATTACTGCATCTGTTCCATCATAAATTGCTGTTGCTACATCAGATGATTCAGCTCTAGTTGGTGTAGGATTTTCAATCATACTATCAAGCATCTGAGTAGCTACCACAACAGGCTTTCCTGCTTCTCTAGCTTGTCTTATAATATTTTTTTGAATTGAAGGTATTTTTTCAGGGGGTAATTCTACACCTAAATCACCTCTTGCAATCATTACACCATCGCTAACTTCTAAAATAGAGTTTAAATTCTTTATCGCAGCAGGTTTCTCAATTTTGGCCATCACTAAACATTTTTTATCTATTAAATTTTTTAATTCTTCTATATTTTCTTTTTTTTGAACAAATGATAAAGCTATCCAATCTACACCCATATCTAAAGCTTTTTTTAAATCAATTTTATCTTTAGGAGTAATGGAAGAAAGTGGGAGTTCTATATCAGGTATATTTACCCCTTTATTATTAGAAATTTGACCACCATTCAAGACTTCAGTAATAAGCATATTTTTATTTTGTTTTATAACTTGTAATTTTATTTTTCCGTCATTTATTAAAATATTAGAATTTGGGGTCAGGCTATCATATATTTCTGGATGTGGAAAATTAACTCTTTTTATATCACCTAAAGTATTTTCTGTATCTAATTGAAATTTATCTCCTTTTTTTAAAACTACACTTTCTTCTTTAAAAATTCCTATTCGAAGTTTAGGTCCTTGAAGATCTGCAATTATACAAATTGGCCTATTAATTTCCTTTTCGATTTCTCTTATTAAATCAAAATTTTTTCTATGCTCTTCAATTGTCCCATGGGAAAAATTCAATCTAAATATATCAACCCCATTTATTACAAGCTCTTTAATAATTTTTCTATTAGAAGTTGATGGCCCTAGTGTTGAGAGTATTTTTGACTTGCGGTTTCTCTTCATTATAAAATATAATTAATATACTAATCATTTGTAGTAAAAAAGGAGTATTTTAAGATATGAATAATGATAAACAAGAAATTTATGCAATAATGATGGAAAGACTGATTAATCACTTTAGAAAAAGAACAGATGTCCAAAATATTGACATAATGAATTTAACAGGATTTTGTAGGAATTGCTTGTCTAAATGGTACTTTGAGGCAGCAAAGGCAAAAAATATTAATATTTCCTACGAGGACGCAAAGGAGGTAATTTATGGGATGCCATATAGTGAGTGGAAAGATAAATATCAGACCGAGATTAACAGAAATTAATATAAAGAATCTAGATCTTTTTGGTATTTATCAATAACCTGAAATCTTCTTATTTTTAGAGTTGGAGTCATCATTTCATTTTCTACAGTAAATGGTTCTTCAGCAATAATAAATTTTCTAACTTTTTCAATTAAAGATAAATTATTATTTACTTCATCAATAATTTTTGAAAGATTATTATGAAAATCATTATCAGAAGAAAGTTCCTTCAGGCTTTTGTTTGGAAATTTTTTAATAAACTCTTCGCTTGGAACGATTATTGCTACTAAGTAATTTTTATGATCACCATAAATCATTGATTGAGAAATTTCAGGTTGAATTTCTAATTTTTCTTGAATCCTTGATGGAGAGATATTATCTCCACCTTTATTTACTATAATATCTTTTTTTCTATCAGTTATTTTTATGTAACCTTCAGTATCTATTTCACCTACATCTCCAGTATGTATCCAGCCATTAACAAGTACTTTTGAAGTTGATTCAGGATCATTCCAATATCCATTCATAACGTTTTCACCTTTTACAAGAATTTCTCCATCTTCTGCAAGTTTTACAGTTACTCCTTTAAAAGGAATTCCTACTGTTTCTAATTTAATTTTTGAAATTGGATTAGAACTTATAACTGGTGCAGTTTCTGTTTGACCATATCCTTGCAATAAAGGTAGACCTAGAGCACTTAAATAAATACCAACATCAAAATTAAGTGCAGCTCCACCAGATACAAGACATCTAATATTGCCACCAAATCTTCCCTTTACTTTTTTTCTAACAAGCTTTTCTAAAATATTATTTTTTATTTTTTCTATACTAGACAATTCTTTTTTATAATAGTTCTTTGTCCCTAATTTGATAGTTTCAGAAAATAGAAATTTTTTTATAGAACTTTGATTTTTTAAACCAGATGATATCTTCATGTAAAGAGTGTCATAAAACCTAGGCACAGCACACATTATATGTGGTTTAGTTTCACCCATATTTATTAGTAATTTATCTGCTCCTTCTGCATAATAAGTATCTGCACCCCATCCTGTCATTAAAAATTGAAGAGTATGCTCATAAGAATGTGAAAGAGGAAGCCATGATAAAAAATTTATTGTTTTTAAGTCGCTAACAATGTTTTTAAGAAGTATATCTGCTCCAGTACAATTATGTAGCATAGCACCATGACTTAACATAACCCCTTTTGGATTACCACCCGTTCCAGAGGTATATATGATGCAAGCTGTATCAGTTCTTTTTTGTTCTTTACAAATATTATTAATATTAATTAGATTATTTTCACCATTTAATAAAAAATCTTTCCAAGAAATTAATTTTATTTTTTTATCATTTTCAATGTTCTTATAATCCATAACTATTATAAATTCACATTGAGGACAGTTAGTGATTTTTGATAGAATTTTATTTGCTATATTCATAGTCGATACTATAATTCCTTTAGCACCACTATGATTTAAAATGTATTCATGATCAGAACTTGTATTTGTAGTATAGGCTGGTACACTAATTGCTCCAGCTGACATTATTGCCATATCAGAAATAAAAAACTCAGGTCTATTTTCTGAACATATAAAAATTCTATCCCCTTTTTTTACTCCTTGATTAATTAATCCAGAAGAAATAGCATTTATTTGTTTTTTTGTTTCATTCCATGATAAAGAAACATATTTATCGTTAACTTTTTTCCATAAATGGGACTTTTCTCCAAGTTTTTCAGCTTGAGAAAAGTATAATGTTGTAACACTGTTATAATTATCAAAATTCATTCAATAATCCTTGCTCCTTCTTTGAAGAATAGTAAAAGATGACTATATCTAATTTTAGCAATGTATAAATTTAATAAAAATCATATGCCAGAATCTATAAATATCAATAAGAATAATCAATTAAAATATCTTCCTTCTTGGAATTTAGCCGATATTTATAAAAGCATTAATTCAGTAAGGCTACATAATGATATAAATTTTGTTAAAAATAGCTGTATAAAATTTGAAAAAAAATATGAGAAAAAGTTAAATAATCTAAGTTCTGAAGAATTATATAAAGCAATTTTAAAATTAGAAAAAATTAGTCAAAAAATTAATAAATTATCTTCTTATGCCTATTTAAAATTTGCTGAAAATACTAATTTACAAGAAAACAAAATATTTTTTCAAAAAATTAAAGAAACACTTACTAATTATACTTCTAGACTAGTTTTTTTCAAATTAGAATTAAATTTGTTGAATAATATTAAAATAAAAAAATATTATAAATTTAAAAAATTAAAAAAATATCAATACTGGATTGAAAACATAAGATCATATAAGCCACATCAACTAGAAAAAAATTTAGAGCAACTTATTAATGAAAAAAATATTACTTCTTATTCTTCATGGTCTAGGTTATTTGATGAAACTATTGCTACATTAAGATTTCCTTTTAAAGGAAAAAATATCACAACTACAGAAATTTTAAATTATATGTCTGATAAAAATGCAAATAAAAGAAAAAAATCTGCATTAGTGTTAGGTGAAACATTAAAAAATAATATAAATATTTTTACTACGATTACTAATACTCTTGCTAAAGATAAAATCATTAATGATAATTGGAGAAGATTTTCTAATCCAGTTGAAAGTAGAAATTTATCTAATAAAGTTGAAAATGAAGTAGTTGAATCCTTATCAAAATCTGTTCAAAATAATTATAAAGTATTATCTCACAGATATTATAAATTAAAATCAAAATGGTTTAAAAAAAAGCAATTGATGTACTGGGATAGAAATGCCCCACTGCCTTTTCAATCAAATACATTTTATTCATGGCGAGAAGCAAAAGATATTGTTTTGAATTCATATGGTTCATTTAGTAATGAAATGATGAAAATAGCAAAATTATTTTTTGATAATAATTGGATTGATGCTCCAATTCGAAATGGAAAGCAATCAGGAGCTTTTTCAGCTTCTACTGTTCCTGATGTTCATCCTTATATCTTATTAAATTATCAAGGAAAAATAAGAGATGTTGCGACTCTTGCTCACGAATTAGGACATGGAATTCACCAATTCTTAGCAGCAAAACAAGGTCAATTTAATTCTTCTACTCCTTTAACATTAGCAGAGACTGCAAGTGTATTTGGTGAAATGCTTACTTTTAAATATCTATTATCAAATGAATCAAATTTACTTAAAAGAAAAGCTTTAATAGCTAATAAAGTCGAAGATATGATCAATACGGTTGTTAGACAAATTGCATTTTATGAATTTGAAAAAGAAATTCATTTCAAAAGAAAAAATAAAGAATTAACAACAGAAGAAATATGTGACATATGGTTGGATAAACAAAGAAGAAGTTTAGGACCTCATATTAAAATTAAAGATAATTATAAATATTATTGGTCGTACATTCCTCATTTTATTCATTCACCATTTTACGTTTATGCTTATGCGTTCGGAGATTGTTTAGTAAATACTTTGTTTTCAGTTTATGAGAATAATCCTACAGGTTTTGAAAATAAATATATGAACTTACTAAAAGCTGGAGGATCAAAAAAATATACTGATTTACTTAAACCTTTTGATTTAAATATAAAAAGCAAAGATTTTTGGAATAAAGGATTAAAAATCATTTCTAATTTGATTGATGAACTTGAATATATAGATAAAAAATTATGAAAAATAAATTAGATACACCAAAGTTTTCTAAAAAAGTTAAACGTTATGCTAGTGTAGGAAAAGTTATGGGAAAATTAGCTACAAAATATGCTGGTCAAAAATATCTTGGACTTTTTAATGATAATAAAGAAAATGCAAAAAATTTAAAATTAGCTTTGGGAAAAATTAAGGGACCTTTAATGAAAGTTGCTCAACTTACATCAACAATTCCTGATATTTTACCTTCTGAATATTCAAAAGAACTTTCAGAATTACAAAGTAACGCTCCTCCAATGGGATGGCTATTTGTGAAAAGAAGAATGTCTAATGAATTAGGATATAACTGGGAGAAGAGATTCAAAGAATTTAATAAAGAAGCTTCTAAAGCAGCATCTTTAGGGCAAGTTCATAAAGGAAAATTAAATAATGGCAATATTGTAGCTTGCAAACTTCAATATCCTGATATGAATTCAGCTATAGAAGCAGATCTAAATCAATTAAGAATAATTTTTTCTATATATCAATCTTACAATAAAGCCATAAAAACAGATGAGATTTATAAAGAAGTAAATGATAGACTATTAGAAGAATTAGATTATTTCAGAGAAAAAAAATCCATGATTGTTTTTCAAAAAATTTTTAAAAATAAAAAATATGTTAATATTCCTAAAGTCTATGCAAAACTAAGCACAAAAAGATTATTAACTATGGAATGGTTAAATGGAAAAAATATTTTGGATTTTAAATCAGAAAGTAAACAAAATAGAAATAAAATTGCAAAAAATATGTTTTTAACTTGGTATTACCCTTTTTATAAATATGGCATTTTACATGGAGATCCTCATCTAGGAAACTATACTGTATGTAAAAATTTGACAATTAATCTTTTTGATTTTGGTTGTATGAGATTTTTTAAGGGAAAATTTATCAAAGGAGTTATAGATTTATATAATGCCTTAAAAGATAACAATTTAGATAAAGCAGTATATGCATATGAACAATGGGGATTTAAAGATTTAAATAAAAATAAATTACATGTTTTAAATAAATGGGCAAAATTTATTTATTCACCATTAATGGAAGATAAAATTCAAAAAATACAAGAAAATTCAAGCGGAACTTATGGAGCTAAAGTTGCTTCTGAAGTACATAAAGAATTAAGAAAATTAGGAGGAATTCAACCACCAAGAGAATTTGTTTTCATGGATAGAGCGGCTGTTGGACTAGGATCAGTATTTATGCATCTTAGAGCTGAATTAAATTGGCACAATATGTTTAATGAATTAATTGAAAATTTTTCATCCAAAAATATAGATCAAGATCAAGAAAAAACATTGAAAATGGCAAAGCTATCACTATAAATGAGAATTTAATGAAACTATCTGTTTTAAAAGAAAATCAAAAAAACGAAACTAGAGTAGCATTAGCTCCTTCGAGTGTGAAAGATTTAATTAAGTTTGGATTCGAGGTGTTTATTCAAATTGATGCTGGTCTATCATCAGGCTATACAAACAAAGAATATGAAGATTTTGGAGCCAAAATAGTTGATAGAGAAGAATGTTTAAATAATAAAACAATATGTTTAGTTGTAAGACTTCCAAATATCAAAGATATTTCTAAAATAAGTAAAAATACAATTTTAATTGGAATTTTAGATCCTTATGAAAACAAAGAATCATTGACTCAATTAAAAGATTTTCAGATTACAAGTATAACAATGGAGTTAATACCAAGAATTAGTAGAGCTCAAAATATGGATGTACTATCATCTCAAGCCAATCTTGCTGGATATAGAGCAGTAATAGATGCTGCTAATCTATTTGGAAAAGCTTTTCCAATGATGATGACTGCCGCTGGAAGAATTAATCCAGCAAAAGTTATGGTATTAGGTGTTGGAGTTGCGGGACTCCAAGCTATTGCAACAGCGAAAAGATTAGGTGCAGTAGTTTCAGCTACTGATGTAAGATTAGCAACAAAAGAACAAGTGGAAAGCTTAGGTGCTAAATTTATTATGGTTGAGGAAGTTGATGATGCTGAAACTTCTTCTGGATATGCTAAGGAAATGACTAAAGATTATCAAGAAAAGCAATCAAAATTAATTTCAGAAACAATAAAAAAACAAGATATTGTAATTTGTACTGCTCAAATTCCAGGTAAAAAGGCTCCTATTTTAATTAATGAAGAAATGGTTAATTCAATGTCACAAGGATCAATAGTAGTTGATTTAGCTGTGGAAACAGGAGGTAATTGTACTGTTAGTAAATTAAATGAAATTATTGTTCATAATGGTATCAAAATTATAGGACACTCTAATGTTCCTGGTAAAGTAGCAAAAGATGCTTCAAATTTATATTCAAAGAATTTAGTGAATTTTATTTCTTTATTAATTGATAAAAAAGAAAAAAAAATAAATATTGATTGGGAAGATGAGATTATTAAATCAGTAATATTGACTCATAATGGCAATATAACACTTGAGAAATTTAAATAAATGGAAAATATAATTAATCATGGTTCTGATGTATTTATTGTTGGTCTAACAGTATTTGTTTTAGCATGTATTATTGGTTACTATGTTGTTTGGTCAGTGACTCCTGCTTTACATAGTCCTTTAATGGGTGTTACAAATGCAATTTCAAGTGTGATAATTGTCGGAGCAATTTTAGCAGCTGGTCCCGAAGAGTATAATATATCAAAAGTATTTGGTTTTTTTGGTGTTATATTAGCATCTGTTAATATTTTTGGTGGCTTTATAGTCACTTATAGAATGTTATCAATGTTTAAAAAAAAATCTAAAAAACATAAAGAAAAGTAATGTCATCTAATTTAGTTGCAATATTATATTTAATTTCATCAATACTTTTTATCCTAGCTCTTAGAGGATTATCTCATCCAGAATCTTCTAGAACTGGAAATATGTTCGGAATTATTGGAATGTTGGTAGCAATAGTTACTACTTTATTATTTAAAAGTGTTTTAAGTTATATAGAGATATTTGTAGCAATTTTAATTGGCGGAACTATAGGAACTTATATTGCTTTAAAAATAAAGATGACTGCTTTACCTCAATTAGTTGCTGCTTTTCATAGTTTAGTAGGTTTAGCCGCTGTATTTGTAGCAGCAGCAGCTTTTTATAATCCTGAATCATTTAATATTGGTTTTAAAGGTTTAATTTCTAAAAGTAGTTTAATTGAAATGAGTATAGGAACATTCATTGGTGCAATTACATTTTCAGGATCAATACTAGCCTTTGGAAAATTACAAGGATCAATTAGTGGAAAACCGATTGTTTTTAAGTTTCAGCATTTATTTAATTTTATTATTTTTATTTTTATAATTTTTTTAATTATTTTATTTATTTTTAATCAATCTTCGTCAATTTTTTGGTTAATAGTATTTGTTTCAATACTTTTAGGATTTTTAGTTGTCATACCTATTGGTGGTGCAGATATGCCAGTAGTTATTTCAATGTTAAATTCTTATTCAGGTTGGGCAGCATGTGGTATTGGTTTTACTCTAAGTAACAATCTTTTAATTATTACAGGTGCTCTGGTGGGAGCATCAGGAGCTATATTAAGTTATATTATGAGTAAAGGAATGAATAGATCAATATTAAATGTTGTATTAGGAGGTTTTGGTGGAGAGCAAGGTTCTTCAAAGTCTCTAAATGATGAAAATAAAACTGTTAAACAAGGAAATGCAGATGATGCTGCATATATTCTTAAAAATGCTGATTCTGTAATAATAATACCAGGATATGGAATGGCAGTAGCTCAAGCTCAACATGCTTTAAGAGAAATGTGTGAAATTTTAAAAAATAGTGGCATAAATGTTCGTTATGCAATTCACCCAGTTGCAGGAAGAATGCCAGGTCATATGAATGTTCTTCTGGCTGAAGCAAATGTGCCTTATGATGAAGTTCTAGAATTAGATGAAATAAATAACGATTTTCCTATGACAGAAGTTTCGTTTGTAATAGGCGCTAATGATGTTACAAATCCAGCGGCAAAAACGGATAAAACATCCCCTATTTATGGTATGCCAGTTCTAGATGTTGAAAAATCTGAGACAGTTTTATTTGTTAAAAGATCAATGGCTACTGGATATTCTGGAGTTGATAATGAACTCTTTTATAGGAATAATACAACAATGCTTTTTGGTGATGCTAAAAAAATGTGTGAAAATATAGTAAAGGCTCTAAATTAGCTAAATCTATCTATCGTTTTTTTTTCTTTGAAGTTTTCTAAATCTTCTAATCGATTCTGTTTTTTCTCTTGCTTTTCTTAATGAAGGTTTTTCATAATGTTTCCTTAACTTCATTTCTCTGTATAACCCCTCACGTTGCATTTTTTTCTTAAGACTTCTTAATGCTTGTTCTATGTTATTATCTCTTACAGTTACTTCTATTACCAATTTACCTCCAATTATTAGAGAGGTCCACTATCATAAATTAATAAAATTTACAAATGAGATAATAAGAAATATTGAAAAATAGTTCAATTTTAATTGAATCATTGAATATGAATCTATAAAAGTACTCATCCATGCCCATTCTAAAAATAGCAAAAATAGGTCATCCAATCTTATATCAAAAAGCATTACCTATAGATAAGTTTGATAAAAATGAATTAAAACAGCTAGTTGCTAATATGTGTGAAACGATGCTTGATGCAAATGGAGTTGGTCTTGCAGCCCCGCAGGTACATGTTAATAAAAAATTAATTATATTTAGAACACCTGATGTAATTGAGGATGAAAGTGAAAATCAAAATAAAGAGGAAAAATTAGAATTGAATGTTTTAATTAATCCTTCTTATACTAATAATTCTGACGATTTTGAAGATGATTGGGAAGGATGTTTATCAATTCCAGGAATGCTAGGAAAAGTTAGACGTTATAAAAAAATTACTTATAGAGGATATGATTTACAGGGAAAATTGATCAATAAAACCGTTGATGGAATGCATGCCAGAATAGTACAGCATGAATGCGATCATCTTAATGGAATATTATATTTAGCTAGGTTAGCTGATCCAAGAGATTTTGGTTTTACAGAAGAAATCAATAAATATTATAAAGTTCAAAATGAAAAAATTTAAACAAACTAAATTAAATAAACAAAAAATTCTTATTTCCGCAAAAAAACATATTGTATTTGATGGATGGAGTAAAAAAATAATAGAATCAATTTCTTTGGATTTAAGAATAAAAGAAAATGAAATTTATAAAATATTTCC
>CEUZ01071918.1_pt1 | contig 10816 bp, 9 predicted proteins | sample 361511 | NCBI WGS metagenome assembly CEUZ01 (sample SAMEA2622822, study PRJEB7988) | marine metagenome | biome: marine biome (ENVO:00000447); feature: surface water layer (ENVO:00002042); material: "saline water (ENVO:00002010), including plankton (ENVO:xxxxxxxx)" | depth 5 m
CTTTTCAATTTCAGTTTTTTTTACAATTCTTTGAATAGTGGCTTTGACAGCGGCCGCTTCTAATTGAAGCGCATTTTCTTGTGTATAATTTTCTCCATTTAAAATTAAAATGGTTTTAATTTCGTTAACAATATCAGATCTTGTGATTGCCTTATTTCCTATAGTTGCAAATAAAGAATCTTGAAGAGCAGCATTTACGTTTAGCGAAAAAAGCAAAGAAAAGAAAATAATAAGTATTTTTTTTTTTAAATTTATCACGGTTTAAAAACTGGAGTTCTAGCTCCTGTAAATGGAACAAAAGTTATAGTAAACATTAAAGTATCGGTAGGTTCTATATCACTATCTTCATAAAATTTTCTTCTATATGCCAATCCAGCTTTCAAACAATCATTTTTATATTGGTAGCTTAAATCATAGAGCTCAGTACTGTCAGTTTTAAAGTTCTTTTTGGTCTTAAATTTAAATTGATTATTGTCATCATAGTTTAAAGTAATTCCTGTATTTACATAATTTTCATTACCAACATGATTTTGTTCTTCTAAATAGTCTAAGTTAAATTCTACTTTTCCAAAATTTAAGCTAGTTGAAACCTCATTGTAATTTAAATCATTAAAATTATGATCAAGTGAAAATTTGTATTTTATGTTACTAATTTTTGAAAAATTATAATTTATTTCTCCAACAACATCAGACATTCTTTGATCTAATGAAGTTGATCTTGGTATATCTTGATTTTTTTCAGCATTAAAGACTTGACCCATTGAAACTGATAATTTTTCTATTTCTTCAGTATCGCTAACTTTTTTATTTTTTATAAATTGAAAGCCTAAAACACCACTTAATCCATTTTCAATTACAGAAGTTCTATTAATTGAAAACAAATCAGAATATTTGAAAGTTTGATCTTCTTTCCTTAAATCTTTCATATGACCGGGAGCGTATCTAAGCATAAAGTTTGGTGAGAAAATATTTGAGTATCCAACACCTTCTTTTTTCATTGGTAAAGAGCTTTTTAAACTTATAACACTACTAACTTCATTTACCGTTCCTTCAATTTTATGATCTGATGTATTTTCAGCTTCATAATTAGTATTTTTAATTAAACCTTCCAATGTATTAACAAATCCATATTTAGAAATTTTGCTTATAGGATTCCATGATATATCATTGGTAATAGAAGTGATGTGTTTGTTTGTTTCATAATTTCTATACAAACTATCTGATTTAAAATTAATACTTCCAAATTTTTCACTAAAAAAAGATTTTCCAAAAATTATATTTGGCAAGATATATTCATATCTATTTCCATCTTTTTTTCTCAAATTTTCATAAGCGGATCCAGATACATTGAAGTATATATCATCTTTACTAAAATTATAGCTGATTTTATTTTCGAGATTTGTTTTATCTGCATCTACCAATTTTGTATTAATGTCATGTACTCTAAAATAAGTATCATTAGATGTTTTTTGAACTTTTAAAATTAAATTGCTTTCATAATTTTCTTCTTGAGCAAAATTAAAATTTGATTCTAAAAATATATGATTTCTAGATCCATCGGTTTTTTTTGTCGATGTATTTTTATAACCTTCGTGGAAACTTGAGTCTAATGTTAGAAAACCATTTTTAAATGCTTGCCTGTATTCATTTAATAATAAAACATTTTCGTTCGCATACATTTTTGGAGTAAAAGTTAAATCTTTATCACGACTAATTGCCCAAAAATAAGGCAAACCAAAACCGGATCCTATAGCTGTGCTATCACTTATTAAAGGAGTTAAAAAACCAGATTTTCTTTTTACAGTTGGATCTGGATGAAAAAATCTAGGAAAATAAAATATTGGTAAGTCATAAACTTTTAAAACAGCATGTTCATAGTAAATAGTTTTTTTACTTTTGCTATGTGTAATTTTTTTAGCTTTCAAAGACCATGGTGGACATTTATCATCTCTCAATTTACACACAGTAAAAACACCCTTTGATAACATGCTTTTGTCTTTTGTTAACAAAATATTATTAGCTACAAATCTTGGATCATTTTCTTTATCTACACCAAAACTTTTCTGATCCAAAACTGCACTGATATCAGAGCCTATCATTTCCTTTTTTTTAGTATCAACATACAATTCTTTAAAAGAATATTTGTTTTTATTTTTATCAACAATTTTTATTTTACCAATTGAAGAAAATAAATTCTTATTCATGTCATATTCAAACATGTCTACATGAATAATATTTCCATCATCATCTATTAACGTAGATTTCACATTAGAAGAGATTATATTTTCTTTGTCATTATATAAAATTTTATTAGATTTAAGCTCATATCCTTCTTTAATAGTAAGTATAGAATTTTTATAAGAAATTATTATTTCATTTAACTTATCGTATGTAGCCTTATCTGTTTTTAATACATTGCCTTCAACGTCAAAAATTGTAACAGATCCTTCAGCTAATAAAAATTCTTTTAGTTTTTCGTATGTTATTTTTTCAGCTTTTATATTTTTTCCTTCAGTATCAGTAGCAACTACAGAACCTTTTCCAATAACAATTTCATTTTTTTTATCAACTACTACTTCTATAGCTGAAATATTAAATTCATCTGCGTACAAATTTAAATTAAATAGTATTAATTTTAAAAACAAAACTATTGTTAATATACTTTTATTTTTGATTTGCATTTATTAATCCTACAGTTCCAAATATAAAAATAAGCAAAATTGGCATCCATACAGATACTTCTACTGGAAGCTTATCTGTTTTACCCAGCGCTGCTGAAAAGTCGTTGAAATAAAATATCAAAACGCTAGAAAATATCGCGGTGAAAATGTATCTCCAGGTATTATCTTTGCCATATATTCCTAATGTAAAAACACCACTTAACAGAACCATACTTAAAAGAAATAAAGGGAATGACAAAGATCTATGTAATTTTGCTCTCATTTCATTAGTAGAATAGCCTCTATTTTCTAAAAGTCGAATTTCATTTCCAATATTCCAAAAAGAAATAGTATCCAGATTAGAATATAAGCTTTTAAGTTTTTTTATGTCATATTTGCTCTGATAAACCAGATCATCTGTATTATCTAAAATTATTTTGCCATCTTTATCTATAATTTTCGAATGTTTAAGCTTCCAAATTAATGTACTAATATCAGCAGATTTCGCTTCAATTCTTTTTAAAAAATTATTATTTTCATCAAATTCATAGATTGTTAAGTCATTTAAAAATTTATCGTCCAAACTTACTGATCTTATTATATAGTTTTTTCCAAAATTATTTTCTTTTATCCAAATTCCATTTACTGTTAAGGCAGCTAAATATTTTTGATCTTTTTCATAGCCACCTCTTATAGTTTCATATTTTTTTACTAAAGAAGATGTCACAGGATTAATTGCTGTAATAAAAATAATACCCAAAACTACTGTTACAAAACATGGAATCAAAATTACTGAAAAATTTGACATTCCAGAAACTTTTAATGCAATAATCTCATCTGTTTTTTTTATTTTTAAAAAAAACCAAATACCTGAAATTAGAATTATAAATGGAAACATATTATACAACATACTGGGAACAAACAGTCCTGATAACATAATAGGAACATTAATTCCGACATCAAAATCTTTAAAAAAATTTATTTCTTCGAATATATTTATAATAAAACCTAAAGCAAAAAAAGTAAGACTGACATTTAATACTGTTTTTAAAAACTCTTTAGCAATATAATTATTTATAACAAAATATCTAATCATAAATTATCGGCTCAAATTTTCATATTTGAAAGTTCTTATTAAAAAAAAATAAATTAAAGGTAGTAACACTATAGGTATTAAATAATATGCAGCAGTATGATTCCAAGATATACCCGAGTATCTTACAGTTATTTCTGAAGCTATAATAATTAACAATCCTATACCAATACAAAAATATCTTCGTAAACCAGGAATTTTTTCTTCTTTTCTTGATTGAAGCAGAAAACAAGTTATTAAAGCAATTAATGGTATAAAAACCGGCATACCAAATCTTCGGTTTATTTCAGCTTTAGTATCTCTTAAATTTTTTTCGTGTCGGCTGCAATTATGAGATAGTTTATTTTTACTTTGCATACAGTGTATTATTTGTAATGTTGGCGTTTCTTGAATTTTTGGTTCGCGAATTGTTTTTGTAGAAAGACCAGAAAGGTTTATAGAAGTTTTTTCAAAAGTTATAACTGATAAATTGTCATTATTTTCTATTTTTTGAATATTTCCATCTAATAAAATTAAATTTTTTTCATCTTTTGAAACATACCCAGACTTTGCAAAAATAGTGGACGATTGACTAGATACTTGAGTTAAAATTCTACCATCATCCCTTATGAATATATTTTCATATATTCCGTTTTGATTTTTTTTATCAACAAAAATTGTTAACCCTTTTACAGTATCATTAAATTTTTTTTCTTTAAGTAATGATGGTACAAACTGAAGTTCAGAATTTTTTAATAAATTTCTAGAAAAAAATAAGGTTTCTGGATTAATTATACTTGACATTATCTGATGAAAAAACATCACTATTAGTGATATACGAAATATGAGATTTACAATGTGTATTTTGTTTAATCCAGAAGTCCATAATATAATAAGCTCATTATCTTTTTCCATTTTTAAAATTGTCAAGAAGGAAGCAAATAAGAAAGCCAATGGAATCAATTTAGTTAAAACTTTAGGTATAGTTAAAATTGAGTAAAAGAGATAAATTCTAAAAGCGTGCCCATCATCAGTTACAAGATCTAGGAAATTTACAGCCTGAATTGTCCATATAACTGCAGCAAAAGCAAAAAGGATGACCGCAAAATAGCGAATAAATTCATCAAAAAAATATTTGTAAATTTTGTTTTTCATCGAAAAAGTTGTTATATATAGTTAATAAAACAACTTCATATAGAATTCAATTTATACGTTAAAGGTAGGAAAATGTTAAGTTTTACAAGCAGTTTAAGTCCAGATAGTGAGGCATTTGCCGTATTTGTTAATGATAAATACGAGTATAAAGGCAAAAAAGATGCTCTTTCAGAAAATACAATAAAAAAAATAAATTCATATTTAAGTGTTTTAAAAGCAAAAAAAAAGGAAGAAGATATAAGTTCATTTGATATTTCCGATAAACAAAAATGTTTTATAATTAAAGTTAAAAATAAACATGAAAGTTTTTGGCCTCAAGAAAACGGTGGAAGTTTCTTTTCCTATCTAAAAAATTTTAAGGATTTAAAAAAAGTTGACATTTATGCAGATAGTTTAAATTTTGAAAAAGATAAATTAGTAAGTTTTTTTTCACAATTTTTATTTGGATTTAATCTAAAAAGCTATACGTTTAATAAATATAAAACCTTAAATAAAGAAAAAATAAATAAAAAAATTGATTTTAAGATTATTAGTTCTAATAAGGAAAAAATAGAAAAAAATTACAAATACTACAATGCCATTAAAGAGGGCGTATTTTTAACTAGAGATTTAGTATCTGAACCACCAAATATATTAAACCCTAAAGCTTATGTTAAAGAAATACAAAAACTTTCAGCGCTTGGTCTTAAAATTAAATCTTATAATGAAAAAGAATTAAAAAAATTGGGTTTGAACGCATTATTAGGAGTCGGACAAGGAAGTGTTAATGAAAGTTTTTTGGTAACTATAGAGTGGAATGGTAAAAAAAATTCATTAAAAAAACCATTAACTTTTGTTGGTAAAGGTGTTTGTTTTGATACTGGAGGTATTTCATTAAAACCAGCAAGATTCATGGAGGAAATGAAATATGATATGGCTGGATCTGCTGTAGTAGTCGGTCTTTTAAAATCACTCGCTCTAAGGAAAGCTAAAGTAAACGTAGTTGGGGTAGTTGGTTTAGTTGAAAATATGCCAGGTGGTAATGCACAAAGACCAGGAGATATTGTAAAATCATATTCTGGAAAAACTATAGAAGTATTGAACACAGACGCTGAAGGAAGATTAGTGTTAGCCGACGCTTTAAGTTTTACTGAAAAAAAATATAATCCTGAATTTATAATTGATTTAGCAACACTTACTGGCGCTATAATTATAAGCTTAGGTGAGGAATATGCCGGTTTATTTTCAAACAATGATGAACTATCAAAAAATATTTTTAAGGCTAGCGAAAATGTTAATGAAAAAGTTTGGCGTCTACCTTTGCACAAAAATTATGATAAACTAATGAATTCAACTGTAGCAGATGTTCAAAATATTAATTATGTTGGAGGTGCAGGTTCAATTACTGCAGCTCAATTTTTACAAAGATTTATATTAAACAAAACACCATGGGCACATTTAGATATTGCTGGAATGGCATTTTCAAAAAAAGCTGCAAATTTAAATCCTGGCGGAGCTACTGGTTTTGGTGTTAGATTATTAAATAATTTAATAAAAGAATATTACGAATAAAACTATGGTTGAACAAACTTTGTCAATTATAAAGCCTGACGCCGTTGAAAGAAATTTAGAAAGTAAAATAAAATCTTTTTTTGAAAAAAATAATTTAAAAATTTCAAAAAGCAAAAAGGTTAAAATTTCTAAAGAAGAGGCTAATGATTTTTATAAAGTTCACGAATCTAAGCCTTTTTATAATGATTTATGTGAATATTTGTCTTCAGGACCTATAGTTGTAATGATACTTGAGGGAGAAAATGCAATACTTAAAAACAGGGAATTAATGGGGGCTACGGATCCTCTAAAAGCTAAAGAAGGCACACTAAGAAAAATGTATGGGATATCCATTGATAAAAATTCAGTTCATGGTTCTGATAGTTTAGAAAATTCAAAAAAAGAAATAGGTTTTTTCTTTAAATAAACTTACTTAAATATAGAAGATATAGCTTTAGGATAAAGTTTATGTTCAACAAGAAGAATTTTGTTTTTTAATGACTTTACTGTTTCATTTTTTTTTATTTTTACTTTTTTTTGTAAAATAACTTTTCCTGAATCTAATTTATTACTTACATAATGAACAGTACATCCAGAGTACTTTTCGTCATTTTTTAAAGCTCTTTTGTGTGTGTTTAGACCTTTATATTTTGGTAGTAATGAAGGATGTATATTAATAATTTTATATCTAAAATTTTTTATAAAATTTTTTGATAGCAATTTCATAAATCCAGCTAGACAAATAAATTTTATTTTTCTTTTTTTTATTTCAATTAAACAATTATTTTCAAACTTTTTTTTATTTTTTGATGAAAAAAATTTATTGGTGATGTTATATTTTTTTGCAATAAGAAGTCCCTTAGCTTTTTTTTTATTTGAAATGACCAATTCAACTTTAATAGGAAAATTATGTTTTTTAGAGCTTTTGATGATTGATTTAAGATTCGATCCTTTACCTGAAATAAAAATACAAGCTTTTATTTTACTTTCCACTGCAACTTTCCTGATATTTTGAATTTATCCTTATTTCTAGATAAAAAACCAATTTCGTAGGGTTTATACTGTTTAGGAAAAATTTTTTTTATTTTATTTAAATTTTTTTTATCTGCTATTAAACAAAACCCCACTCCACAATTAAAGGTGCTAATCATTTCTGAATCTTTAATATTATATTTTTTAAGCCATTTAAAAATCGGTCTTATTTTTATTTTTGATAAATTAATATTCAAACATAAATTGTCAGGGACGACTCTGACTAAATTATTTATCAATCCTCCTCCAGTAATGTTTGCGCAACCAGTAATTAATTTTTTTTTATTAATTTTATTTAGTTCCTTTACATAAATTTTTGTGGGTTTTAATAGTTCTTTTTTAATTTTTGAAGATAAAAATAAATTTTTTTTTTTTAGTATATATCTTACCAAAGAGAAACCATTAGAATGCAATCCTGATGATGGTACAGCAAGAATAATATTTTTTGCCTTAATTTTTTTTTTAGTTAATAAATTCTTTTTTTCTACAATTCCAACAGCAAACCCAGCAAGATCAAATTTATTTTTTCCATAGGTACCTGGCATTTCAGCAGTTTCTCCACCAACCAAGGAACAATTAGCTAATTTACATCCAGCTACGATGCCATTAATAATTTTTTTAACTTTATTTAGTTTTAGTTTATTTACCGCTATATAATCTAAAAAAAATATAGGTTTAGCTCCTTGTACGATTATGTCATTAACGCACATAGCAACTAAATCTTGTCCAATAGAATTATATTTTTTAAATTTGCTTGCTAGCTCAAGTTTAGTTCCAACACCGTCAGTTGAAGAGACTATAATAGGATTCTTCATTTTTAGTTGACCCAAATCAAAAACTGAACCAAAACTACCTATATTTTTAAATGAATTAGCTTGTTTATCTTTTTTGTAAGTTTTACTTGCTATTTTAGATATGTAATTTACTAACTTATCAGCAGCTGCCATATTAACACCGCTTTTATTGTAAGTATTATAAGTTTTCTTCATGAAGAATTATTTATGTACAAATATTTAATTGTAAAACTAAGAGATTATATTTTTATTATTTTAACAGCAACAATATTTTTATTTTTTGCACAGGCTCCAAGTCTTTCGGAAAAAAATGTTTTTATTATTGAAAATGTTAACGTTAAAGACAAAATGGATATAAATTTTTCAAGAGATAAATATATTGATAAAGGATTTACAAAGTCATTTAATATATTGATGTCTAAAGTCTTATTATCAAAAGATTTTGACAAAATAAAAAATATTAAGGCAAAAGAAGTAAAAAATTTAATAAACAGTTTCCAAATTCTCGAAGAGAAGTTTAGTAATGAAGATTATGAACTTAAATTAAGAATATTTTATAATGAGATAAAAGTTAAAAAATTTTTAGAAAAAAATAACGTTTCATTTTCTCAGCCAACAAATATAGATGCAATTTTCTTCCCGATCTTTTTTGAAGGTAATGAGATGAGAGATTTTAATAATAATTATTTTTATAAAAATTGGATATCAATAGAAATTAAAAATGAATTAATAAATTTTATACTTCCTTTAGAAGATTTAGAAGATATATCCAAACTCAGAGAAATGAAAAATAAAATAGAAGATTTAAATGTAGATGATTTTGTAAATAAATATGACGTCAAAAACTATGTTTTTTCGTTATTTGAGTATAAAAATAAAAAATTAAAAGTACATTTAAAAACAAATTTTAATAGTAGTAAGATGAGTAAAAATATTTTTTATAAAATTGATGATATAAAAAATAAGTCAAAATTAAATGAAATTATTAAAGATTTAAAAATGAAAATTACTGATATCTGGAAAAAAGAAAATATTATAAATTTATCTATTCCTTTATTTATTAGAGTTAAATTTAATTTTAAAAGTTTAAGTGAATTAGAAAAAATTAAAGAAACGCTAAATATGATAAATATAATTGATAGACATGAACAAGAGGAATTAAATATTAATAATTCTTTTTTTAAAATCTACTATTACGGAAGTCCAAAGAGATTACAAAATGAACTTTTAAAATTTGATTATAAGCTTAGAAATGATCAAATACATTGGACAATCTATAAAAATGACTGATCAATTATATTTTAAATTTCCAAGTAATAAAATTTATTTAAAAGAAGACTTCTATGTTTCTCCAAGCAATCAAGAAGCTTACGATTTCATAAATAAATGGCCAAAATGGTTAAAGAGAATAGTTAATATATTTGGTCCAGCAGGTTCTGGCAAAACTCATTTGGTATCAATTTTTAAAGAAAAAACATCAACACTGATAGTCAATCCAAATGAATTAAACGATGAAGTGTTTACTAAATTTAAAATAAAAGAAGCTTTGGTGGTTGAAAATTTAAATGAAAAAATTCCTGAAAATATATTGTTTTCTATTTGTAATGCTGCTTTACAAGATAATAAATATATTTTAATTACATCTATAAAACCTTTAAATAGTTATAAATTTAAATTGCCTGATTTAAAATCGAGAATTGATAGTGGAGCTTTTATTGGTATAAATTTGCCAAGTGATGATTTGATAAGCGTTATTATAGCAAAAAGTTTTTCCGATAAACAAATCAGAATTGAAAAAAAGCACATTGACTATATTGTAAAAAGAATTGATAGATCTTACGAAAAAATAGCACAATTTATTTCAACTTTAGAAAAATACTCTTTAAAAAAGGGTAGTTCATTTAATTTTAAATTAATTAAAGAAGTAATAAACATGATATAAATTTTCTAAAAGGAATCAAATTGCATAAATATAGAACTCATAACTGTTACGAAATATCAAAGAAAGATTCTGGAAAAAAAGTCAAACTTTCTGGCTGGATCCATAGAAAGAGAGATCATGGCAATCTTCTTTTTTTTGATATGAGAGATCATTATGGTTTAACTCAGTGTGTTATTGAAAACAGTAATAGTTTTTTTAAAATTGTAGAAAAAATAAAACCAGAGTCAGTAGTTTGTGTTGAGGGAGAAGTTGTCAATAGATCTGCAGACACAATAAATAAAGATTTATCAACAGGAGAAGTTGAAATAAAAGTTTCCTCGTTCGAAATTTTATCGGAATCTAAAGATTTGCCTATGCCTGTTTTTGGTGAACAAGAATATCCTGAAGAAACCAGATTAAAATATAGATTTATAGATTTGCGAAGACATGAAATGCATGAAAATATAGTTTTAAGATCAAAAATAATTTCATTTTTAAGAAATGAAATGCTACATAGTGGTTTTTTAGAATTTCAAACACCAATACTAACTGCCTCAAGTCCTGAAGGGGCAAGAGATTTTTTAGTTCCTAGCAGAATACACCCAGGAAAATTTTATGCTTTACCACAAGCACCGCAACAATTTAAACAAAT
>CEUZ01067353.1_pt1 | contig 10811 bp, 10 predicted proteins | sample 361511 | NCBI WGS metagenome assembly CEUZ01 (sample SAMEA2622822, study PRJEB7988) | marine metagenome | biome: marine biome (ENVO:00000447); feature: surface water layer (ENVO:00002042); material: "saline water (ENVO:00002010), including plankton (ENVO:xxxxxxxx)" | depth 5 m
TTAAAAAAAATAATTATATAAAAAAAAATTGAAAATAAAATTTAAAAAATTTCTTTTATACACCTTTTTTCTTATCACTCCTCATTTCATTTATTCTGCTGATCAAGAGATAAGTGAATATGATTACTTAAAATTTTTAGGAGAATCTATTGAAAAAATTAAAAAAGATTATGTAGAACATATAGATAATCAGGAAATTGTAGAATCGGCTATAAATGGAATTCTTTCTTCATTAGACCCGCATTCAAGTTTTTTAAATGCAAAAAGTTTAGATGATATGAAAATTCAAACTAAAGGAGAGTTTGGGGGATTGGGAATTGAAGTTACAATGGAAAACGGTTTCGTTAAAGTTATATCACCAATAGATAGCACTCCTGCTTATAAAGCAGGAATTAAGTCAGGTGATTATATAACTCATTTAGATAAAAAATCAGTTATCGGTCTTAGTTTAGATGAGGCAGTAAATAAAATGAGAGGCCCTGTAGGATCAAAATTAAAAGTCACAATAGGAAGAGCAAACAAGGAGCCTTTTGATTTAGTAATAAAAAGAGATATAATAAAAATTACTAGTGTTAGATCTAGACTAGAAAAGGATGTTGGCTATGTCAGAATAACTACATTTTCAGAACAAACAAATAAATCAACTAAAGAAGCTATTAAAAAATTAAGCAAAAACAATAACTTAAAAGGCTTTGTATTAGATCTTAGAAATAACCCCGGTGGACTACTTGAACAAGCAGTCGCAATATCAGATCTTTTTTTAGAAAAAGGTGAAATAGTTTCAACAAGAGGTAGAGATTCAAATAATCCAGAAAAATATAAAGCTAAGCCAGGAGATATAATTAAAGGATTACCACTTGTAGTTTTAATTAATGGCGGATCGGCTTCTGCTTCAGAAATTGTTGCTGGTGCCTTACAAGATCATAAAAGAGCTATTGTTCTTGGAACAAAATCATTTGGTAAAGGATCTGTGCAAACTATAATTCCAGTAAATCCTTTTGGCGCATTAAGAATGACAACTGCAAAATACTTCACACCTTCAGGAAAATCTATTCAAAAAAAAGGTATTTCTCCTGATATTGTTGTAAGTGAAGCAAAAATTGAAAAAATAGATGAGGTAAATGGTAATAGAGAATCAGATCTTAAAGGAGCATTAGATAATCCTTCTCAAAAATCAGATGAAGAAATAAATAATAATAAGGATGCGGAATCTTTAGAGGACTTTCAATTATCTAGAGCTTTGGACTTGGTAAGAGGAATTTCTTTATATAATAAAAAATTAGCTACAAATTAAAAATCAAAAAAAATGATAAATATTAATTCTTACCGAGTCGGAGTAGGGATTTTACTTTTTAATGAAAAAAAAAAAATCTTTGTTGGTAAAAGAATAGATTTTAAAAGTGAAGCATGGCAAATGCCTCAGGGAGGAATTACTAAAGGTGAAAAATTAAAAGATGCGGCTTATAGAGAGCTTTACGAAGAAACTGGAATAAAAAAAGCAAAAATAATTTTTGAAAGCAAAAAATGGTACAAATATAACATACCTAAATATATAAAAAAAAAATTATGGAAAGGCAAATATTTAGGTCAAAAACAGAAATGGTTCTTAATGAAATTTAAAGGTGATGAAAAAAAAGATATAAATTTAAATATTCATAAAGCTGAATTTTGTGATTGGAAGTGGGTTAATATTGAAGATTTAGAAAAAATAATTGTTCCGTTTAAAAAAAAAATGTATAAAGAAATTGTTAAAGAATTTAAAAATAAAATAAAAAAAATTACTTAAGTATTTCAATTATTGTATTTGCTTCTTCAATTTTTTTTTCAAAAAATATAATTTCACTCTCAACCTTTGTTTGGTTTTTTAATTTTTCGTATTCGGAAATACTGTCTTTATAGTTATTTAATTTAAAATCATTTACGTCAAATGCAGTCTCACTTAAAACAATCAATTGATTATTACTAAATTCTGCAAACCCGCTGTATATAAAGAAACTTTTATCAATTTTGTTATTTTTGTATGTATTTAACACGCCTGGTCTAATTTGTGAAATTAAATTACTATGGTTTGGTAAAATTCCAAAATCTCCTTCTTCACCTGGTACTACTACCATATCAAAATCTCCAGATATTAAATTTTTACTTGGAGTAATTAAATCAAAAAGAAAGTTTTTATCCATTATTCTTCTTTCGAAATTTTCTTAGATTTTTCTAATGCTTCATCAATAGTTCCAACCATATAAAAAGCGGATTCAGGAATGTTGTCATGCTCTCCATCAACTATGCTTTTAAATCCTTTAATAGTATCTTCTAACTTAACAAATTTACCTGGAGTTCCAGTAAATACCTCTGCAACAAAAAATGGTTGTGATAAAAATCTTTGAATCTTTCTTGCTCGTGAAACAGTTAACTTATCTTCCTCTGAAAGTTCATCCATTCCCAAAATTGCAATTATATCTTGCAATGATTTGTATGATTGCAAAACCTCTTGAACTCTTCTAGCCACTTGGTAGTGCTCTTCTCCAACTATTGTTGGATCTAAAATTCTAGATGTTGAATCTAGCGGATCTACTGCAGGGTAAATTCCTAATTCAGCAAGAGATCTGCTTAAAACAGTTGTGGCATCAAGATGAGCAAAAGATGTAGCGGGAGCAGGGTCAGTTAAATCATCTGCAGGAACATAAATAGCTTGTACGCTGGTAATAGATCCTTTTTTTGTAGTTGTAATTCTTTCTTGTAAAGCACCCATATCAGTAGATAAAGTTGGTTGATATCCAACTGCAGAAGGTATTCTACCTAATAAAGCAGAAACTTCTGAGCCAGCTTGTGTAAATCTAAAAATATTATCTACTAAAAGCAAAACATCTTGTCCCTCTTTATCTCTAAAATGTTCTGCTAATGTAAGACCAGTTAACCCAACTCTTGCCCTAGCTCCAGGTGGTTCATTCATTTGACCATATACAAGAGCAACTTTTGATTTTTTTCCTTTAATATCTATAACTCCACCTTCAATCATTTCATTATACAAATCATTACCTTCTCTGGTTCTTTCTCCTACACCAGCAAAAACGGAAAAGCCTCCGTGTTCTCTTGCAATATTATTAATAAATTCCATTAAAATAACTGTTTTACCTACTCCTGCTCCACCAAATAATCCAACTTTTCCCCCTTTAGAATATGGAGCAAGCAAATCTACAACTTTAATACCCGTAACTAAAATTTCAGTTTCAGTAGATTGTTCTACAAATTCTGGTGCTGGTTGATGTATAGATGCTGTGGTTTTGGATTTAATTGGGCCTCTTTTATCAACTGGTTCTCCAACAACATTTAAAATTCTACCTAGTGTTTCCTTGCCAACTGGAACTGAAATAGGATTTCCAGTATCAATGACCTCTTGACCTCTAACAAGACCATCTGTTGTATCCATAGCAATAGTTCTAACTGAATTTTCACCAAGATGTTGTGCAACTTCTAAAACTAATTTTGAACCTTCATGCTGTAATTCAAGTGCATTTAAAATTGCAGGTAAATCTTTTTCAAAACTAACGTCAACAACGGCCCCTGTAACTTGTGTAATTATTCCAATATTTTTTTTTGCCATATTAAACTGCCTCAGCTCCTGAAATAACTTCAATTAATTCTTTAGTAATTTGTGCTTGCCTTGATCTATTATAGTTCAAAGTAAGTGAATCAATTAATTCACCAGCATTTCTTGTTGCATTATCCATAGCTGTCATTCTTGCTCCCTGCTCTCCAGCAGCATTTTCTAATAAACCACTAAAAATTTGAATAGCAACATTTTGTGGCACTAGATTTTTTAAAACTTCTTCTTCCTCAGGTTCATAATCATATATCGCGTCATCTTTTTTCGAAATATCCTGACCATCTTCTAATACTGGTATAATTTGTTTTAGCTGTGCCTCTTGTTTAATAGCAGATTTAAATAAAGAAAAAAAAATATGTGCAATATCAAATTCCTCATTTTCATACATTAACAAAATTTTATTCGAAATTTTTGCAGCAAATTCGTAATCAATTTTTTTTTGTCCTGAAATAGGAATAGAATCTATAATTAAATCATTAAACTCTCTTTTTAAATGATCTTGTCCTTTCTTTCCTACACAAAGTATTTTTACTATTTTATTTGAATTTAATAAATTTTTAATTTTATTTTTTGCTAACTTTGTTATAGCTGTGTTAAAACCACCACATAACCCTCTATCGGATGTCATAATTATTATTAAATGATTTTTATTATTTTCTTTTCCTTTAATAATTGCCGGAGCATTCTCCATATTTACGTTTGAAGTAACATTATCTATAATTGTTTGCATTTTATTTACATATGGTCTTGAAGATTCTGCTTCTGTTTGGGCTTTTTTTAATCTTGCTCCAGCTACTAACTTCATTGCTGAAGTAATTTTTTTTGTTGATTGAACACTATTAATTCTATCTCTTAACTCTTTTAAATTTGCCATAATATAAAATTATTTATCCTCCTCATCTTTATCTTTTGAAGATTCATCTTTTTTTGATTCTTCTTCATCTTTTTTATCTTCAATTACAAGTTCTTCTTTCTTATAGGAGCTTAAAAAAGATTTAATAACATCATGCAACTGTTTTTCTGTTGATTCTTTAACTTCTTGATCTTTTTTAATTGTTTCTAATAATTTTTTTTGTTTATTTCTGCAATGCTCTATTAAATTATTTTCAAATTGATTAACATATTCAACTTTAACTTTATCTAGATAGCCGTTTACACCTGCAAAAATAGAAACAACTTGTTCTTCAACTGGGACTGGTTTGTATTGTGGTTGTTTCAAAACTTGGGTTAATCTTGCACCTCTGTTTAATAATTGTTGGGTTGCAACATCTAAATCAGAACCAAATTGTGCAAATGCCTCCATTTCTCTATATTGTGCTAATTCTAACTTTATACTTCCAGCTACTTGTTTCATCGATTTTAATTGTGCTGCTGATCCAACTCTACTAACAGACAATCCTACATTAATTGCAGGTCTTATTCCTTTATAAAAAAGATCTGTTTCTAAAAATATTTGGCCATCAGTAATAGATATAACATTCGTCGGTATATAAGCCGATACATCATTTGCTTGGGTTTCTATTATTGGCAATGCAGTTAAAGAGCCCCCTCCATCCTTGTCGCTCATTTTCGCTGCTCTTTCTAACAACCTAGAATGTAAATAAAATACATCTCCTGGATATGCTTCTCTTCCTGGGGGTCTTCTTAATAGAAGTGACATTTGTCTATATGCAACTGCTTGTTTTGATAAATCATCATAAATTATCAAAGCGTGCATACCATTATCTCTAAAATATTCACCCATAGCACAACCGGTATATGGAGCTAAAAATTGTAAAGGTGCAGGGTCTGATGCAGTTGCTGAAACAATAATAGTATATTTTAATGCATCATTATCTTCTAGAATTTTTACTATTTGAGCAACACTAGATTTCTTTTGTCCTACAGCAACATAAATACAATATAATTTTTTCTTTTCATCTTTTCCTTCATTTATTTCTTTTTGATTAATAATTGTATCAATGGCAACCGCTGTTTTACCTGTTTGTCTATCACCAATTATTAATTCTCTTTGTCCTCTTCCTACCGGTATTAAAGTATCAATCGCTTTTATACCAGTTTGAACAGGTTCATGAACTGATTTCCTTTGAATTATACCTGGTGCTTTAACTTCAAGACGACTTTTTTCTTTAGATTTTATATTACCTTTTCCATCTATTGGGTTTCCTAAACCATCTACAACTCTTCCTAATAATGCTTTCCCGATAGGGACTTCAAGAATTTTTTTTGTCCTTTTTACTACATCGCCTTCTTTAATATTTCTATCATCTCCAAAGATAACAGCTCCTACATTGTCTTGTTCCAAATTTAGAGCCATTCCTTTAATTCCTCCTGGAAATTCAATCATTTCTCCAGCTTGCACATTCTCCAAGCCATGGACTCTTGCAATACCATCGCCTACTGATAAAACTTGTCCAACTTCAGACACATCTTGTTTTAAATCTAGACTTTTAATTTGCTTCTTTAAAATATTTGATATTTCAGAGGATTTTATATTCATAATTTTTTTTTAAAATAAATATTATCTTAATGAATTTATAATTTTATCAAGTTTAGATTTCAATGATAAGTCTATCATCGTACTTCCAAGTTTAACAATGCAGCCTGAGACTATACTTTTATCTTCAACAAAGTTAATTTTTGCTTTTTTTTTTAAATCAGACTTTAATTTTTTTTCTATTTCACTTTCTTCTTTTTTAGTAATTTTATTTGGTAATATTACATCTATTTTAAACACATCTTTATCCTTAGATGAAACATCATTATAAGAATCATAAATTGTTTTAAGTAAATTTAATCTTTTATTAAAAGATAATAAAAATAGAAAATTTTCAGTTAATTTATCTACTTTTAAAATTTTAGAAATTAATTTTAATATTTCTTGGTGCTTTTTTGGAGAAATAAGTGGAGAAGAAATTATTTTTTTGAAATCTTGGTTATTATCAATAAGCGAATTTATTAATGATAAATCTTTTTTTATTATACTCTCTTTTTTTTGTTCTAGCCCAAGCTCATATAAAGCTTTTACATATCTACGAGATAATTCATTATTGCCAGTACTTATCATTTTTTAAAAAAAAAAAAAATTTATGAATACATTACACGGGTTTTTAGTTCTTGCAAGATTGAAAATATAAATAAAAAAAGTAGTTAAGAAAAACTATATGGGTCAACATCAATTGATATTTTTAAACCGAATGGTACCTTTATCTTACTTAACCATGAACCTACAAAGCTTTGAACATTTTTATTTCTTTCACATCTTATTATAAACCTTTTTCTATGTCGCCCTCGGATATAGGATATATAAGGTGCTGCTGGACCTAAAACTTCAAATTCATTTGTTTGACGTATATTTATCTGCAATTTTTTACAAAAGTTATTAAGCACTCTTTCATTTTTAGAAATTAATATCAAAGAGCATAGTTTTTTAAACGGTGGTAATCCAGAAATTTTCCTTACATTTAACTCTTCATCAAAAAAACCATTAATATTAAATTCTTTTATATTTTTTAAAATTGGGTTTTCTGCCATTGTTGATTGTATTAAAACTTTTCCAGATAACTTTGAGCGTCCAGAACGGCCTGAGACTTGGGTAAGTAATTGGAAAGTTTTTTCAGCAGCTCTCAAATCTCCTCCTATAAAACCAAAATCTGCATCTACTACTACAACTAATGTCAGCTTCGGGAAATGGTGGCCTTTGGCAAGTATTTGAGTTCCAACCACAATATCAATTTTTTTGTTCTCAAACTTTCTTAGAATCTCTTCTCCTTTTTCTTTTTTTTGCATTACATCGCTAGTAAGTATTTCAATATTTGACTTTTTATTATTATTTTTTATTTCCTCATATATTTTTTCGACTCCTGGTCCGTAAACAAAAAAATTACAATCTTTTCCATCATTTTCTCCACAAATTTTTTTATTATTTTTAAGTAATTTTTTATATCCACAATGATGGCAAATTAAATTGTTAACCTTTTTATGAAAAACTAAACCAGCATCACAATTAGGGCATAATATTTTTTTGTAGTGAGAATTACAAAAAACGTACGGAGCAAAACCTCTTCTGTTTAAAAAAATCAATGCTTGGTTTCCTAAGTTGATTGTTTTTTTTACTTCCTTATGTATTTCATCTGATAACCACATACCCTTTTCAGGAGGATTCTTTATTAAATCAATAATTTTAATTTCCGGTAGCCCTGCTTTACCGTATCTTTTTTTAAGTTTAACTACCCCATACTTTTTCTCTAATATATTTAACTTTGTTTCTATAGATAATGTTGCTGAAGATAGAATAATTGGAATATTTGAAATCTTTGCTCTAACAATTCCCATATCTCTAGCATTATATATAACTCCTTCCTCTTGTTTATAACTTTGGTCATGTTCTTCATCAATAATAATTAAACCCAAATTTTTAAAAGGTAAAAAAAGAGCAGATCTAGCGCCAACAACAACTTGAATATTCCCTTCAAGAATAGTTTTCCAAATTTTAATTTTTTCACTCACTTTAACATCTGAATGCCATAATAATGGACTTGCATTAAATCTTTTTCTAAATCTATCAAACCATTGAGTTGTCATTGATATTTCTGGTAATAAAACTAAAACCTGCCTTTTCTCCATCAAACACTTGCTTATTGCTTCAAAATAAACTTCTGTTTTACCTGAACCCGCAACTCCGTCGATAGCTATTGATGAAAACTTTTTACTATTTATTTTGTTAAAAATATAATTTTTTGCATCTTTTTGTTCTTTAGTTAATAAAGGTTTGTTTTTTAAAAGATTTATAAAAGGTTTCTTAATTTTTTCTATTTCTTTTTTCCTATTAAAAATTTGCTTAACACTTAAACAAAGCTTTAATGTTGCTCCTAGAGAGTTCATTGTATATTTTGAAACCCAATTAACAAAATCTATGTTTTGTTTATTTAAAGGAAATAAATTTAATTTTTTTTCAATATTTCTAATTTTTTTTAAAGGTATCTTTTTTTTATTATTATTTTTATTTTCCCAAATACAGCCTGTGACAATCTTGTTTTTAAAAGGCACTAAAACAAAACTACCTATATCCAATTTATCTTCAATATCACACAAATATTGAAATGTCTGGTTAAATGGTAGTGGGATTAAAACATTAATTATTTTTTTTTCCAATTTTTTTAACTAAACAATTTAGAGTTTATTCTTTATAATAGTTAATATCTTTTTAATTCTTATAAAATTTTTTATAAAATTTAATGGAATTTTTTGTAGATACTGCAGATATTAACGAAATTAAACGTATTAATAATATGGGTATACTAGATGGGGTTACGACTAATCCATCTTTAGTAGCAAAATCAAATAAGAATTTTAAACAACTAATCAAAGAAATTTGTAAAGTTGTAAATGGCCCGGTTAGTGCAGAAGTTACAGCAACTAAATTTGAAGAAATGTACAAAGAAGGTATAAAATTATCAAAAATAGCAAAAAATGTGGTAGTAAAAGTTCCTTTGACTGTAGATGGTATTATTACATGTAAAAAGTTATCAAAAAAAAATATAGGTGTTAACGTAACTTTGTGTTTTTCTTCAAATCAAGCAATTTTAGCTGCTAAGGCTGGTGCTAAATATATATCGCCATTTATAGGAAGGCTTGATGATGTTGGAAAGAATGGTGTTAGTTTGATTGAAGAAATAAAAAAAATATATTCGAATTATAAAAATTTTAAAACTAAAATTTTAGCCGCATCAATTAGAAGTACAAAACATATTGAACAAGTTGCTATAGCTGGTGCAGATGTAGCAACAGTCCCACCAAAACTACTTGAAGAAATGTTTAAGCATCCTTTGACAAATAAAGGACTAAAAATGTTTTTAGAAGATTGGAAAAAAACAAAACAAAAAATATTATAAAAAATTTATCGTTTTTATCTAAAATCACACCAAATTATATAAATGGAAGAAAAAATTTATAGAAATATAAAAAATTCTAAAAGTATTTTAAATTATAATATTCCTGACAAAACCATAAAAAAATATTTGTCTAGTTGGTTAAGATATTTGCAAACAGAAAAAGAATTTTCAGAAAACACTGTACTTGCCTATGAAAAAGATTTTAGAGACTTCATAGAATTTTGGGGTTGGTATATTAATAACAAAAATATCGTTTTAATATCTTTGTCTGAAGTTAAAGAATATTGTTTGAAAAAAAAAATTATAACTGAAAAAATTATAAACGAACTTAAGAAAAAATTAGAATTAGAAAAAAAAGATAAAAAAAAAAAAATAAAAGAAGAAGAAATATATTTTGAAACTAGAGCTTACTTATTAAATCTTATTAAAAAACTTTGTTTCGATAAAAAAAAAATAGATTTATCATATAAAAGCAATGGACGTGATAAAGGTCTTTTTGAATTAGAACATCACAATATAAGTAAATACTTAAGATTTCTTGATTTATTTAACCTAAAATTTACAACTAGAAAAAGAATAATTGCTTCTATTAAAAGTTTTTATACGTATTTATTTAAACAAGATGAATTTGAAAATCTGAAACTTGACAAAGATATAAGAATTGAATTAAAGGGAACTAAAGAAGATGTCTCTTTGCCAAGACCAATAAAATTTAATTTAATTGAAAAAATTATAAACGAATTTAAAAAAAGTAATCAAGAAAACTGGATAAAAAAAAGAAATATAGCTTTGGTTAAATTTGCATATGGTTGTGGTTTAAGAATACAGGAAATGTTATCAATAAACTTTGAAATGATACCTAAAAACCAAACAAAAGTAGAAATAGAAATTTTAGGGAAAGGAAATAAAGTGCGTAAAGTTCCTATAATTTCTAAAGTTCTACAAAGTATTTATGAATATATAAATTCATGTCCTTTTAATTTTAAAAGTGATAGTCCTTTATTCTTAGGAAAAAATAAAAAAAGATTAAATCCTAGAATTTTTCAAAGAGATTTGGCTGAGATTCGTAAAAAATTAAATTTAGATAACAATGTAACACCACATGCTCTTAGGCATAGTTTTGCAACTCATATGTTAGAAGGAGGTGCGGAAATAAGAGTTATTCAAAAATTGTTAGGACATCGTTCTATAAAATCAACTCAGGCTTATACTGAAGTTACTGAAGAACATATGAAAAAAGTTCGTGAAAAATTTCATAAAGAATTTTAAATAAGTTTTTTTGCAACTTTTAAAACATCAGAAACACTATTTAC
>CEUZ01292085.1_pt1 | contig 10808 bp, 9 predicted proteins | sample 361511 | NCBI WGS metagenome assembly CEUZ01 (sample SAMEA2622822, study PRJEB7988) | marine metagenome | biome: marine biome (ENVO:00000447); feature: surface water layer (ENVO:00002042); material: "saline water (ENVO:00002010), including plankton (ENVO:xxxxxxxx)" | depth 5 m
CCATCTAACATAGTTCTATATCTATTTTCCATTTGCCATGACTGTGCTGCCCCTTTTGATATGACACTTAGAACTTTTTCCATATCTACTTTTGATTTTTTTCCAAATGCCATTGCTTCTGATAAACCTTGAACTAATCCCGCTATGCAAATTTGGTTAATCATTTTTGCTATTTGTCCAGATCCTGAAGGTCCAATTAACTCTATAGCCTTTCCATAGGATTTTAGTACTGGTTCTACTTTTTGAAATTCATTTTCTTCACCTCCAACCATAATAGATAACATACCATTTTCTGCACCTACTTGACCTCCAGATATAGGAGCATCCAAAAAAGATAACTTTAAATCGTTTAATTTTTTGAAGTAAATTCTCGCTAATTCAGCAGAAGCTGTTGTATGATCAACAATTATTGTACCTTCTTGAGCTGTTGATAAGATGCCATTATTACCCTCTAAGACTTCTATAACATCTTCATCACGACCAACACACATAAATACAATTTGAGAATTAGAACTAGCCTCACCGGGTGTTTTACAAATTTTTCCTTGATGATCTTTGACCCATTTTTCAGCTTTAGAAGTGGTTCTATTATATACACTTACATTAAAACCATTTTTAACTAAATGACCTGCCATTGGATATCCCATTACTCCTAAACCTATAAAAGCAACATTTTTAATATTCATTTTCTAACTCCTTTATTTTGTTGATAATTTACATATTTAAATTTGCTTAACATAAAATTCATACAGTAATTTAGCTAATTTTATTGTAATTTTTCCAATCTTACCATTATTTATTTTTATTTTATTGATTTGATTAATTGGAGTAATCAAACTACCTGAACTAGTAATAAAAACTTCATCAGCTTTATAAAGTTGTTTTAAAGTAAAATATTTTTCTTTTAAAATAAAATTTTCATTATAAATAATTTTCTTAATAACTGTTCTAGTTATACCTTTTAATATATCTTTATTAGATGGATGAGTGTAAATTATATTTTTTTTTATAATCCAAACATTTGAGTGAGAAGCTTCTGTAATTCTATTACCTTGAAAAAAAATTGCTTCATATGCTGATTTTTTTTTTGCATAACTTGAAGCAAGAATGTTAGCTAACAAACTTGTAGTTTTTATATCTCTTCTTTTCCACCTTATATCAGGGAAAGTTACAGCCTTATAAGCTTTAAAACTTTTAAATGGTAGGTTAAATGTTTTTTTTTGAGTGTATGAAATAATTGTGGGTTTAAGTTTTTTTTTGTATGAGTGTTCTCGAGATTGTTTGCCTCTTGTTATTTGTAGATAAATAATACCATTAGTAATTAAATTTTTTTTTATAAGTTTTAAAAAAATTAAATTTAATTTATTTTTATTAATTTTATAATTTATCGATAATTCTGATAAAGAATATTTCAACCTATTAATATGAAAGTCAAAATCAATTAATTTAGATTTGAAAACAACTATTACTTCATATACGCTATCAGAAAATTGTAACCCTCTATCCTCAATATGAATATAAGCCTCATTCATATTAACAAATTTATTATTTAGGTATGCAATTTTTTGCATTTTATTAAGATATTGAAAGTAACCGTTCTAATTGTTTTATACAATTTGTTTCTGCAAAAAATACAACGTCATCATTTTCATTAAAAATAGTTTGGCTATTTGGTATGATAATTTTATCATTTCTAAATATTGATCCTACTCTAATACCTTTTGGTAAATTAATATCTTTGATGTTCTTATTACATAATTGTGAATTAGGAAGAATTTCTACTTCTATAACTTCTCCAAATCCTTCTCCAATTGAATAGTCACTTCTAATTCTTCCAGGTCTAACCTTCTCTAGTATCTTAGAAATAGTTATATCTTTTGGATCAATAGTAATATCAACACCAATACTTGTTAATAATGAAGCATAACTACTATTATTAATTAATGTCATACATTTTAAAGCTCCAGCTCGTTTTGCCAATAATGAAGATAAAATGTTTACCTCATCATCTTCAGTCACAGCAATACAATATCCAGCTTCTGAAATATTTACTTCCTCCAATATTTGATTATCTAGACCATCACCATTTGTAATAGTAACTCGATTTAAATTTGAAGCTAATAATTCAGCTCGTGACTTATTTGTTTCAATTAATTCAGTATTAATATCACTATTTGAGTTTTCAATAAATTGTGCTAGAGAAAAACCAATGTTTCCTCCCCCAATAATAACAACTTTTTTAGCAATTATCTCTTCATGGCCAAATTCTTTAAGAACATCAGATAAATTATCAGTCTCAACAACCATGTAAATTAAATCATTTTTCTCAATTATTGTTGAAGAATTAACAACAAATTTTTTTTCTTTTCTAAAAATAAATAAAATATTAGCTAAATAATCTGGAAATTTTTCTGAAAGTTGCCTAACGCTTAAACCAATATTTTTACAATTTTGCTCACATTTGAATCCAATTAGTTTTAATCTTTTTTCAGATAATTCTACCATATCAATAGTTCCTGGAGATATAAGTCTTCTATGAAGTGCCTTAGCAACTTCTTCTTCTGGTGAAATTATTGCATCAATTGGTAAATTATTTTTTGTATATAAATTTAACCATTCACCCTTTAAATAATCTTGTTGCCTTATTCTTGCTATTTTTTTTGGCGTATTAAATAATGTATAAGCTATTTGACAAGTTACCATATTCATTTCATCACTTTTAGTTACAGCTATAATAATTTCACAATCCTTAGCACCTGCATTAATCAAAACAGATGGTAAACTTGGAACTCCATGTAATATTTTAACATCTAAATTTTCAGAAATTTTATTTAATTTTTCTAAAGATTCATCAATGACAGTAACTTCAAAATTTTCATTAGATAATTTGTAAGCAATACTATAACCAACTTCTCCTGCTCCACATATTATAGTCTTCATATTTAATATTTTTTTATTTTTTTTGATTTAAGTAATTTTTAATGATTTAATTTTTCTATATAAGGCAGTTCTCTCCATACCAGTAAATTCTGATACTTTAGTCATATTACCATTAAATCTTTTTATTTGCGATAACAAATACTCTTTTTCAAATTCATTTCTAGCTTCTTTAATGGATAAATCGAAGTTATTTTTTTGAGAAAATTCATTTATATAATCACCCATTTCTAAAGCCAGATCATCAATATCTAATACTATATGATCATTAGATGATTGGTTTAAAATTATTGTTTTTTCTATGTAATTAATAATCTGTAATATATTTCCAGGCCAGTCATATAACTCTAATTTAGAAATTGCTGAATTTGAAAAAGATATATTAATTTTATTGTTTTTATTATAAAATTTTAGATAATGTTCAACTATTGGGATAATATCCTCTCTTCTACTTCTAATAGAAGGGCATTCTATATTATCAAGACTAATTCTTTCATATAACCTTTTAGTAAAATTACCACTTTCAACTTCATTACTTAAATTTCTCTCTGAAATACTAATTATTTTTTGATCCAAATTAATATTTGCCTTATCAAAAAAAGATTTATTTTCAAGAAAATGCAAAAATATTTTTTGAAAATTTAATGGTAAGTGATCTATATTTTCTAAAACTAATGTGTTGTTATTTGAACGAATAAATAAATTATCATTTAAATTAGACAAATTTTCAGTTAAGAAATTTTCTATATTTTGATTAGATAACTGCTTAAAATTAATAATAATTGGCAACTTTTCTTTAAATTTAGAATTAGAATGAATTTTTTTTGAAATCAATTTCTTTCCTGTACCAATCTCTCCAGTAATTAAAATTCTAGAATTTTGATTAGCTATATTTGGTATTTTTTTTGAAATATTTTTTATAAAAGAAGATCTTCCAATCAATGGAATTGTTGGGGTTAAAATTGTTTTTAAACTAACATTTTCATTTAAAAGTTGAGAACTCTCTATTGCTCTTTTTGTAAGTATAATTAATTTATCACTATTAAAAGGTTTTTCTATAAAATCATAAGCACCATTTTTTATAGCTTTTACAGCAAGATCTACTGTTCCGTGTCCACTAATTATTATTACTGGAATATTAGGTTTTAACTTTTTAAACTCTTTTAATAATTCTATGCCATCTAACTTACTATTAGAAAGCCATACATCTAAAATAACCAAATCTGGATTTGTGCTATTAAACTTTTCTATGGCTTCATTAGAATTAACAGCATTATCTGTTAAATATTTTTCATCTTTTAATATTTCTGATATTAAAAAACAGATATCTTTTTCATCATCAATGATTAATATTTTTTGCATTCTAAATTAAAAAATTAATTGTTGAAGTTGTTCCAGCCATACTCTTGTTCTTTTCAATTCTAATCTTTCCTCCGTGATCTTCTATTATTCTTTTAACAATAGAAAGTCCCAATCCAGTGCCTTTACTTTTTGTAGTATAGTAGGGTTCAAAAATTTTCACTATATTATTTTGATCTATACCTACTCCATTGTCTTTAAATTCAATAATAACATTATGTTTTTTTTGTATTAAATTTACAACAATAGAAGGATTTGGAATCTTATTCACTGCTTCAATTGAGTTTTTAATTAAATTTTTGAAAGATTGTGAGATTTGAAGTTTGTCAAATTGCATATATATATCTTCTGTTGGTTTAAATAATTGCATTTTAATTTCAGAATGAGAATCTGAAAATAACAAAAATACCTCTTCTAAACATTTTGAAATATTATCTAATTTCATTTCAGCTTCAGGCATTCTAGCAAATGAAGAAAATTCATCGACAAGTTTTCCAATATCATCGACTTGTCTCGAAATAGTATTTGTTAATTTTGAAATTTCATCATTAGATATATTTTTATCTAAATATTTTTTTTCAATTCTCTCTGCTGAAAGTTTAATTGGGGTAAGTGGATTTTTAACTTCATGTGCAATTTTCCTTGCAATATCTGACCAAGCAGCATGTTTTTCAGCAAGAATCAGTGACGTAGTATCGTCAACAGCAACCACAAAACCATCAATCTTATCTTGATTAAGTTCTTTGATAATCCTAACATTAAAATTTCTTAAATCATTATTTAATGAGTATTCATATTGGAAATTTTCAAGCAATTTTTTTGAATTATTAAAATTTAAAAATATTTCTTTCCATTCTGGAAAAATTTCTAAAAAATTCAATTTATTGCTTATTGTTTTAGTATTTTTAAATAATTCATTTGAAGTTTTGTTAAATAGTAGCACATTAAAGTCTTTATCTAAAGAAATTACTCCAATAGTTAACAAGCTTAAAATAGCTTCTATAAATAATCTTTTTTCTTCATCTTCAACACTTTTTAATAAGAGTTGATTCTGTTTATTTTCAATTTCTAAAATCATTTTGTTGTAAGAAGAAATTAATACTTTAATTTCTTCAAATTGATCTTCGTTACTTACTTTCGCATCGAAATCTCCTTTTGCTATCTTATTAGCTGATTGTATCAAGTTATTTATTGGATTAGAAAGTTTTCTTGCTAAATTAAAACCGATTAAAACTGCTATTAGTATGAAACAGACAGAAAAGAGAATGAAAATCATAGAATAGGTTATTTGAATTCCTTTGCTTTCATCTTCTTTAGAAATATAAATATTATAAGCTTCTTTTGTTGCACTTATATGATCCCAAATATTTGTATTTAATTGTCTATTAACCTGCATATAAATATTATTAAGAAAATTAATTTTTTTGTAAGCTGAAATTGAATTTTTATTTAATTGAAAAATATAAACTCTATTTTCATTAAGAACATCAAATACATCTTTTGATGGAATTTTAAAATTATTCTTTTCTATATCTTTAAAGCTTAAAAAAACTTCTCCATTATCATCAAAAATATAAATATTGGAAATAGTTCTCAAGTTTATAAATTCACTTAAAGCTTTATTTATAGAGTCAATTTGTACCTCATTATTTCTTGATGATTTAAATATTTCTCTCATAATTAATTGAGTATCTGAAATAATTTCTGCTTGAATTTCATTTTCATAATCTTTGGCAACTATATTTGAATTAACAACTGCTTCACGTACAGCCCCACCATACCAAGTTCGTAATTCTAAATTAAAGAACAAAGATGTAATTATAACGAGTCCAATCGCTGGACCTAAAGCCATAGCTGTAAATAAATTTACAAACTTTGTGTAGAGCCTCGACTCATTAATGTTTTTTTTACGATAAATAATAATAAGTAATAATTGTCTTATGATAATGCTAATCAATAATATTACTAAGATAACATCAATAAGTAAAAAAATTTGCAAATTTCTTGGATCTTTCACTAACGTATTGTTAGGTAACATTAAAAAAAATGTTATAGAAAAACATACAAGAACTAGAAATATCAATAAATAAAATGAAAATTTACTTATATAAAAAGATTTTAAAATTTTTGATAAAATAATCACTTAAATGGTAAATTAAATTAAATATTAATATTTTATTAATTAACTATATAATATAAATGAAATTGATGAAAAATGCACTTGTTATCCTTGCTGGTGGTAAAGGAGATAGATTTGGTGGTAGCATTCCAAAGCAATTTACTAAAATTGGTCAACTTAATTTTATAGAATATATACTTGATAATATTCCTATTAATACATTTAAAATAATAGTTATTTCTTGCAAAAAAAATTATATAAAAAAATATTTAAAAAAAATTAATAATTATGCCAAAAAATCAAAAGTTTTATTCTCAAATCCTGGAAAAACAAGGCAAGAAAGCTCTTTTAATGCTTTAAAAAAATTAAAACCTTTGAATACTAAAAACGTTCTTATTCATGATTCAGCCCGACCTTTTGTTTCAAATAAATTAATAATCAAAATTATAAAAAACTTAAAAAATCATCATTCAGTAGTTCCTTTTGTAGTTTATAATGATAAAAAATTGATCAATAATAAAGAGATAATAGATAAAATCAAAAATATACAAACCCCACAGGGATTTAACTTTAATCTTATCTATTTGGCACATAAAAAATTACAACACGAATCATATTCTGATGATTCTACTTTAATGGAAAAAATAGGTAAAAAAATTAAATATATAAAAGGAGAAAAAACAAACCTGAAAATTACATATCCGGAAGATATAAATTCATTAAATTATTATAAAAAAATTATTTTTAAACATGGCATTGGATATGATATTCATCGTTTTGATTTTAATAAAAGTAATGGTTTAAAATTATGTGGAATAAAAATACCTTATTTTAAATTAATTGGACATTCAGATGCAGATGTTGGAATGCATGCAATTTGTGATAGTATCTTGGGAGCTTTGTCATTAAATGATATAGGTTTTTATTTTAATAATAATAATCCAAAATGGAAAAATACTAATTCCAAAATTTTTTTAACCTTTTGTAAAAATTTATTAATAAAACACAAATTTTTTATAGTAAATTTAGATATTAATTTTATTTGTGAAAAACCTAATCTTACAAAATATAAGTTGAAAATGAAAAATAATATTAGCAATTTATTATCCATACCAAATAAAAATATTTCTATAAAAGCAACCACTAATGAAAAAATTGGTTTTATTGGAGATAATCAAGGTATCGCCGCTGAATCAATTATACAAATATCAAATGAAAAATTTTATTAAATCTTATATTTCTTTGGGTTTTATTGGTTACTCAAAAATTTCACCTGGGACTTTAGGTTCTTTGATTGCAATATTACTCCTATTTCCTTTTTTTTATTTTAATTTTTTTAGCTTTATTATTTATTGGGTATTTTTTCTGATTATAATTTTAATTTCTATTTTTACTATTAACAGTTTTAATAAGGAAATGAATGAACATGATTCTAAGATCATTGTTATTGATGAATTTATAGGTATATATTTTGTATTTTTATTTTATGACATAATTTTTTATAAAAGCCATATTATCACTTGTATATTTATTTTTTTAATTTTTAGATTTTTTGATATAATTAAAATTTTTCCTGCAAATTTAATTGACAAAAAAATGTTAAATTCATTAGGAGTTATTTTAGATGATATAATAGCTGGAATTTATACAGTAATAACAATTTATTTAATAAATGCCTACTTTTAATAAAATTATTAATATTCTTATTAAAAAAAACATAACTGTATCAACAGCAGAATCTTGTACTGGCGGACTATTAGGTTACACATTTATAAAACATAAGGGTGTTTCAAAAATATTTGATAGAGGACTAATATGTTACTCCAATATTTCAAAAAACAAACTTTTAAAAATAAATATAAATTTAATAAAAAAATATGGTGCTGTTAGCAATGTCATTGCAAAAAAAATGGCAGTAAATTTATATAAAATAACAAAAAGTGACCTATCTATATCGACAACAGGTATTGCAGGTCCAGATGGTAATAGCTCAAAAAAACCAATTGGATTAGTTTATATATGTATAAAATATAAATATAAAATATTTATATACAAAAAAAATTTTAGAGGTACAAGGATTCAAATTCAAAAACAAACTGTAGATTTTATTTTCCAAAAATTAAATAAATTAATTTAATATTTTATCAGCTCTTTTTTTAAATGAATCTATCATTTTAGTTTCTATTAAAGGATAAAATGTTTCAGCAATTTTTTGATGGATAAATTTTTTAAATTCAAATGTTATATGAAAATTTAATTTAGTTTTTGAATTACTTATAACAAAAAACTGCCAGTTAGTTTTTAAATCTTTTAAAGGTCCATCAATATATATGGTTTTTATAAGTAATTTTTTTTTATCGAAAACAACATGTGAACCAAATTTTTGTCTATATATAAATTTATAAAAAACATACATATCTGCAAATATTTCTTTAGTATTTTTTGAATTTATTATCATGTTATTACACCAGGGAATAAATTCGGGATATTTTTCTAAATCTAAAACAATATCAAATAAATCTCTTGCATTATGATTTAATATAATTGTCTTATTTGACGATTTCATTAATATGCATTTAATTTAATTTTTCTATTTTTTTTCATAATTTTAAAATCATCAGAAGCGTGATAACTTGATCTTGTAAGTGGAGATGATGATACCATTAAAAAACCTTTAGAAAATGCAATCTTTTTGTATTCATCAAATTCTGCTGGTGTCACAAACCTTTTTAATTTTGCATGTTTTTTAGTTGGAGGCAAGTACTGGCCTATTGTTAAAAAATCTACATTTGCAGATCGTAAATCATCCATTACTTGATAAATCTCTTCTTTTGCCTCCCCTAAACCAACCATTAACCCAGATTTTGTAAATATTTCAGGGCTAATTCTTTTGATATCATCTAAAAGTTTTAAACTAATGTAATACCTTGAGCCAGGTCTTATACTTTTATAAAGTCTTGGTACCGTTTCAAGATTGTGATTAAAAACATCAGGTAAAGATTTTGATAAAATTTCTAAAGCAGATTCTTTGCGAAAAAAATCAGGAGTTAATATTTCTATAGTGCTTTTTGGATTTTTTTGTCTTATTGCTGTAATAACATTCACAAAGTGTTTTGCACCACCATCTTTCAAATCATCTCTATCCACACTCGTTATAACAACATGTTCTAAATTTAACTCATTTACACTTTTAGCAATTTTAAATGGCTCAAATGAATCTACTATATTTGGCTTGCCAGTTTTAACATTACAAAAAGCACATGCCCTAGTACAAGTATCCCCCAATATCATAAAGGTTGCATGTTTTTTTTGCCAACATTCTGATATATTTGGGCAATTTGCTTCTTCACATACAGTTACTAAGTTGTTTTTTTTTAAAATTTTTTTTGTATAATCAAAAGTTTTACTTACAGGAGCCTTCACTCTAATCCAACTAGGTTTTTTAGGAATTTCATTAGAGATGTTTTTTATTTTTTCAGGATGCCTTAGATTATTCATATTATTAAATTATTCCTGTGTCATTACTTTCAAGCCAAATATCAAAAGGATTTTCTACTATATCATTAAAGTCTTTTAATAACTTTGCAGCAACAGCACCATCTAAAACTCTATGGTCTGCAGATAATGTTGATTTAACCTGATTACCAATAATGATTTTATTATTTTTTATTATTGGAACTTTTTGAATTGATCCAATAGCTAAAATAGAAGCTTGGGGAGGGTTAATAATGGCCGAGAATTCAGAAATTCCATACATTCCTAAATTAGATATAGAAATTGATCCGCCAATAAATTCTTCAGGCAAAAGATTATTTTCATTTGCTTTAGTAATTAAATTTTTTACTTCTGAAGAAATTTCAAAAATTCCTTTTTTATCAGCATCTTTTATAATAGGAGTTATCAAACCTTCTTTCAGCGCTACTGCAAATGATATGTCTATAGTTGAATATTGATATATTTTATCATTTATCCAAGAAACATTTGCTTTTATGTTTTTTTTAAGAGCTATAGCTAAGGCCTTGATCAAAATATCATTATATGAAATGTTATTTTCATTAATTTCATTAATTTTATTTTTAAAAGCTACTAGTTTATCCGTGCTTGAAACAATAGTTAAATAAAAATGTGGTACTTGTTGCTTTGTTTGTGTGGTTTTTTTTGCAATAATTTTACGGATATTTGAGGGTTCAATTATTCTATACTCTCTCAATATCGCGTCTGCTTCTTCTCTATTTTTTAATTTAATTACATCTCTTTTTATGATTCTGCCGTTTGGACCAGAACCTTGTATATCTTCAAGATTTAGATTATTTACTTTTGCAAAAGATCTTGAATAAGGGGATGTGAAATTTTTTTTATCTACACTAAAATTTTGTTTTTTTTCTTTTTGAAT
>CEUZ01514202.1_pt1 | contig 10806 bp, 14 predicted proteins | sample 361511 | NCBI WGS metagenome assembly CEUZ01 (sample SAMEA2622822, study PRJEB7988) | marine metagenome | biome: marine biome (ENVO:00000447); feature: surface water layer (ENVO:00002042); material: "saline water (ENVO:00002010), including plankton (ENVO:xxxxxxxx)" | depth 5 m
AACATTACATTGTAATTTAATTCTTGAGACATTCCTTCCCAAAGTTTTAAAGCATGTTCATATAAAGCTGCACTTTGATCCCATAAATAGTTTGATCTTATAATAGTTGTATTTCTTCCTGTATTTCCACCACCTATCCAACCTTTTTCTATAACAGCAATATTTGTCATATTATGATTTTTTGCAAGATAATATGCAGTTGTTAAACCATGACCACCACCACCAACAATAATTGCATCATATTCTTTTTTTGGTTCTGGAGCTCTCCAAGCTGGTTGCCAATTTTCATGATAGGTTAAGGCATTTTTTATTAGTGAAAAAATTGAATATTTTTTTGGTTTTAAAGGCATTGTTATATTATTATTAAAATATATATCAGGTTTAGAAAAGACCTTCAATTTGTCCATCATCGTTTAATTTAATGGAATTTGCAGCAGGTACACTTGGTAGTCCAGGCATAGTCATTATTTCTCCACAAATAACTACAATAAATTCAGCTCCACTAGAAAGTCTAACTTCTCTAATTGGAACACTGTGACCACTAGGTGCTCCTTTCACTGAAGGATCTGTTGAAAAACTATATTGTGTTTTTGCAATGCAAATTGGAAAATCACCATATCCACTTTCCTCAAATTGTTTTAATTGGGATTTTATTTTATTATCAGCAATTATATTTTCAGCCCCATATATTTCTTTCACAATTTTTTCTATTTTTTCAAGTAAAGGAATATTATCATCATATAAAAATTTAAATGAATTTTTTTCATCAACAAGTTGAACTACTTTTTCTGCAAGCTTAACCGCGCCCTCACCTCCTTGTGACCAATGTTTGCATGGTATAGCCTCAACACCAATTTTTTTACATTCATCTTCTAGAGCATTCATTTCATTTTTCGTGTCAGCATCAAAATGATTGATTGCAACTATTACAGGTAATCCAAATTTTTTTATATTTTTTACATGGCGCGATAAATTAGATATACCTTTTTTAACAGCATCAACATTCTCATTTGATAAATTTTCTTTACTTATGCCACCATGCATTTTAAGAGCTCTAACTGTTGCTACAAGTACTACACCATCAGGTTTTAATTCAGACTTACGACATTTAATATTAAGAAATTTTTCTGCACCTAAATCAGCTCCAAAACCTGCTTCAGTAACAACATAATCTGCTATTTTAAGGCTTGTTTTTGTTGCAATTACACTGTTACAACCATGAGCAATATTTGCAAAAGGACCCCCATGTATTATTGCAGGGTTGTTTTCTAATGTTTGTACCAAATTTGGCATTAAGGCTTGTTTTAAAAGAACCGTCATTGGACCTTCAGCTTTTAAATCTTTAGCAAATATTGGATTTTTTTCTCGAGTATAAGCAATTGTTATATTGCCAAGTCTTCTTTCTAAATCTTTTAAATTTGTTGCTAGGCAAAATATGGCCATTACTTCAGATGCAACAGTTATGTTAAACCCGTCTGTTCTCGCATAACCATTTGATATACCTCCTAAATTTACAGTAATTTCTCTTAAAGCTCTATCATTAAGATCTAAGCATCTTTTCCACACGACTCTTCTTGAGTCTATCCCTAATTTGTTACCCCAATAAATATGATTATCAATTAAAGAAGCAAGCAAATTATTAGCAGAAGTTATCGCATGAAAATCTCCAGTAAAATGTAAATTAATATGTTCCATTGGCACTACTTGAGCATAACCTCCTCCTGCTGCTCCACCTTTCATACCAAAGCTTGGGCCAAGACTCGGCTCTCTTAGACAGACAATACTTTTTTTACCAATTTTGCATAATCCATCATGAAGACCAACAGAGGTAGTTGTTTTACCTTCACCTGCAGGAGTGGGACTTATTGCAGTTACTAAAATTAACTTTGATTTTTTTTCTGGAAGTTTATTTATCGATTTTGAATCAATTTTTGCTATGTGATGTCCATAAGGACGTAAATCACCTTCTTTTAAATTCAATTTTTTAGCAATATCTTTAATATTAAGTTTGTTAGCTTTTCGTGCAATTTCAATATCTGACATTTATATTCTCAAATTGTTTTGGTTTTGTGTATTAAAATTCTGGTTTTTTATAAATTGTTATTTCAATATAAGGAATAAAAAAAACTAAAAATTGTTAATTATTCACTTACAATCTCAAATTCATTCTTAGAATTATATACAAAATTTGCATTTTTTAATGAATTAAGCCATTCAGAAGTTTTTTTTATTCCTCCAAATGGGTAAAAATGTAATTTTTTCAGATTCGTTTCATCATTATTGTTTTTGTAATTAGCTAAATCATAAATTAATTTATCTGGTGTTTTAGGTGTTGCAAGTTTTGCAAGGTTAAAAGCTTGTTTGGATAAAAAACTTAAAGAATTTTTTATTCCACATGATTTTGCATAACTTAATAAAGTTTTAAGTGATGCAGGTCCAGGTATCCCAGCACATATATCTAATTTATTCCCAAGTGATTTAAGATGTTTTTCCCATTCTACTAAAGACTTTGCTTCGAAAAAAAATTGTGTTGCTAAATACATTTTATAGTCGGCATTAGCTGAAAAGTTATTTTTATCTATAATGGCTTTATCTAAATCTTTCATTTTAATGTCTGGACTTCCTTCGGGATGCCCAGCAACTCCTACTTCAATAAAATTGTATTTTGATAAATATTCTGTTTCCAATACTTCAAGAGTACTTGAAATTTCTCCTTTTTGATTTCCACCTCCTCCAATTACTAAAATTTTATTACAGCCACTTTTTTCTGATAAACTTGCTATATATTTTTCTAGTTCTGATTTATTAATAATTGTTCTTGCTGGTAAATGAGGGATAACGTCATAACCCTCGTTTATTAATTTTTTTGCAGTATCGATAACATTTTGAGAATTTTCATCAGGAAGATATGTAATGTATATTAAATGATTCTTATCTATCAAGTCAGAGAAACTTTCATATTTTTTATATACATTGGGAGTAGTTTCAATAGTAAAATTATTTATAAAATTTTTAATTAAACTTAAATTATCACTACTCATTATAGATATTTTTATTTAGTTATTATATAAAAGCAATAAATGATTAAATCTCTTTTTACCATTATTACTTTTTATGAATTTAAAAAGATTGAGGATTTGGAAAAATTAAAAAACGAATTAAAGGATTTTTGTAAATTTAATAAAATTCGAGGTACTATTATACTTGCAAAAGAAGGTATTAATGGAACATTGGCAGGTACTGATAAGGATATTAAAGAATTTATTATTCTTCTTTCGAAAAAAAGGTTTGATAAAATAGAGTTTAAATTCTCACATACTAAATATATGCCATTTTTTAGGTTGAAAGTTAAATTGAAGAAAGAAATTGTTACATTAAGATCAACAAATGTAGATCCTGAAAATATTAAAGGTAAACATATTCAAGCAGAAGATTGGAATAACTTTATAAAAGATGAAAATACAATTTTAATAGATGTAAGAAATGATTTTGAATTTAAAGTTGGAACATTTAAAAAATCAATAAACCCAAAAACTAAAAATTTTACTGAATTTAAAAAATTTGTAGATAAGAATTTACCAAGATTTAAAGATAAAAAAATAGCAATGTTTTGTACAGGTGGAATACGTTGTGAAAAAGCTTCATCTTATATGATAAGCAGAGGATGCCAAGATATTAATCAACTAAAAGGTGGTATTCTAAAATATTTAGAAGTTATTCCACAAAATCAATCAAGCTGGGTAGGTGAGTGTTTTGTTTTTGATAACAGAGTATCAGTTGTGCATAAACTAAAAAAAGGAACTTATAATTTATGTCATGCTTGTAGGAATCCTTTAAATATTAAAGATAGAAATTCTAAAAAATATGTAAAAGGAATTTCATGTTCCAAATGTTATGGAAAAATATCTATAAAAAAAAAACAATCTCTTAATGAAAGAAATAAACAGATTAAAATTTCAAGATCTAAAGGCTTATACAATCCTTATTTGAAATTCACTGCTAATGATTTATATTAAAAAAGCTTTATTTAACTAAATTTTAATATATACGCTTATTTATGGCAAAAAAAACTTCATTTGCGCTTAAACAACTTGTACCTGAAGATAATCCAAAAACTGGTACAAAGTATATAGTTAGAAAACCAACCAAAGGCTTAAAGGTTTCTGAAAAACTTCGTTTAAAAAAATACGATCCAGTTTTAAAAAAACACGTGTGGTTTGTTGAAAAAAAAATGCCACCACATAGTAAATAATTATTCTTCAATAACTTCAGAAGCTTCTTTATTTAGATTTTCTTTCTCCTTATCCATTTTATTTTTAGCCCTATTTAATGCTTTTTCCAAATCCATATAAGAACACAAACCAATATCCATTGGACTTTTAGTTTCTAAAACTGCTTCTCTATATGTGCCATTTTTTATATTTTCTACAGTATTTTTTGTTGAACCTGTTAACCTTGCAATTTGTGAACTAGTTAATTCATTTGGATATCTTTTTATTAACCAAAGTATGGCAAATGGCTTTTCTTGACGTAATGAAAGTGGTGTATATTTTGTATCTTTTTTTCTTGGAGGTAATGATTCAATAACTGTTGATTTAATTAATTCTAATTTGGCTGATGAATCTTTTTCACATCTTTCAATTTCATCTCTAGTTAATTGATTATTATCTATAGGATCATAACCCTGCATGCCAGTTGCAACGTCACCATCGGCTATACCCTGAACTTCAAGTTCATGGAGTCCACAAAATTCTGCAATTTGTGTAAATGTTAATCCAGTGTTTTCAATAAGCCAAACTGCTGTTCCTTTAGGCATTAATGGTAATTTCATAATTAAATCCTTTAAATCAAAAAAAAGACCTTATAAATATATTATTTTAGATTTAATATAAAATAATTATTTATGGATGATTTTTTTGAAATAGATGAAAAGAAAAAGACAGTAAAAACAATAAATTTAGATGATTTTAGTATAGAAGAATTAGAAAAATATATTCTAGAATTGAGTCAAGAAATAGAAAGAGTGAAAGAAGAAATAAAGAAAAAGAGCAAGTTGATTACGGAAGCTAATAAAGTATTTAAATGATTATTTACCTAATTTAACTCCCTTAAATCTCTTTTCAAATCTTGCGACTTGACCTTCTGAATCATTGATACTGGCTTTACCACCCGTCCATGCCGGATGAGACTTTGGATCAATTTCAAGTTTTAATTGATCCGACTCCTTTCCCCAGGTTGAACGAGTTTTAAATTTTGTTCCATCTGTCATTACAACTTCAATTTCATGATAATCTGGATGAATCTTTTTCTTCATACGACTTGCTTATAAGGATAAAATATTTAAAGTAAAGATAGTTTTTCTTGTAATTTTTGATGCACGTTCGTGTTTGAAGCTAATATATTACTTGAATTAGTCATCCAATCATTGCCATTCATTTCACTAACTTTTCCGCCAGCTTCTTTAATAATTAGTACACCTGCTGCAACATCCCATAAATTCAAATTTTTTTCCCAAAATGCATCTAATTTTCCAGATGCTACATAAGCTAAATCCATTGCGGCTGAGCCCATCCTTCTTAAGCCAGCACTACTTTTAGATACTGAATCAATTAAATTTAAATAATTACTATGAATTTTTTTACCATACGGTAAGCCTGTACCAATAATACAATCAATTAAGTTACTTCTATTAGAAACTCTTATTCTCTTATTATTACACCATGCACCTTTTCCTTTAGATGCCCAATAAAATTCGTTTAATATTGGATTATATATAATGCCATCTGTTATTTCATTTTCTACAAGTTTAGCTATTACTATTGCTACAAGAGGTATTCCGTGAATAAAATTAGAAGTTCCATCAATTGGATCAATTGCAAAAGTTTCTCCTTCACCCTTAATATAACCGCTTTCTTCAGTAATGAAACTAGCTTCAGGATAATAATATCTTAATGTTTTAATTAAGTTTTTTTCAATATTCAAATCAGCATTAGTAACAAAATCTCCTAAACTTTTTGATTGTATTTGAAGATTTTCAATTTCTCCAAAATCTCTAGATAGTATTTTTCCAGCCCTTCTTGCAGCTTTTTCAAAGATATTAATTACTGGAGGCAACATATTTAATTATTTAACTTTTTCTACATAACTTAAGTCAGTAGTGCTAATTACAACTTCATCTCCAACAACTATAAATGGTGGGACAGAAGTTTTAATGTTTCTTTCTAGCATTGCAGGCTTATAAGAAGAAGCTGCAGTTTGACCCTTTACAACAGCATCAGCCTCAATAACCTTTAAAGATATATGTTCAGGCAACTCAATTGAAACAGGAGAATTTTCATAAAATAAAATTTTTGTAATATCATTTTCTTTTAAAAATTTTGTTTGATAATCAGAAATTATATCAGTTCCAATTTCAATTTGTTCATAAGAACTATTATCCATAAAAACAAATTGTTGGTTATTTTGATACAAGAATTGACATAGCTTTTCTTCTAGTATTGCTCTTTCTACACTTTCAGAAGATCTAAATCTTGTATTCATTTTAGTGCCAACCTTTAGTTCCTTCATTTCAACTTGAAGATAAGCCCCTCCTTTTCCTGGTTGTGTGTGTTGTGTTTTTAATACTCTCCAAAGTTTTGAATTAATTTCTAAAATGTTACCCACTTTGACTTGGTTACCGTCAATTTTCATTTTTACACCTATATATTATTTTTTTTATTTTATAAATCTACTATAGGAAAAGATGGATTTAATAAAACTTTATTTTTTTTTGCTATTTGATTTATTTTTTCTAATATTTTTGGGTCAGATTTCAGTTTTATATATTGAATTTTTTCATTTATTAATTCAATTGCAAGGCCATAATCATCACTAGCATCCACATATAATTTATAGTTATTTTTTTTAAAAGATTTATGCAATAATATATTTAAAGTTTTTATCCAATCAATTCCAAAACCTCTTACAAGATGATATTTTATAAATATTATTGGCTTAATTTTATTTTTTAATGAACTTCTTATTAATGTTTTAGCTTCTGCAAAAGTGTTAATAGCAAAACAATGATTTTTATTTTTCACCTAGATGAATTTTTTTAAATCAATTGCAGTTTCAATCATTCTGTTTGAAAAACCCCATTCGTTATCATACCATGATAATATTCGGCAAAATTTATTATTAATAACCTGCGTTTGAGTTATATCAAAAATAGAACTACTAGGATTATGATTAAAATCTATAGATACTAAAGGTAATGAATTTAAAGTTAAAATATTTTTTAATTTTTTTGTTTTACTTGCTGAAGATATTAGTTTGTTAATAATTTCAGCACTAGTTTTCTTTTTACTCAGAAAAGTTAGATCAATTAGTGATACATTTGGAGTAGGCACTCTAATAGCAGTTCCATCTAGTTTTCCTTTTAAATTAGGTAAAACCAAACTCAGTGCTTTTGCAGCACCTGTTGAAGTTGGTATCATTGATGATGCAGCAGCTCTAGCTCTTCTTAAATCTGTATGTACTTGGTCAACAGTTCTTTGGTCACCTGTATAACTATGAATAGTAGTCATGAATCCATGTTCTATGCCAAGGTATTTATCTAGTATCATTGCTACTGGCGCGAGACAATTAGTTGTACAAGATCCATTTGAAATTATATTATGATTTTTATTTAATAAATTATTATTAACTCCTTGGACAATAGTTGCATCAACATTATTTCCTGGAGCAGAAATAATTACTTTTTTTGCACCTGATTTTAAATGCCTTTGAGCTTTTTCTTTAGATGTAAAAACACCGCTACATTCAAGGACTATATCTACACCCAGCTTTTTCCATGGAAGGTTTTCTGGATTTTTTTCAGAAAAAAATTGTATGTGCTTATTTTTATATTTTATTCCATTCTTTATTTTTTTCAATTTTATTGGTAATTGACCATGAACACTATCATATTGTAAAAGATGAAGACTAGTATCTAAGCTTCCCAATTCATTAATTGCAACAATTTCAATATTGGATAATTTTTTTTCCAAAAAAGCCCTGAATACAAGTTTTCCAATTCTACCAAATCCATTTATTGCTATTTTCATAATTAATTGTTGTTATTTATATTATTTTTAATTTTTTTTATCAAATGTTCTGATGAAATTTGAAAATGCTCATAAAGTTCTTTGTATGGTCCACTAGCTCCAAAAGTTTCCATTCCAATAAATTTTTCTTCATCAACATATTTCTCCCAGCCATTTATAACACCAGCTTCAATTCCAAAACATGTTTTTGAACCAAGAATTTGTTTTTTATATTCTTTTGATTGTGAATTAAAAATTTCAAAACATGGTATAGATATAACCCTTACTTTAATATTTTCTTTTTCTAGATGTGTTGAAGCTTTTATAGCTATTTCAACCTCTGAACCAGTTGCAAGTATAGTAGCTTCATATTCATCAAAATTTTTTAGAATATATGCTCCTTTACTAGTTAAATTTTCTTTGACTTTTTCTTTTCTAATAAGTGGTAAATTTTGTCTTGTGAGTACAATTATTGAAGGGCCTTCAGATTCAAGAGCTATTTGCCATGATTCAATTGTTTCTATAATATCACATGGTCGAATAACTTTAAGACCAGGAATTGCTCTTAATGACGATAAGTGTTCAACTGGTTGATGTGTTGGTCCATCTTCACCCAAACCAATTGAGTCATGACTCATTATATATATAACTGGTAACTTCATTATTGCTGAAAGTCTTATTGATGGTCTGCAATAATCTGTAAAAACTAAAAAAGTACCACCATATGGCCTTAATCCTTTATGCAGAGCAATACCATTCATAATGGCTGCCATACCGTGTTCCCTCACTCCATAATAAATATAGTTCCCATCATAATTTGATGAATCATAATTTTTCATATCTTTTGCTTTGGTATTATTAGATCCAGTTAAATCAGCAGAACCACCTATCAAGTTATCAATTTGTTTATTAAAGAATTCAATTGATAGTTCACTAGCTTTTCTTGTTGCACAATTTGTATTTTCATCAATATGTTTATCTTTAAATTCTTCAATCAAATTAATTAATTTAGAGCTAAAAGGGTGTTTAAAAATATTTTTATATTTATCTGAATTTATAATACTCTCATTATTGTTTAGCCAATCATTTTTGACTTTTATATTTCTTGAATGAAAATTACGCCATTCATTTAATAATTCTTTTGGAATTTCAAAAGGAGGATGTTGCCAATGTAAATTTTTTCTAGTTAATTCTATTTCTTCAATACCAAGTGGAGCACCATGAGATGATGATTTTGATTCTTTGTTAGGTGAACCATAACCAATTTTTGTTTTACAAGCAATTAGTGTTGGGGCATTATGTTTTTTTGCTTTCAATATTGCATTAGAAATTTGTTCATGATTATGTCCATCAATTGAAATTACATTCCAACCATAAGCTTCATATCTCATAGTTGTGTTTTCTGAAACTGAAAGTGCAGTTGATCCATCAATAGATATTGAATTATCATCAAAAAAAACAATTAATTTATTTAATTTTAAATGAGCAGCTAAGCTGCAGGCTTCATGACTTAAACCTTCCATTAAACATCCGTCACCTGCAAACACATAAGTATAATGATTGATTAAATCTTTATTAAATTTAATTGATAATTTTTTTTCAGCTATAGCAAAACCTACACCATTAGCTAATCCTTGCGATAATGGACCAGTGGTTGTTTCGATACCAGCTAGTTCACCAAATTCTGGATGTCCAGCTGTGGGAGAATTTAATTGTCTAAAATTTTTTATATTTTCGATATTTATGTCTTTGTAACCTGACAGGTACAAGCAAGCATATAAAAGCATTGAACCATGCCCATTAGAAATGATTAGCCTATCTCGATCAAACCAATTTGGGTCATTTGGGTCATATTTTAGATGCTCTTTGAAAAGAACTGTTGCAATATCAGCCATGCCCATGGGCATGCCGGGGTGCCCAGAATTAGCTTTTTGTACACTATCTATAGCTAAAAACCTTATACAATTAGCTAGTTGCGATAAATTTCCTGTATTTTCGTTATTTTTTGACAATTGACCTCTAGTAAGCTGACCTTTTACACTAATATTAAAATTCATTAAAGTGGCTTTTTATATTTTAATTAATAAATAATTATGAAAATTTTGGAAAAACTAAAATTACTAAAAGAAAAGATTGAAACAATAGAAAAAATTAATGAAGATTTAATTGAAATTAATTTAGCTAATAAAACAAAAATCCAATCTTTAGAAAAAAAAATTAAAACATTGCAAAAGGGTATAAAGGATACAACAAATGATATAGAAGATTTTATTAAGGATTTAAATGCCAATAATTAAAGCAAAAATATTAAACAAGTCAATTGATTTAAATTATGAAGAAAAAGACAAAAGCAAACTTCTCAAGTTAATTGAAAACTTAAATAACAGGTTAAAAAAATTTGATCACTTAAGTGGCAAAGTTAGTGATATTAAAGTCTTTATATTAACTGCTTTAAAGATTGAAGATGATTTAATGGAGGAAAAAAAAATAATTTCAAAAAAAAATACTGGCTCGAATGACGCTAACGAAAAATTAACCTTGGAGATAATAAATTTAAAAGACAAAATACGCATATTAGAATCTAAATTAGATGAAAAAAATAAAATAACTTTAATCGTAGAAAAAGAAATAGAAATAATTAATAATAAAATTAATAATTTAAGTGAATCAATGATTTCAACTTATGAAGAATAATATTTTTATATTAAAAAAAAAACAAAGAGATAAATATAAAAAAATAAGA
>CEUZ01272983.1_pt1 | contig 10801 bp, 7 predicted proteins | sample 361511 | NCBI WGS metagenome assembly CEUZ01 (sample SAMEA2622822, study PRJEB7988) | marine metagenome | biome: marine biome (ENVO:00000447); feature: surface water layer (ENVO:00002042); material: "saline water (ENVO:00002010), including plankton (ENVO:xxxxxxxx)" | depth 5 m
TCGGAATTTTCCCGCTCCTTCAGAGTCAGGTACTAACCCATAGCCTTCAACCAATAATGGGTAAGCAACTTCGATCGATTCTACCGGTGCATTTCTTGTGTTTGTCATATGATTTTGCACTGCATCCATTCCATCACTATCATGCATAGCTCCCTGTCCACCACCGTATGTTTCAACATAGTTGTAATAAATTCCACTTCGATGGTCTACTCCACCTATATTTAAAAGATTCATGGTACCAGACGATGCTGCGGCTACTTTATCTGGTATCGCTGATGATAACGCGCCAAGCAAACAGTCAACGATTCTTTGGGTAGTTATAATATTAGCATTGCAAACAGCATTAGGATATTGAGCTGAAAGCAAACTTCCATCTCTAACCTTAACTTGTATTGGTCTGTAGGCTCCTGCATTAGGAGGCAGTTCAGGGTCTAAAACTGCTTTTAAAACGTAATACACGCAAGCAGCTACTGAAGGCCATCTACAATTCAAGGGGCCTTTTGAGGCATCATCCGAAGCACTAAAGTCAGCTATTATTGAGTCACCTTTAACGTTTAAATCAAGTTCGATTTTGAATAATTTATCGTCAATGCCATCACCTTCAATAAAATCCGAGTATGAATAATTTCCTAGTGGTATTTGTTTTAAAGCTTGCTTCATCCTACGTTCTGAGTAATTAAGCATTTCTTGAAGGTACATGTCGATTACTTTTACGCTGTATTTGTTAGCCAATTCATTCAGTCTTTTAGACCCTACCGTATTTGCTGCAAATTGTGCTAGCAGATCACCTTTTACTTCAACAGGTGTCCTGACATTATTAGAAATCAAATTCCAAAATTCGTCGTATAACTCTCCTTTTCTAAATAATTTGATTGGTGGTATCTGAAAGCCTTCTTGGAATATTTCATGAACCCCAAAAGGCATTGAACCGGGTGCAAATCCTCCCATATCAACATGATGAGCTTGATTAGCTGTTATAGCTATTAATTTACCTTTGTGAAAAATCGGGGAAATTAAGCACAGGTCATTCAGGTGTCCTGGGCCTGCTGGATATGGGGTATTTGTAGCAATAGCATCGCCTTCTACTAATTGGTCAAAAGGATAAAATTTCATGGCGGACTGTACTGCGGAATGCATTGTCCCTAAATGAAGTGGAGTACCTATTTCACTTTGAGCTACAACAACAACATCTCCAGTTGCCGTATAAATCGCACAAGAAGTGTCTCTTCTATCTTTAATGTTTGTTGAGTAACTGGCTCGTATCAGCGCTACTATCATTTCATCTGCTATCGAATAAAATGCGTTTCGCATAACTTCCAGGGTGATAGGATCAAATGATTTTGCGTTAGCCATTTGTGACTCCTTCTATTATTATGTTTTGTGATTTATCGATATAAGCTTTTTGCTTCGGAAGAATAAGGGTTGTTGAATCTATTTGGTCTATAACTGCGGGACCTATAATTTCATCCCCTTGAGATAAATTGTCTCTAAAGAAAATATCTGCTGACAACTTTTCTTCTCCAAATATCACATCACGTTGCGATGGGGCTTGGTGTGATATTTTATTTTGGTTGCTATTACCTAGAGATGGTTTAGTAAAGCCAGCAACGCTAGTTAATCTTACGTTTACTATTTCAGTTGGATTTTCATCTATAGAAAATCCATAAAGAGATTTATGTGCATCGTTGAACCTTTCTCTAGCTAATTGTAAGTCAGCATCTTTAAGTACACCGCCGGTAATAGGTACTTGTAGGTCATATGCTTGTCCAAGATATCTTATGTCCAATAATCTTATAAGTTGAATGTCTTTCTTATCTATGCCTTCACGAGACATTTGTTTAACTGCATCGGATTCCATGTTATTAAATAGTGTATTCAATTCAGGGACTTTTACCTCATCCATGTTACGTAGGACTGTTTGGACATAATCATGTCTCAGGTCTGACATCAATAATCCCAGAGCTGATGTTACACCAGGGGCTACGGGTACAACTACTTTTGGGATTTCCAATTCTCCTGCTAATTCAGCAGCATGTAATGGTCCAGCACCTCCGAATGCAATAAGTGCAAAATCTCTGGGGTCATACCCTTTAGCTACAGATACAACTCGGATTCCTTTTATCATACTGGCATTAATGACTTTGATTATTCCAGAAGCAACTTGTTCTACCGTAAGTCCTAAAGGCTTAGCAAGTTTCGTTTCAATTACACTTATAGATTTATCTATATCTAAACCAACTTCGCCTGCCAACATAGATGAACTTGATAATCTTCCCAATACTAGATTTGCGTCGGTGACGGTAGGTTCTTCTCCCCCTTTGCCATAACAAGCTGGCCCTGGGTCAGCTCCTGCACTGGATGGCCCAACTCGCAATGCTCCGCCCGGATCTATCCAAGCAATACTACCACCGCCGGCTCCTAATGTGTGGATATCTATCATAGGAACTTTTATTGGTAATCGAGAAATATCACTTTCCTGTGAACGTTTAATTTCGCCTTTATAGCACAGTGATATATCAAAGCTTGTCCCACCCATATCCACTGATATGGAGTTTTCTTCACCAGCATCATTTGCGATAGAGATACCTCCTACTACACCAGCTGCAGGTCCAGATAGAATTGTATGGACAGGTTTGGCAATTGCTTCTGAGGCAGTCGTCGTTCCTCCGTTTGATTGCATAATATGCAAATCTGATTTTATTCCTATTTCATTAACCGCATGATTTAAGTCTTTTAGATATCTTTCCATCCTAGGAGCAACATACGAGTTAATTGTTGTAGTACTCATTCGTTCATATTCTTTAAATTCAGCTAGGATGTTATTGGATAAAGCAATAGTTAAATTTGGTAAACACTTTTTAAAATAATCACCTATTATTTCTTCATGTTTGGGATTTGCGTATGAATGCAACAAACATATGGAAAGTGATTCTATATTATTTTTTTGGATTAAAGACGCAATTTTTTCGAGTTCATTTACGTTTATAGGCGTTAATACCTCTCCTTGATAAGACATTCTTTCAGTTATTTCAAATCTCAAATTTCTGGGAACTATGGGTGCTGCACGTTTAATTTTCCAATTGTATAAATCTGGTCTTTCCTGTCTTCCAATTTCGAGTACATCTCTAAATCCTCTCGTAACTATAAGTGCGGTTTTAGCCCCGTCTCTCTCGAGCAGGGTGTTTGTTGCTACTGTGGTACCGTGTATAAAAAAAGCAATTGATGCAGGGTCTATTTTTAAGTTGTTGATAAGACTCAATACGCCTTGCTTTACAGCTTTTGATTGATTTTCTGGAGTCGAAGGGGTTTTGTAAATGTTTAAAATACCTGTAGTATCATCGTATATAGATAAATCAGTAAAAGTTCCTCCCACATCGACTCCTAATCTATAACTCATATATATATCTCCCGAAACATCTGTTTTTTATGAATAAATTGCCAATTAGTTGAGTTTAACATTTCAGTTTCTTTACACCAATCTATTTTTTAGCTTATTAATATTTTAGTATTATAAATAACGATTTTTTGTTTAAGGGTGAAATATTGAAGCCAATTGAAAATATTACTGTGCTGGATTTCTCATCTAATTTACCAGGACCATATTGTTCATCAATTTTGATTTCTCTTGGAGCTAGGGTAATAAAAGTGGAATCTCCGGAAGGTGATCCATTTAGGAAATCTGGTCATATGTGGACTAGTTTGAATATCGGGAAAGAAAGTATAAGTATCAATTTAAAAACCCAGGCTGGAAAGAATTTAATCTATGACTTAGTTCGAACCGCTGACGTGATAATAGAAGGATGGAGGCCAGGTGTAGCGAAAAAATTGGGTGTTGATTATTCAATATTGAAAGGAATCAACAATAAATTGATTTACTGCTCTATATCAGGTTACGGTCAAGAAGGGCCATGGGCTGGAAGGACTGGTCATGATATAAACTACTTAGCATCTTCTGGCTACTATTCGATTGACGACAGAAATAAAGATTTAGCCCCTCCTAGTATATTGATTGCTGATATAAGTTCTGCTTTCTACGCTTGTATTTTAATACTATCTTTTATAGCGGGTCGTAATACAACTGGGGAAGGTTGTTATATTGACTTAGCGATGGCAGAGTCAGTTTTATCAATTTTAAACCTCGAATTTGCAAAACATTTTTCTAAATCCTCTATAAAAGGCGCCCCTAATGTAACATACTTACCTCATTACAATATTTACAAGTGTTCTGATGATTCTTGGATTACCTTAGGAATTGTCGATGAAAATCATTTTTGGAGTGGGTTTTGTGTAGCAACTGGATTGGATGACATTAAAGATTGGGATTTAAATAAACGAACTGAAAACTATCAGTTTATTGCAGGTCGATTGAATAAATTATTTTTGACTAAAACATCAAAGGAATGGGAAAAACTGTTAGTGGGAATAAATGTTCCAGCTTCTACTGTGAATACAATAGAAGAAGTTATACAAAATGCTCAATTTCAGTATCGAGATGTTTGGTCGCAATATGCTGGTTTCCAATTTGCTGGTATGCCTGCGCTAATCAATAATAAGAATATAAAAATATCTGGTAATGCTCCGTCACTAGGAGAGCATACAAACCAAATTGTTAAAGAACTTAATTACACTAAAGAACAAATTGGTAAATTAAACAGTGAAAAAACTACTCCAATACCGCTAGAATAGTAGATTATGAAACAGACGTACAATATAGGTAATTATTCTGATACATATAATGATTTTGAACTTGATGTCCCAGACAGATTCAATTGGGCTTTTGATGTATTTGATAAATGGGGGGAAGATCCATCTAAAACCGCTATGATTTGGGTAGGTCCAGATGGGAGTGATAGGGAAATTACATTTTCTGAATTTACCGATAGAACTAATCGATTATCTAATGGACTAAAGAAAATAGGAACTAATCCAGGGGATAGAATATTTGTAATGCTTCCGCGTTTGGTTGAATGGTGGGAGATTATGATTGCATCTGTAAGAGGATTGTTTGTACCTGTTCCAGGTACTCCCCTACTGACTAAATCAGATATAACGTATAGGATCAACGCAAGTGAATGTTCAGTGGCAATTACTGATTCGGAAAATTTAGATAAAATAGTAGAAATCAAAAATGATTGCCCATCGCTCAAAACGATTATTGTTGTTGGGGACACTACTGAACATGTCAAATTCGAGGATTTGATAACTGAATCTAGTGATGTTCATCCACATCCTAATAACCTATCAACCGAACCGTTAATTATATATTTTACTTCAGGTACTACCGGGTATCCGAAAATGGTTTTAAATACTCACGCATCTTACCCTATAGGACATATAATCACTGGACGCTACTGGCTCGATAACCGACCTACTGATTTACATTGGACTCTTTCAGACACTGGATGGGCTCAAGCAGCATGGACTCATTTTTATGCTCCTTGGAATATGGGGGCAGCGATATTTGTTTGGGATATGCGAGGTCGATTCGATGCATCGGATACATTGAAAATGTTAGAAAAATTTCCTATAACGACTTTTTTTGCTCCTCCTACAGCTTATCGAATGATGGTATTGGAAAATTTAGATGAATTTGACCTAACATCTTTAAGACATTGTATCGGTGCAGGAGAAGCTCTTAACCCAGAAGTAATCGATGTTTGGAAGAAAGGTACAGGTCACCATATTTGGGAAGGATATGGCCAGACCGAAACCGTATTATGTGTGGCTACTTTTCCTGGAATGAAAGCCAAACCTGGATCTATGGGCGTGGCTGCTCCTGGTTTCAAAATGGGAATCGTTAATGAAAACGGTGAACATTTACCTGTAGGTGAAGAAGGAGAAATTGCAATATCAATAAAGCCTGACTTTCCTGTAGGTTTATTTGGTGGTTATTGGAAAAATGAAGAAGCAAACAATAAGTGTTTTCGGGGAAATTGGTATTTTACCGGGGATAGAGGCTATGTGGACGAAGATGGATATTATTGGTTTGTAGGGAGAGCAGACGATGTTATCAATAGTTCTTCATATAGAATAGGACCTTTCGAAGTTGAATCAGCTCTTGTTGAACATGACTCGGTAGCCGAAGCGGCTGTAATAGGGAAACCTGATCCAATACGAGGTGAAATCGTTAAAGCGTATATCGTGTTAACTGGTAAAGATTTACCAAGTGAGAAACTCAAAGAAGAATTACAGAATCATGTCAAAACTGTAACCGCTCCATACAAATATCCAAGAGAGATTGATTTTGTGGAAGAATTGCCGAAAACAATTAGCGGGAAAATTAGAAGGTCAGAATTGAGAGATATCGAAAAGTCAAAATAATCTACATTTGATTACGATTTCAAAATAGTGATTAAACAACTTTCAACAATATAATTGGCACCAAAATCTATTGATGAGTAACAATAATTTCCAACAACAACACAGGTTATTTAGGCAAACAGTAAGAGACTTTGTTAAAACCGAACTATTGCCTAATGTTGATGTTTGGGAAAATCAGGGATATGTCCCGAAGTCAGTTTTTAAAGAAATGGGAGGACTAGGCTTTCTAGGACTTGAATTCGACAATAAATTTGGAGGAGCGCAAACCGATTTTTGGATGACCCTTGTATTTGCTGAAGAATTAGCTAAATGTAAGTCTGGTGGTGTAGGATTCAGCATCATTGTCCATACGGATATGTCTTCACCTTGGTTACAAAAATATGGAACTGATCATCAAAAATCAACATATATGCCTGAAATTGTTAATGGTAAACAGGTTTGTGCTCTGGCAATCACAGAACCTGATGCTGGCTCTGACATGGCTAGAATAGCGACAACTGCTACAAAAAAAAATGGATATTGGATTATAAACGGAACTAAAACTTTTATTACCAACGGGGTGTATGGTGATTTATTTTTCTTGGCGGCTAAAACCAACGATTCAGAGAAATATCATCAAAATCTTTCCCAATTCATAATTCCATCTTCAACGCAAGGCATAACAGTAACAAAAAAATTGGATAAAACCGGGATGCGTTCATCCGATACTGCTGAACTTGTTTTTGATAATGTAAAAATATCAGAATCTAATTTGCTCGGTGTTGAAAACGAGGGGTTTTACCAACTTGCTAGTGGATTACAAAGGGAGAGATTACTTGCTTCGGTTATGAGTATAAGTGCGGCTGAGGATGCACTATCTGATACCATAGAGTACCTTTCAAATCGTAAAACTTTTGGTAAATTTTTGAAATCTCATCAAGTTATTCGTCATAAAGTATCTGAACTTGCTACTGAAATCGAATCCGCAAAAGCATTAAATTATATGGCAGCTGAGCTATATTCAAAAGGGCTTGATTGTATTAAAGAAGTATCTATGGCCAAATTGCATACTATGCAAATTGTAAGAAAAGTTGCCTATGAAACCGTGCAAATGCATGGAGGTTACGGGTATATCAGAGAATTAAGTGTTGAGAGATTTGCTAGGGATTACAGGCTTTGGGCTATAGCTGGTGGTACCAACGAGATGATGAAAGAAATTATCAGTAAAAATATTCTTGGTAAGATAGAATCCGACTAAGTCTCTCCTAGCCATCCATCATCGAACTTGTTGAATCTTTGTATGAGGTCTTCCATCGTGCTACTGTTCAACTGTTGGTTGGAATTTGCAATATTGATGTTTTCTATAAGGTGATGCGTATTACCTGTACCTACTATAGCTGTATCGACATTGGGGTTTGTTAAGACAAACCCCAATGCTAATTCCTGATAATTTTCAGGAGCATCAATAATTGGTCCTAATGTTTTCATTAGTTTTGCCCTGTTTGCGTAGCTATTTGGTGCAGCACTCTTAGCTATATTAGCATCCCAAATCCCATTTGCTATCGGCCGCTTAATGATGACGCCCATCTGTTTTTTTTGTGCGTCTCCTATATAACTTAATGAATGCTGGTCAACTAGGTTAAGACTTGTTTGCAAAGTGTCAAACAAGTCAGATTCAACCGCCCATTGCGCTGCTTCTTCGTCACCACTGTATCCTATGAATCTGGCTTTACCTGATTTTTTAAGCCCTTGTAATGCTTTTATTACTTCCCCTTTTACAAGAGTTTCAACGCTGCAAGTATGCAATTGAATCAGATCTAAATATTCTGTTTTCATTCTTTTAAGACTTCTTTCAACACTACTGATGATAGTTTCGGCAGTCCATGCTTCACTATTTTGATCCCCAACCGAATGACCTGCTTTACTTGCTAAAATATATTCATCTCTTCTGTGAGCAACTGTTTTACCTATGACTTCTTCAGAATTTCCATAACATGCTGCAGTATCTAAAAAGTTAATTCCATTATCTAGCGCAGTATCAAGTAATAATTGAGATTTCTCTAGTTGGGATAGCATTTGCTCTTCCCCGATTTTGACTAGCCCTATACCAAGCCTACTGACCTTTAAGTTTGTCTTTCCTAAAGTTTTATATTCCATGGTTATACTCCATATTATTTGACGTGGTTAAGCTGTTATAGATTTTTGATTGACCGTACCGAGTGGATTCTTTTTTCTGCAAGTTTGTCTGCGGCTACGCTAGTAGGAATAGACTGTTTATTTGATATTGAAATGACTTCTAAAGTTGAGTAATAAATTTTTTCAGTTATTGCTTTTGACCGTTCTGCATTGTATTTAATTCCGACTTCACATGAAGCATTAATTATTCCACCTGCATTTATAATATAATCAGGGGCATAAATTATGCCTTTTTTTTGGATATCATATCCATGTCTTTCTTCAAGTAGTTGATTATTTGCTCCGCCTGCAATTATTGAACATTTTAATCTAGGTATAGTTTCGTCATTTAGGATTCCTCCAAGTGCACAGGGAGAAAATATATCCATATCGGTTTCAAATATATCATTTGGTTCAATGGTTTTTATCCCCAAAGATTTAGCTTTTTCAACCGCAATTGGATTGATATCAGATGCGATTAATCTTGCCTGCTCCTTTATTAAATGCAATGAAGTATTGTATGCAACGTTTCCGAATCCCTGGAAAACTATAGTTTTTCCATCTAAGTTATCATTTCCCCATTTGCTCTTAGCTGCAGCTTTCATTCCAAGATATACCCCTAACCCAGTCATTTCAGATGTATCACCGCTACCTCCGGAAGATTGAGGTAACCCAACAACATGATTAGTTTCCTCAGCAATAAATTCGAGGTCTGCTGGAGTCATTCCTACATCTTCAGTTGTGATATATCTTCCTCCCAACGTATCAACATGCTTACCGAAAGCCCGTAGAAGAGCTTCATTTTTATCTTTATGTGAATCTGCTATTATTACTGCCTTGCCTCCTCCTAATGGTATGCCTGCTACTGCTGATTTATATGTCATAGCTCTAGACAATCTTAAGACGTCCATAGCAGCGTCATTTTCACTTTTATAGGGCCAGATTCTCACACCGCCACAAGAAGGTCCTAAGGTTGTGTCATGTATTGCAATTAGGGATTTTAGTCCTGTTGATTGTTCGTTGCAAAAAACAAGTTGTTCGTGATCAAATTCTCTCATATATTCTAAATGTTTCATGTCAGTAATAATTTTCTCCAAAAGTTCTGTGTTTATTGTAATCCATAAGTGAAAAAAAGAATATGACGGTAGTCGATAGGAATTTAAATCTAAATACATGTATAATCTCATGGCAATAGAACATAAATAAGCAGGTTCTTAAACTTAAACTTTTGGTGGATTAAAAATGAAAAGAAGTGAATTAAGAAAAATAATTGTCGGTCCGATGGCAACTGTAGCTACACCGTTGGATGCTGAATACAAAGTTGATTATGGGAAAATGCATGATTTAACTAATTGGTGGATTGATAATGGTTTGAAGACTGGAAATAGTGTTATAAAAATTGCGGCTGCTATGGGCGAAGGACCTCAACTAAGAGATACAGAATGGCCTCATTTATTACGAACCGCAGTACAAGCTGCTAACGGAAGAGTTCCAATTATGTGTGGGATTCATTATAAAGATACAATAAGAGCAATTGAAGATATCAAAATAGCGTCAGATTTGGGAGCTGTAGCGGTACAATTGTCAGCACCGATACATAATGGTCCTACAGAAGATGACAATTTAAGGTTTTATGAAGATGTTTCAAAAGCAATTGATATAGGTATATTGATTTATAACACTCATGCAATGGCAGGCGGAGCTATCAGCGTAGATGGATTCAAAAAAATGGTTGATTTTGAAAATGTTGTGGCTATTAAATGGAGCCCACCTCCTGCAGATAGGCCGATACCAGGTAAATATGAAGAGATTTTTGAATTAAAAGACACGTTTAACATCATTGATAATTGTTTTGGTCCTGTTAGATGCTTCAAATTAGGTGGCCATGGTTATATTAACCATACTGTAGATATATACCCCCAACATGATATAAAACTTTTGGATTTGTTACGAAAAGAAAAATACGAAGAGGCTGAACACTTATGGGATTCAATTGAAGGTCCAATTGGTGTTTTTTCGGCGAAAGTTGGAGGAAGGTCCGGAGGTCAAGCTAGAGTAAAGAAAGGAATGATGGAAGTAATGGGCAACTCATGTGGTGTTTCAAGGCCTCCTTCAGAACCTTTGTTGGAAAGCGAGATAGACGAACTTAGAGAAATTCTAAGAGGTTTTGGTTGGCCGGTTGTAAACTAGGTTGTTTATTTAACCTCTAGCAGGTTCGGACATGGTTTTTTTTAACTCCTTGGTAAGGTCTGCTAAATGCGTGTCGTTTTCCATGACCTGCTTTAGATGAACCATTCTTTCTTCGGATGCTGTTTCAACCATTATT
>CEUZ01287162.1_pt1 | contig 10796 bp, 12 predicted proteins | sample 361511 | NCBI WGS metagenome assembly CEUZ01 (sample SAMEA2622822, study PRJEB7988) | marine metagenome | biome: marine biome (ENVO:00000447); feature: surface water layer (ENVO:00002042); material: "saline water (ENVO:00002010), including plankton (ENVO:xxxxxxxx)" | depth 5 m
GGTAAGTGCTCATCCTTACAAAACCCAGAACGGGGACAGAATGGCTCAGCTTAATGCTGAACTTCTTCTTCTCCCCGCATTCATAAACGACCATCACTATTTTGCACTTTTCATCGATACCGGCAACGCTTGGAACAGAGACATCTACGGCTTTACCGATTTCAGTTCCATAAGTGAGAATGCTCTGTCAGCAGCAGGTATCGGCATTGGTGATGAGGATCTTGACTGGCGCATCAATATCGCCCGGTCCCTAGATGGGGGGGACACCTGGAAAACTACATTTAGATTCAATCTTAACTTCTGATATGCATGAAACTTTCGGCTCGGGGTATTCCGATCTCTATTTTCACAGTGAAAATGGTGCAAGATTATGGAAGTTAATATTGATTTCGGACTTGGCTCAGTGGATGTGCAAGTCCGATGCAACTGAAGCATATTCGAGCCTGAGGCCGTTACGATGATCAACTGAGACATCGAGTCAGAAAATCTTCCAGTGCACCGGGGGAGAATTCGCCTGTAACATAATAGACTTCCTCCAACTTCCCTCCCACAACCAAAATATGTAAAGGGATACCCCAGTTTCTTTGATCCTCCATCAGGGATTTGATATGATAATGGGCAGTGTTAGCTTTTTTCGATTCGTTCTTCTCGGCGAGTTCCCCAATAACATACGGCAGGTCGATTTCATGTTTCTCAATGAAATCTTTCCGCCATGTGAGAGGGTCGCTGTATTCCACCACGACCCTAAGCCCGAAGCCTTTATCCCGCCACGAATCATAAATGCGAGCCAGCTCCGGTGCCCCATAATGGCAGTTTGAGCACCATTCCGACATAAATGAAATGAGAAGCACCTCAGGAAAACCACGCTCCTTGAACCTCTCCAGAAGGAATTCGTTTCCACCTTCAACGGTTTGGACTTCAAAGTCCAAAGAACCGGCAAAACTTTCGTCTTGAAGTGTATGAATCTCACCATATTCATGGGGGCGGAATTTCCGGACGACTGCTTCGGAACTCAGGTCAGCCACGACTTAATGAGAAAAATCGTTGAAATGATACCACTTTTATATGCCACAATCATCCCCACGGTTACAACGAGAAAAAGGAGGACGATTATCCGAAAGGCAACATACTTTTTTTGTAAGGTGTCGATGGGATTACCACTTTCTAAAGCCGCTTCCATCTTCCGCAATACGCCCCGGGAGGCGTGATAAAGACCGATCGCAAGAAGTGCCAAAGTGATCTTGCCATGCATCGTGCCCACCTTGAGCCAGAAAGTTCGATCTATCAGCATCAACACACCCAGAAGAGGTAGGAAGAATGACGCAACCATTTCAGTCTTGTCTGATAAGGAGCCTATCTTCGCTATCAAGCTTTTTTTCTCTTCGGTGGTCGCTTTGTCAAAACCGCTGAGAAATGTGAAATCGAGATAAATGGCGGCTCCGAGCCAGACCACCGCCAGGGTAAAGTGCCCGATCAGATAAATATTGTACATCATTCCGCCCTCATCCATGCTATAATCCTTTCTGTTTCTTCAAGTGAATCAACTAACCACGTCGGTCCGGTTGACTGAATTCTTTCTTTTGTCTCTGGACGACGACAGACAATGAGTGACCGGACACCGTTGACCTTCGCCGCTTTGGCGTCTTCAGCTGTGTCACCCACCAGTACCATTCGATCATGTGTATAGGATTCTCCGAGCGCCTCCCAGGATGCTTCTTCAGCCATCCAGACCAGATCTTCTCTATTGCGGGCGTCATCACCGAACAGACCAAATTTAAAAATGTCCCATAATCCGAATCGTTGCAGTTTAATCTCTGCCGCAAGCCTGATGTTCCCTGAAAGGAGGCCGACCTGCCATCCCTCGGAAAGACAACCTTGCGCCAGTTCGACTGCATCATCATAAACGAACGCTTCGTCATGATCCCCATAGGCTTCTTCAAGCCGTTGAGGGTAGCGGTCAAGAAGGTCGTTCACCATCGATGATAATCCCCCGTCGCTGAAGTTGGTTCGTCGAAGGGCCGTCTCCATAATTATCGGATCGGTGAAGCCTGCCACATCCTCTACCTTTAGTTCCGGTGATGTACCACTCACCTCCGCCACCATGCTGTCCAGCAGCGTCCGGGCGATGGTGCCAGGATGGAGAAGCGTTCCATCAATGTCGAACAAAATAAGCTGCTTTAATCTTTTCCGTCCCATCAAGTCATAATGTAGAGTCCGGCCAGTACCAGGAGGAAGTAATTCACAAGCACGGCGGCGCCGACGTAATCTTTATTGATCCTCTGGCCTGTAAAAAGAAAAAGGATATTGACCCCCGCCAGAAATGTTCCCCAAAGCGCCCATTTAGTCGATCGCCAGATTAGCAGCTCAATTAAACCGTAACCGCATGCGATTCCAGCTGCCACTTCAAGAACCGTAATTACTGTAAGCATGGGAGTCACGAAGCGTGATAAAAAAGACTTGCCGAAATGCTCCATTAGGTATTCAATATTGCCACGCCAGTCGACAACTTTATCAAAACCCGACTGTAAGAATAACGCTGCAAGAAAGGCGATCACAAGCAGCTGCATTGCATATTCAACGGAAAGTGAAATTCCGAATATTTCAATCACGACATTCCCTCCATCTTTTTCCCATCACTTTTCCCTAAAAGTTCCAACATCCTCACTCGAACAAGCGACTGAAGTTCCTCTATGGAACTGTTCTTGTAGTCATGATAGAGAATAAAATCACCCACATCAATCGTCACTCTCCCGGGACGAATTCGCCAATCGGTCTTCCGCTTTATCTCAAATGCACCTTTGAAAACGGCGATCAAAATATCCGCTTCCGCACCAAAGGCGAGATGAAACGGTCCCTTCTTGAAAGGCTTTAATTCCCCTGTATCAGTCCGTGTTCCTTCGGGTGCGATGAATACACATACACCTTCCTGCAGTTTTTGTTTTGCCATCTCTACCGCACTGATCGCCTGACTCGTTTTACTGCGCTTCAGAGGAATTATTCCATAACGCTTCAGCATGATGCCCCAGAGTGGAAGTTTAAACTGATAGGCGGCGCCGAGAGCTGTCACCTGCCGAAATGTCAATGCCGCCATTAAGAAGACATCAAACAGCGATTCGTGATTGATCAGAAGCAGATATGCTTTGTCCCGCTTCAGTTTCTCCCGGCCGTTGAGTTTGGCAATTACCCCAAAACTGAGGAGCATTAATCTTCCATAAAATCGAATGACCCAGTGAACGTTCCGCGGATGAAATATGAACACGATGGGTGTCAGTGTCAGCACAGTGAAAACAAATGTGACAAAACCGATAGGATAAAAAATGAGTGAAAAAATGGTGTGTATGAAGCCGAGGGGAGCTACTGCTTTCCGGGAGACATGCTCGCCGTGGAATTCAGTGGTGCGTAGGATTTTCCCCGCCGCGGCGGCAAAAAGAATCAGCAAGACCAGAACAAGCCATCCCCACATTGTCATGATCTCGATGCTTTCTCTTTCGTCATTCTTATCTGGAGTCTCTTCAAACGATGCTCAAGAGCGTCTCGGTCTTTAAGCCGATGGGAAGGTAGGCGATCAATAGCTTTCTCCACCACAGAAGTTGCCTCTTCAAAACCCTTAGCCTTGTGTTCAAGGTATTTTGCCAGTTCAATGTAGGGCAAAAGATGAAAGTGATGGGTCTTTTCAATAACGTGCCGCCACAATTTTTCCGCATCACGCCACCTCTTCTCAGACTTGTATACCATGGATAAGTCCAATGCGGCACGGATTCTCACCTGATTGGATATGGCGTCTTTCATGGCGTTACGGAAAGATTGGCCAGCTTTCATTCGATTGCCGAGTCGAAGATGGATTCTTCCATGCGCCATGGGAGTTCCACTTCGGCCATTCTGACCCGGATTGGTGAGGCTCTGCCAAAGGTGAACCGTCAATGCCGCCAATGAAGTGATATCATCCGCATTGTGTTGAAACACACGATAAAGAGGGTCCGCATCACCCCGCCTCAAGAACCGGAAGTAAGCCTCTGGAACCTCGCTTCCCGGCAAATCGTCTCCCCGCTCAAATCCGAGAATGTTTGATTCCAATGTCTGCAGCTGACAGTCGGATAACTCTCCGCTCCAAAGCTGCCGGCTGGGGTAGAGGAGGTCGATATGATCTAGATCGGCAAAGGGGGAACGGCGGCGCTTAAGATGGTAACGCGTTTCAAGCTGGGGAACGTCGAAACTTTTTCCGTTGAATGTGATGAGTGTCTCCGCAGGTTTCACAAATTCGTCCACAAGATTAAGCATCCCTTCTTCCACGGCGGGAACATCGGCAAAAAATTGCCTTACTTGAAAACAGCCCCGATCAAAAATCCCGATACCAATGAGGAAGGGTATTGTCCCTCCTCCGCCGGCGAGGCCCGACGTTTCCATGTCCATAAAAATGGTCCGCTTCAGGTCAAAATGTTTTGCTTCAGAGACACGGCCCCATCTGTGCAAAAGATTTCCTTTTACAATCGGCAGTGAATTCATAGCGACGGCACCGTGTTTGTGCTGCCTGGCATAGTTGGTCGTTGTCACAAAAATGTCTCCAAAAGCGGTATTGATGTATTCACCATCAACATATTCATGAATATATCGTGCGGTCCTGCTGAATGAATCATCGGCAAACTGTTTTGTCTTTCCACGGTTGTAGAGCCGCCGAAGACCATCAACGACCGTAGAATTAGCTGTACTGTCCCGGTGCACTGTTCGGCGTAGTTTTTCACGCAAATCAGGCATCGGTCCTCCATGCTTCAGATTCGAGAATTTCGAACAGCTTGTGGGTTGCTCTCGGAAAAGCGAATTGAGACCGCTGCTGGGGAGAAATCCATCTCCGAAACTGACTGTTTTTGTTGGATTGAATGCCGTTTAATGGTCGGCAATGGTAGAGATGAAGAGTTATGGAGAAGTGGGTATAAGAATGGTTTATCGCTCCAACTTTTTTCCCTTCCGCAACCGCAAGACCTGTCTCTTCCTCAATCTCTCGAATCAGCGCATCACTAAGCGACTCCCCCTTTTCCACTTTCCCACCGGGGAATTCCCACAACCCGCCCAGCAATCCTTTAGCAGGTCGTTTCTGAATCAGGAATTTTTCCCCTCTCCAGATGATTCCAGCCACCACTATTTTGTGCGGGCGAGGTTTCTTCACCGATTTGACGGGGAATTTCCCAACAGTCCCCTCCTGTTTTGAGTGACAATGCTGAGCGACCGGACAAGCGGAGCAATGCGGTGTGTAGCGTTTGCAGACTTCACTTCCAAGATCCATCATTGCCTGATTAAAATCTCCGGGACGGTCACTATTGATCCATTTAGCCAACTGTTCCTTGAACAGGGTCGTTCCCTTTGGCGCTGGCTCACCGTAAGACATCAGTCTCGCCATTACACGGCGAACATTTCCATCCACCACCGGATAAGGTTGTTGAAAGGCAATAGACAATACGGCTGCGGCTGTATAATCGCCTACTCCGGGGAGGGCCCGGAAGTCAGACCATTCCGTTGGGATTTCACCTGCATGCTTGTTCTGAACCAACCGGCACGCTTCATGAAAATTTCGGCATCTGGAATAGTATCCCAGTCCCTCCCACATTTTCAGAAGTTCATCCCGCTCCGAACCAGCGACCGATTCCAGCGTCGGGAATTGTTCCAACCAGTTTTCATAGTAGGGAATGACTGTTTCCACCTGTGTCTGTTGCAGCATCACCTCCGATAGCCATATTCTGAATGGATCTTTTGTCCCCCGCCACGGCAGCTCTCTTCCCTTCCGGTCGTACCAGTGCAGGAGTTTTTCAGAAAATGATAAGGACTTCATTTGTATAGTACAATTATTATCAGCTGGCCTTCAGAAGATCCCGGGACAGGCTCCAGAGCAGCGATTCAATAGAATCCTTTATCCTTTCCCTTTTTTCAGCCGGAAGGTCATCAAGGATTCTCTGGCCCAAAAGATCGAGTCGCTCTGTGAATGTTGTCAGCAGGTCACGCCCGGCATCCGTCAGGAACACATTGATGATACGTCTGTCTTCCTCGTCCCGGACGCGGAAAGCAAACTCTTTTCTCTCGAGGTTTCCAATAAGGCGTGTTAGTGTACTGTTGTCAATTCCCAATTTTATAGCAAGACTGCTCATATGAATGCCGTCATCGGGCACTGAGGAGAGAATAAAGCACTGCGCAAGAGTCTCTCCGCGTCCGCAAATATCCCGCCTGTGAAGCGCATTGAGGGAAAGAGCCAGCTCATTCAGCAATTCACCGAAGTCCATGATTGTAACTTACAAATAGTTTCGCTTAGAGAAAACTGTCGTCTTGATCCGTCGTCATTTTTCTCAAGGCTGCGGTATGTTCCGGCCCTGAACCGCAGCAAGAGCCGACGATTCTTGCCCCCTTAGATATGGCAAGGTGCATTGTCTTCCTGAATTCTGCCAAGCTGAAAAATGATTCTATGGTGCCATCTGGTGACGGCATTGATTTCCCGAGGTTGGGGTAAAGCCCCACCGGGAGGCTTGTCACTTCGGTTAAAACATCCATCGCTTCCAATGCTGTTGTCAATCGGGAACAATTGACCAGCACCGCTGAAGCTCCCTCATCTGTGGCCATGGTCACTGCTTGAAGAAGATCTGATCCATCAAGAATCAAACAGTTGTCCTTCAGTATAAAGCTCACCCATTTATCAATGGAGTGTTTAGCAACCGATCGCAGGGCGCATCGGGCCTCGTCCATGCGCCCCATGGTTTCTATCAGAAGGATGTCAGCGCCGTCTTCCACCAGCCAGTCACCGAGTTCACCAAACTCTTCCAGCGCCGCGTTCTCACCGGGGAAAAGTTCTGGAAGATAGCAATCCTCCAAAGGAGCCATTGAGCCAGCTACATAGCAGTCAGCTCCGGCCGCCCGACGGGCCACTTCAACCGCGGCTCTGCAGGTGTCTCTGGCCCGCTCTCTCGCCATCTTATCCTCACTCACTTTCAAGAATGTCCGTCTGGTAGTGCGGAATGTATTGGCTGTTAGGACATCGGCTCCCGAAGCTACATAATCACGGTGAGTCTCTTCCACAGCTACAGGGGATGATTCAAGAACCGATGCTGACCAGAGAGGCAACTCAACGTCTACTTCTTTCGTCAGAAGCTGGGTCCCCATAGCACCATCGAGAATCAACGGCGGCCCTAAAGCCAATCGTGTCGAAAGAGCTTTCATGAGACTCGCGTCCCGGGAGGTAGATCTTTGTCCAGCTTTAGCAGATTTACCGGTTTATTCTCCGGGCAGGCTCCAAGAATCAGTACCTCTGATTTGAACCCGGCAATTCTGAGCGGAAGCAAATTGACCACGCAGAGCACTCTTCGACTGACCAATTCTTCTATTGCGTAGCCATCGGTGATCTGTGCGCTCGATCGCTTGACACCGAGAGGACCGCAATCAACTTCAAATTTGTAAGCTGGTTTTCTCGCTTCAGGAAAGTCCTCAATGCGGAGAATACGCCCCACCCTGATGTCAAGTTTTTTGAAGTCCTCAAGCGTAATCTCTTTCTCTATCATGGCCAACTCAATTAATTGGCATCACAACCGTCACCATAACAGACCCCTTATTCCAATCCGGAATGAGCGATGCCCCAGAGCCGTTCTCGGCTTCCCGATAAATTTGCGAAAAACCTTTTCCCACGGCGGTACCGAGTGCCGCCCCTGCAATCACATCCGTCAGCCAATGTTTGTCATCGTGAATGCGATGGGCTCCCACTAGGGCCGCCAGCAGGTAGGCCGCCGATCCGGCGTTCTTGCTATACAATTCTTCCACGACGGCCGCAACAGTGAAACTGCCCGACGTGTGCCCTGAAGGGAAAGACCGTTTATCGCTTCCATTAGGACGTTCACGACTGGTTATTCCTTTTATGAGCCAGGTGGTCATCGCTGTTACACCAACGGCAGAAAATGAAAGTTTCAACCGTTCTACCCGTTCACTCTTTGAGCCAGGTGTGAGACAGGACATTCCTATAAGGACCGGATACGCCCACCGTCCACCGTATAAATCAAGCTGGTGGGAGAACCCATCAGACATGAAGCCCTGCTCCTGACTGAAACGCTGTATGTCATCATCGTATCCTCTCAATGCCAATACGGCGATCGCCGCTCCACCCATTAGCGTCACATTTGAAGGCGCAGTAAATGCGGCTCTTGTACCCCTCATAAGATATTCGCTGTAACTCATCTGGCCCCCAGACAGTATGGCAACAGAAAGAAAATAGACAACCCAGTGTTTCATGTACTCCTCCTCTCAGCAAGGTTCCTTAAGATGGCGACCGCAACAGCTTTACTTTTTTCTCCGACTTCTGTGGCGGGACCGACACAGGAAGGACAACCCTCCGCGCATTTGCAACTTTCGATGAGGGAAAGCGTTTGCGTCACTAGTTTTTCGTGTAGATCATACAGTTGCTGACTAAACCCAACACCACCCTGAAAGTTGTCAAACAGAAAGACGGTTGGCTCAAATGTCGCCAGCGAGGCTTCTGTCCCCGATGGCTTACCTTCATTTGACTGATAGATACCGCGGTCCCCAAAGGAGTTCCGGACATACCATTCGGCCGACTTGTCACCCACACTTCTGTGAATATCGTGAGTTGTACTCATCAGATTAAATGCAGCGATGGCATGCATTGCGTTGGCCAATCCCAGTACTCCGTCAATCTGGTCCGCTCTTTGGAAACCGAGTGAATCGAGAAATCTTTCCGGAAGCGTGAACCAGTAGGAAGAAGTGTCCATTTCCAAATCCGGTAGGTTTATATCTCCGTATCCTACATTTTCCATGGTATAGAATTTGATCTTCTTAAATCCAATAGCACGCGTCATCACTTGGACTTCACCTAGGGACACATCTACAGGACCACACCGCCTGCTCTCAAATTCATCGAGAACTTTGACGTTGGTATAATCAATAGCGTCGGTATAATAGTCTGAATCTGTACTGCGAACAATGGCCTTGCGGCCGTCCCAGTCGAGCTCGTCTACAATGTACTGCTCTCCGTTGGTCATATAGACCCCGTCAGGATAGATTGTTGTCATGGCGCTGCTATAATCAACCTCGGCTATTATTCGCGATTCTTCCTCACGCCGGACGACCACAAAATTTCCTTTCTCAATTCGCCTGAGCGAAACATTGACTGCAGGGTAGACATCCTCCGTCCAGTGCCACTGATCACCGGAAAAATGAAGCACACCGCCTTCCTGAAGGAATTCGAGAATTTCCTTCAATTCTTTTGAACCCACCTCCCCGAATCGCTCGCCTGCACGAAAAGGGAGTTCAAAAGCGGCGCACTTAATATGGTCTACAAGTACAGAAAGGTTGTCAGGATTGATTCTGGCGTGTTCCACGGATGAACCGAAGAAATATTCCGGAGCCGCCATGAGGAACTGATCAAGAGGTGTTGAGCGGGCAATGAGGAGTGTCAACGTCGACCGCCCTCTTCGTCCGGCCCGCCCTGACTGCTGCCATGTAGAAGCCACTGTACCGGGATAACCCGCCAGAACTGCCGCATCGAGGCTACCGATATCGATGCCCAGTTCAAGGGCGTTCGTCGCCACCACGCCCCGGAGAGCGCCGTCCCGCAGACCTTTCTCAATCTCTCGCCGGCGATTTGGAAGGTATCCCCCTCGATATCCCGCCACCACTTCACCGGATCTTAGTCGCTCCCGCCCCGATTCAAACTGATCCTTCAAATACTTTGTCAGGATTTCCACGTTCAATCGGCTCAGAGTAAAGACGATGGTGGAAATGTCACCCTCGAGAAGAACTGAGGCGAGACGTCGTGCCTCCTTGATGTAGCTCGCCCTTATGCCCAACGGTTCATTCACTATGGGCGGGTTGTAAAAAATAAAATGTTTCTCGCTCGATGGTGAGCCCGATTTATCTATAAGCTCCATCGGTAACTCTGTCAGAGCTTCAGCGTGCTCCTTCGGATTGGCAATGGTGGCGGAACAGCAGATGAACTGTGGAGAGGAACCGTGAAATTCACAGACACGCTTCAGGCGTCGAATAAGGTTCGCCATGTGACTCCCGAACACGCCCCGATAAATATGCAGTTCATCGACCACCACATACTTCAGGTTTTGAAAAAGTGATATCCATTTTGTGTGGTGGGGCAAAATTCCCTGGTGAAGCATATCAGGATTGGTCACCACAACATTCCCCTGTTTGCGGATCGCCTGGCGTGCACTATGAGGTGTGTCGCCATCAAAAGTATAAACCTTAATTGGCTTTCTCGTACCATCCACCAGCGCGTTCAGTTCCGTCATTTGATCCTGCGACAGCGCCTTGGTCGGAAAAAGGTAGAGTGCCTTGGAACCAGGACTATTCAATGCCGCCGTCAATACCGGCATGTTGTAACAAAGCGTTTTGCCCGAAGCGGTAGGTGTGACAACGACCGTGTGCTTCCCGGCCTGAACAGTGTTCCAACAGTCGGCTTGATGAGAGTAAAGTTGATCGATTCCCCGTGATTGCAATGTCGAAATAATCGGTTCCGGGAGATCTTCGGGGAACGGCACTGTTTCCGCTTGTTTCGGGGGAATCCGGTGCACATGCGCCAAGTTCGGCCCAATCTCCGGATGGGATTGTAATAGTTGAATCAGCTGGGATGTGTCCGAGGCCGTTCCCATGAAGATCAAATTTACAAGTAACTGGAAAGAGGTGTCAGTTGATTATCTCAATCTTTTTCATCTCTTCCAAAAGCTGAGCGTGAGAACGGTAATGAATTACACTAATTCCCAGAGAATTGGCGGGGATGACATTTTCTTCTCGGTCATCGATGAACA
>CEUZ01044810.1_pt1 | contig 10795 bp, 10 predicted proteins | sample 361511 | NCBI WGS metagenome assembly CEUZ01 (sample SAMEA2622822, study PRJEB7988) | marine metagenome | biome: marine biome (ENVO:00000447); feature: surface water layer (ENVO:00002042); material: "saline water (ENVO:00002010), including plankton (ENVO:xxxxxxxx)" | depth 5 m
ATGTTTGGATTGGAAAAGCGAGACTATTTTTTCTCTAGATTTAGGTTCATAGCAGATATAGTAGAAAAAAGGATTAATGAGTAAAGCTGATTTCTTACCTAATGACTTGAAAGGTCTATTTTCTTCAGATGACTTTATTCTTGAAGCTAAGAACTTAGAGGGAGAGATTTATAGACAATATGCGAACAGAGTTACAAAAAAATTCCAGTTTAAAAATCAAAGTTACTTCTTGAAATTCCATGGCCCTGCAGGCTGGAAAGAAATAATAAAAAATCTGGTTCTATTTAGACTTCCTGTTATAGGAGCTAAACAAGAATTTTTAGCCCTTAGTCGTATGCAAGAGTTGGGAATTAATGGACCTAAGGTTGAATCTTATTATTCAAAAGGCCTTAATCCTTCTAGCAGAAGTTCATTTTTAATTACCAAAGAGCTTAAAAACACAATTTCTTTAGAAGATTTCTTTTTAGAAGGCAAACATAAAAATTTATCTTTTGTTGAAAAAAATAAACTTCTTACAGCCATTGCTAGTATAACTAGGAAACTACATCGGGTCGGAATTAACCACAGGGATTTATATCTTTGTCATTATCATTTAGATGCCAATACAGACTTTAACTCCATAGAACTATCACTTATTGATTTACATAGGGCGCAGATTAGAAAGAAAGTCCCTGAAAGATGGTTAGTGAAGGATATTGGTGGTCTTTTTCATTCTGCAATCCAATTTGGATTAACTGAAAGAGATTGTTATAGATTTCTTATGATTTATTTTGATTGCACCCTCAGAGACCTATTTTCAAAACATAAAACTTTTATAAGTCAGACAAGAAATAGAGCATACTCAATGTACATGAAACCATTTTTAGCAGAGATAAATATTAGTTCTAAGGTGCCACTACCGAATCAATCTTTATATCAGAAAGTCTTAAAGAAAGATTACAGGTGGATAGCACTAAAAAATAAAGTTTCTAAAGATTTATTGAATCTAATAAAAGACGAAGCAGCTCTAATAACTCGAGGAGAAGTTATTAAGAATGAAAAAGGTCATTTGGTGGTAAAAATAGACTTTTATGGCGAGAGCTATTTCGTAAAGAAATACCGAATTAAGAATTTTTTTCATAGGACAAGAAGATTATTAAGAAAAACAAGAGCAAGGAATGCTTGGGAGGCTCTACACTGGCTTCAATCTGCAGGTATTAGGACTATGCAACCGGTTTTAATATATGAAGAATTAGGATTGCTTGGAACCTTAAATTCTATATTAGTTTCTGAAGAAATTGACGGAAAGCGTTTGGACCATAGTATTCAAGATGCAGAAGAACCTACCAAGATAGCTTCTTCTCTATATAATTTCTTTAAGAGAATTCGATGGATAGGTTTTAATCATGGGGATGCTAAATCTTCCAATTTTTTTATATGCAAAGATCGGTTAGTCGTATTTGATTTAGATAGTTCGAAAAGACACTTACGAAAATTCACTCTAATTAAAAAGATCGATAAAGATAAAAAAAGGATACTAAGAAGTTTAGAAGGTTCAACGAGGTTACTAGAAGCTCTTAAATTACGTTTTAAAAGGAAGTAAAAATTGAAGATAGGAATTCTAAGCTATAGGAGTCACCCCTATTCTGGAGGTCAAGGAATATATGTAAGACATTTAAGTAAGGCCTTACAGAGATCTGGACATGAGGTGACTGTTTTATCTGGTCCTCCTTATCCTGAGTTAGATCCTTCAATTAAGTTAGAAAAAATTCCTAGCCTTGAGTTATTTGAATCCGAAGACAGAATTAAGGAGTTCAAGTTTAGTTTTCTATTTTCGCCAATAGACTTATACGAATGGATTAATGTAATGACTGGAGGCTTTCCAGAACCATACACCTTTGGAAGAAGAGTTTTGAAGTACATAAAGGAATCTAAACAAGAATTTGACGTTATTTTGGACAACCAATCCTTGTGTTACTCTTTATTGGAAATACAGAAATCATATCCGCTTGTAGTAACTGTCCATCATCCAATAACAAAAGATCACAAACTAGAAATAGAAAACGCCTCTAATTGGAAAGAAAGATTATCTTCTAGGAGATGGCACAATTTTTTGCCCATGCAAAAGAAAGTTGCCCCTAAGCTTAATAAAATTATTTGTGTCAGTGAGCCTTCGAAACAGGACACCATCGAAGAGTTTCTGGTAAACCCTGAGAATATAGAGGTTATTCTGAATGGAATAGATATAGATACATTCAAACCTGATACAAATCAAAAGATTATAGAAAATAGAATAGTTACTACCGCAAGTGCTGACATACCACTTAAGGGTTTAAGGTTTTTAATTGATGCATTGCCTAAAGTTCTAGAAGAATTTCCTAAAACCCATCTAATTGTCATTGGTAAATCTCCTAATGAAAGCAAAATAAGACAATTAATTAAAGACCTTGATCTTAATGACAAAATTACTTTTAAATCTAATCTATCTGAAGGAGATATAGTAGATATTTATCACACCTCACAAATAGCAGTTATTCCATCTTTATATGAAGGTTTTGGTTTTGGTGCAGGTGAAGCTATGGCTTGCGGAACTCCTTTAATTAGTACGGATTCAGGCGGACTTAAAGATGTAATTGGTGATAGCGCAATTAGAATTAAATCAGGTTCATCTGAAGATATTGGAAAAGAAATTATAAATTTATTCAATAACGAAGATAAAAGGAGAGAATTGTCTTTAAAAGGAAGAAAGAGAATGGAAGATTTATTCGATTGGAAAATATCAGCCTCTCACTACGTTAAAGTTTTTGAAGATACAATGAAGATATATAAAAGTGCAAACAATTAAATTCAATAAATTAAATCTCAAGGAGGATGATCTTCTTCTAGATATGGGTTGTGGAGAGGGTCGTCATACTATTGGTGCTTATATTGAAAAGCCTGTTAACTCTTTTGGTTTTGACTTATCCTTCAAAGACCTAAAAATAGCTAGAGACAGATTAAATGATTTTGATGTCTCTTATAAAAAAGAAATCTGTCAGTTTGGCGCAGGGGATATAAATGGCTTGCCTTTTAAAGATGAATCTTTTGACTCAATTATATGTAGTGAAGTTTTGGAGCATGTAGATTCTCCTGAAGATTCAATAAAGGAACTCATAAGAGTTCTAAAGCCAGGTGGAGTTTTAGCTTTGAGCGTTCCTAGATTCTTACCGGAATTAATTTGTTGGTGGTTAAGTAAAGAATATCAAGAAATGCCAGGTGGGCATGTTCGGATATTTAGGCATAACCAAATAAAAAAACTGGCTACAAATGAAGGTTTGCAATACCTTTCTTTTCATTGGGCACATGCCCTCCATTCCCCGTACTGGTGGCTGCAATGTCTTTTTTGGAAAAATAAAGACAACTCTTTTTTAGTGAAGAAATATCATCAGTTTTTAGTGTGGGACCTCATGAAGAAACCTTTATTAACTAAGTTTCTTGAGTTTATTTTTCAACCATTAATAGGAAAAAGTGTTGCCATGTATTTTAGGAAGCAATTATAAATAATGAACTCTTCAAAGCTAAATTTCTATAAAGAATCAATTAATTATATTCTTAAAGTTCAACAAAAAGATGGATCAATTCCTTGGGAATTAAATAGGAAACTTGATCCATGGGATCATGTTGAAGCGGCAATGGGTTTATCAATTGGAGGAAAAAAAGAAGAAGCAGAAAAAGCTTATTTTTGGTTAGCTAAAGTACAGCAATCGGACGGTTCTTGGTTCGCTGAATACAAAAACTCTAGCCCTGTTACTAAAAGGAAAGAAACTAATTTTATTGCTTATATATCTACAGGAGTTCTCCATCATCATCTAATATATAAAGATCATAATTTCTTAAAATCAATTTTTCCAATAGTTAGGAAATCAGTAGATTTTGTTTTATCTATGCAAACTGACCAAGGTGATATTTGTTGGGCTTCTGAAGAAGGAAAATCTGACTTGGACGATTCGTTGATAACAGGAAGTAGCTCTATTTATAAGAGCTTAGAGTGTGCAGAATATTTATATAGTTTATTAAATGAAGATGCCGTTAGTTTACGAGACGCAAAAGAGTTTCTAAAAGATTCTTTGGTTAATAGGCCTGAAAGATATGATCGAACTTGGGTAACTAAATCTCGGTATAGTATGGATTGGTATTATCCTGTCTTGTGCGGTGTTTTAGATAAAAAAACTTCTCTTAAAAGGATAGATGATAAATGGGATGAATTTATTGTTGCAGGAATGGGTTGTAAATGTGTTTCTGAGGAGCCTTGGGTAACTATTGCTGAGAGCTGTGAGCTTGTGATGGCTTTAATGAGAATAGGTTTAGAAGAAAAAGCAAAATCCTTATTTAACTGTTTACACCAATGGAGAGACGAGGCTGATGGTCTTTATTGGACAGGCTACGTTTATCCAGATAAAAAGTACTGGCCTGTAGAGAAACCTACTTGGACTGCAGGGGCGGTTCTTTTAGCTGCCGACTCAATATATAAGTTTACTGAAGCATCAGAACTATTTCTAAATGAGATGATATAGAATTTATTTTATTTTTTTTAGAAGCCCTAAAGAACCAATTAGTTTAAGTTCTTCAAAATTATTACTTTCTAAAGCCATACAATAAATATCGTATGGAGGTCTTCCGCCATCATCTGGATTCGGAAATACATCGTGTATGGCCAAGAGACCATCTTTAATTAATTTAGACGACCAAAGTTTATAATCAGTTAATGCGGCTTCTTCGCTATGACCTCCATCTATAAAAATCATACTAAAGGGTCCTTCTAAATCCTCGTAAGCCTCTTGTGATGAAGAAATAATAGGAACAACAGTTTCTCTTAAACCTGACTTTTCAATTGTTTCTATAAAGAAAGGTAGGGTGTTAATACCGTCGCCAGATTCATTAATTAATTCATGGTCATGATACTCTTCTCCAGGTTGTTGTTCTTCAGATCCTCGATGGTGGTCTATGGAATAAAGCAAACTAGAATTTTGTTTGACTGCTGACCCAATGTACAAAGCAGATTTTCCACAATAACTACCTATTTCAAGACAGTTTCCTTTCTTAGAGTATTCGAGAGCATATTTATATAAAGCTTCACCTTCTTCCTCTTCAATGAACCCTTTTATAGAGTTAGGTTCTATTTTTAGTCTCATTACCATTAGTTAATGCTAACAAAATAAACATAAAAGTAAGGAATTATTCTAAACTTCCGTTGACCAATTGAATCAATTCATGAGTAAATAAATAAATCTAAGTTATGAACTTAAAATTATTAAGCAAATCTAAGATCTTAGTCTTTGGCGACGTGATGTTAGATAGGTATGTATCAGGGTCAGTAGACAGAGTTTCTCCGGAGGCCCCTGTGCCTGTTTTGAAGCCTATCAAAGAAGAAATCAGATTAGGAGGAGCGGCAAATGTAGCTTTGAACTTATCTTCATTAGGCTCGAAAGTTAGTCTAATTGGTATAACAGGAAAAGATTCTTCTTCTAAGCAAATTTCTAATTTAATTAAAGAAAATAAGATAAAAAATGAATTAGTTCATTCGAGCCTACCAACTATAACTAAATTAAGGCTACTTTCGTCTAAGCAACAATTATTAAGGGTAGATAATGAAGAAGAATTCACAAAAAATGACTGGCAATCGGCAAAAAGACGGTTTGATAAATCTATCGGATTAAGTAGTAGTAATTTATTAATAATTTCTGACTACGGTAAAGGTACTCTTCAAGACATTCCTGCATTAATTAAAAAAGCCAAAAAACTGAATAAAATGGTTTTAGTAGATCCTAAGGGTAATAATTTTTCTAAATATAAAGGAGCAGACATTATAACGCCTAACTTTTCAGAATTTATTGGAGAAGTTGGACCAGTAGGTAGTGAGAGAGAAATAAGTTCAAAAGCTAAATCTCTAATTAAGTCACTTAATTTGGGAGCTCTCTTGGTAACTAGGGGCTCTGAAGGTATGACCTTATTTAAAAAGGAAAAAAACAAAATTGATAGATCTAATTTCCCAACTCAAGCTAAAGAAGTTTTTGATGTATCGGGCGCAGGGGATACGGTTATCGCAAGTCTTGCTGCTGCTTTATCTGCAGGATTTGATATTTCATCTGCTGTAAAGCTTGCTAATGTAGCTGCTGGAATAGTTGTAGGCAAATCTGGGACTGCTACAGCTTATTTATCAGAAATTGAACCCCATTTTTCTGATGATGATTTAGTTTTCAGTCTTGGAGAAGTAAAAAAATACTCATCCATACTTAAAAAGAACAATAAGAAAGTTGTTTTTACAAATGGTTGCTTTGACATTTTACATGCAGGTCATGTTCATTACTTAGAGCAGGCAAAAAAAATGGGAGACGAGTTAGTAGTGGGATTAAATAGTGATTCATCAGTTAAGGCCTTAAAGGGCAAAAAAAGACCCATTAATAATTTACAACACAGAGCCAAGGTACTTTCTTCTTTACGCTGTGTTGACAAGATCGTTTCTTTCGAAGATGAAACGCCAATAAAGTTAATTAAAGCGATCAAGCCTGATATATTAGTAAAAGGTGGAGATTATAAGGTTAAAGATGTTGTTGGCCACAAAGAAGTAGGCTCTTGGGGTGGTAAGGTCAAAATAATTCCTATGGTTCCCGGGCTGTCTACAACTAATATAATTAAAAAAATGAAGTAAAAATTACTTCCTTGCTAGACGCTTTTTCTTTCTTCTTTTATCTCGACTTTTCCATTCAGAATATATGGATTCTTGGCCTTGAGGTCTAGACTTGAATCGTCTATGGGTCCATAAGAAGTTTTCAGGGGACTTTAAAATGTACTTCTCATAAAATCTATTAACTTCTTTAAGGACAGACCCTTCTTCTTTGTAATCAGCAATCTCATGAAATTCAAGATCAAAACCTTCAAGATTTTTACTTACATTAGCCATAACAATCTTTACACCTGATCTTGATAATTTCTCAGGAAAGGTAACTGTTGCTGCATCTATCCCAAAAAATGGGATAAATTGCGAATTTTTTTCTCCATAATCTTGATCTGCAGCGTATAAAAACTTTTGACCATTATTAATCCATCGTATTGCTTGTTTAGCCTGATGGTTATGTATTGCTCCCACGACATATTTATTTCTTGCTCTGATCATTAAATAGTTCATTACTTCATTTGATTGAGGCTTATACATTCCTCCTAACTCTATTTCTTTAGCCATAAATCTAATGTCTAATTCAACATGAGTTGAGTGTTTAATCAGTATCAAAACCCCTTTCTCTTTATCCAATTCTTTAAAAATATCTAAATTTTTTGAGCTTCGCTTAAGGTTTTCTATAGTTTTATCCGAAGACCACCATGCGATAGCTATCTCAAAGATACCTATACCTATATTTTTAAAGTGGCCTTTAACTAAATCATGAATCTCTATTTGACTCTTATCTGGAAAACAAAGTTTTATATTTGCTTCAGCAATTTGTTTTCTATGAGGACTTACACCATATAACAAATAGCCAAATAGTGTCCCCAAGTAAATTAATGCTTTATAGGGAAGGAATTTACATAAATAGATGAACCCCATGCCAATCCAAGTAGGTACGTATTTAGGATGCAAGAGAGAAAACGTAAACTTCGGGTCTTGATTGTATGGTGTTGTTTTATCAGTATTCATTTTTTGGCCAATCTGACAAGGCGTCTAAATATTTTTTAACACCTGCATTCACGTCTAGAAAATCTTCGATATAGCCTGCTTTTCTTAATGCACTAATATCAGCTTCGGTGAAGCTCTGATAGGCACCTTTTAGGTTTTCAGGGAAGTCAATATAATTGATGCTACCCTTCTGATTCCATTCAATTACTGCATTTGCTACTTCATTGAAGGTTTGACTATTTCCTGTCCCTACATTAAAAATCCCGGATACATTCGTATTATCCATGAACCATAAATTAACATTTACCACGTCATCTACATGTATAAAATCTCTTCTTTGTTCTCCATCTCCAAATCCATCTGAACCTTTGAATAAGTTAACCTGATCACTTGTTTTTAGTTGTTGGTGTAGATGGTATGCAACACTAGCCATGTTTTTTTTGTGGGCTTCATTAGGACCATAAACATTAAAATATCTAAGACCAACTATTTGAGATTCATTTTTTCCTAAATACTTTCTAACCATTTGATCAAATAAGTATTTGGAGTAAGCATAAAGATTAATTGGAGATTCATTTTCTAATTTTTCTTGGAACTTAATTCCAGATCCATAAACTGAAGCCGAGGAAGCGTATATAAGAGGTATTGATTTAGTTAAGCAGAAATTCAGTAAGTCTTTGGAATATAGAAGGTTAACTTCATAAAGATATTCAGCGTCCCACTCCATAGTATCTGAGCAAGCACCTTGATGAAAAACAGTCTTCAAGTCAGAAGAGTTTAATTTGCCTTTTTTTACGCTTTCTAAAAATTCCTTTATACCTAGTTGCTCTTTTATTTGACAATTATTTATGTTGTTTTTGAGATCTTCATTATCGTGATTGTCTACAGCTAAAATATCCGAAATTCCTAAAGAATTAAGATTTTTTATAATATTAGAGCCTATAAAGCCGTTACTTCCTGTTACAACAATCATTTTTTAGAATTAATTTATTAATTTATAGCTATGTTAGCATACGCACATGCCAAGAATTATTTATACGGTCTTATTAATAGCCCTCATTCCTGCTTATTTTTTGCGGTTAACTTGGCGTGGAATAGGTAATAGAAAATACTTAAATAGATGGGGTGAAAGGCTAGGTATAGCCAATATTAGACCTACTGCAGATAAGTCAATTGTTTGGGTGCATGCTGTTTCAGTAGGAGAAGTTAACGCCTCTATTCCGCTTTTAAGAAAATTATTGGATGAATATACAGATTCAGAATTTTTAGTTACAACCTCTACACCCACAGGTTCAGATATTCTTTTATCAAAGTTAGGGAATAAAGTTAAACATCAATATGTCCCACTTGATATCCCGTTCTGTATAAATCTTTTTTTAAATACTTGGAAACCAAAAGCATTGATATTACTAGAAACTGAGATATGGCCTAATATTATTCATTGCTGTAAGAAAAAGCATATTGTAACGGCTTTAGTAAACGCTAGGCTCTCTGAGAAATCTAAATCAAAATATTTACGATTTAGTGCCATTATTCGACCTGCTATTAATTCTTTAGACCTTATTCTTGCTCAATATGAATCAGATGCTGATCGATTTAACGAGATTGTCGCCGACAAAAAAATTAAACTCTGTGGAAACCTTAAATTTGATCAAGACATTCCTAAAGAGTTAGAAAGCATTTCAGGCTCTATAAGAGATTCATGGTCTATAGAAGGCAAAAGAAGACCTACGCTTATAGCGGCTAGTACTCATGAAGGGGAGGAGGCTATAGTGCTAGATGCATTTAAGATTATATTAGAAAACATTAACAATGCTTTGTTAATTATTGTGCCCAGGCATCCTGAAAGATTCAAAAAAGTTAAATCCTTGATAAGCAAAACAGACTTAAATTGTTCTTCTAGATCTAAAAAAGAAGATGTAAACGAAGATATTCAAGTTTTGCTTGGAGACACTATGGGCGAATTAAACTTTCTATATTCTCTATCGGATGTAGCTTTTGTAGGTGGAAGCTTAATTGATCACGGAGGACAAAATCTCCTAGAACCAGCAGCCCAAGGATTACCATTATCTTCTGGACCGAACGTAAGGAATTTTGTAGAAATATCAGATCAACTTAAAAAGTCTTCAGGGCTAGAAATTATTAATGATGAGAATGAATTAGCTAACTACTTTGTAGATTTAATAAATGATAAACACCAATTACAAAAAACTGGACTCGCCTCAAAGAACATTTTTATAAAAAACAGAGGAGCCATAGACGTTATTAAAAAAGATTTGGATGCTTTCCTTAATAAGGTGTTATAGTTAATTCTTATATAAGTTACGGAGAAAATTATGAAAATTAAAATTATAAGTGTGGTCACAGCACTACTTTTAATGGTTTCTTGTTCAGGTAGTGATCAAGAAAGAGTAATAAGTGACTCAGCAGAAAATACGGTTTATGTTGAATATTTGTGGTGTAAAAACGGACCCGATATGACGCCAGAAGCCTTTCGAGGAATGTTACAAGAATGGAATGAGATTTTAGATGGTATGGAAACAACCGTCACAATGTCTGTAGGCTTAATCCCCAGAACCCCAACAGATTTGTATGACGGAATGTGGGCTTTAGTTTGGGAGTCTAAGGAGCAAAGTGAAAAGGGTTGGAAGGAATGGCTAGATGGGCCTGCTCAATCATGGACTGAACGCACAAGCTCAATTCTTTCTTGCGGAGCTTCGGACAATGGTGATGAATTAAATTACGGTTTTGATGTAAGCGGCTTTAGGTCTGCTACCGCTGAAGATAATGAGCCAGGTGGGGTAGCTGGCTTTGCTTTTTGTAGCTACACGGAATCTTTTGGTCCTGAGGAATTGCTAGAGAATATTACAACCTATAACGGTTGGTTAGATTCTGCTCAGGAATCCCTAGGAGGTGGTTCGCCTTATTTTTACACAATCCATGAGCCAGATTTTGAAACTCCAATTCCTGGATCATCTATAGGTTCTTACGATTATGCCTTTCATCATTTCTGGGACTCTGAAGAGTCTAGAGAACAAGGAGCAGCTTTGTTTGCCGAAACAGCTCCAGCACCTCAAGGTCCGCAACCGGATTGTGTTGAAGAGATGTATTTGTTTGATACTTACCCGTTTAGACCCCTTCAAATGTAATCAACTATTCTAGCTGGGA
>CEUZ01514201.1_pt1 | contig 10792 bp, 10 predicted proteins | sample 361511 | NCBI WGS metagenome assembly CEUZ01 (sample SAMEA2622822, study PRJEB7988) | marine metagenome | biome: marine biome (ENVO:00000447); feature: surface water layer (ENVO:00002042); material: "saline water (ENVO:00002010), including plankton (ENVO:xxxxxxxx)" | depth 5 m
AATGATTTCTCATGAATTTTTATTTAAATCAGTATCAAAAAATTTTCAAAAAATAATGAAAGATAAAAATATGGATTTAAATATTTCATAATTTGCATTTATTTTCTTGAGTTAATTATATACAATAACAATAAAATGGAGCTTTATAATTAAAGTTTAATTAATTAAACTTTGAAAAAAACTAATGAAATACGAAAAATATCAGCACTTATTAGCAAAAACATTAAATAAAGGTATCTTTCAACATGATTTTCCTTATGAAGTCAGAATTGAAACTGTAAATGCTTGTAATAGTACGTGTTCTTTTTGTCCAATGAATATTTATAGTGTTGAAACAAAAAATCGTAAAGTTGTAAGAATGGATGAGAATCTCTATGATAAAATAATTAAGGAATTACATGATGAAGATTTTTCGGGTGATTTAAAATTTTATACTGAAAATGAGCCATTGTTGGATCGTCGACTCACAGATTTTGTAAAAAATGCAAAAAAACATGTACCTAAAGCAAAACGAATGCAAGTCGACACAAATGGTTTACTTTTAACTGAGGAATTAGGTGCTAATCTTATAGAGGCAGGAATAAATCATTTGCATATTAATGATTATTCAAAAGATCAGAAAGGTGGAGTTAATCATAGAAAAGAAAAAATAAAGTCTATTTTTGATAAGCTAGTTGTAAGATTTCCCAAAACAAAATTAGTTCATCGCTTTCGTCTCCTTGAAGAGGTTTTAGATAGTAGAGGTGGGCATGCACCTAATAATCCATTAGTGCTTAATAATAGTCCAAAAGTATCATGTGCATTTCCATTTTATCAATTTCCAATTACTTCAAATGGGAATATAGGACTTTGTTGTGTTGATACAGTTTTTGAAGAGCCTCTTGGGAATATTAATGATAATTCGATAAAAGAAATCTGGAGAAGTAAAAGTTATAAGAATTTTAGGAATGATCTTACTTCAGGAAAAAGAAACAAAAAATTGTGTTCACAATGCACTTTTGAAGGGCACTCCCCAGATATGAGATTTAAAACTAAAAATGGTAAGAGCGGCAGCCCTCTTTATGGTCTTTTATCATATCCAATTGTAGTTAAATCAAAATTTAATTCAATTTTTGGTAAAACTACATCTCCTGAAAGCCCCGATTAGTTATAGTAGAAAAATATAATATTTTGAAAGAAGGGCATGTTATTTGGTATACTGGTGTGTCAGGTGCTGGCAAAACAACTCTAGCAAATTTATTACATAATGATTTTAAAAAATATAATATCAATCATCAAGTATTGGATGGAGATATTTTAAGAAAATTTTTTGAAGATGATATGGGATATGGCGAAAAAGATAGAATCAGCAATCTTAAAAGAATAGCTTTTGCTTCAAAATTATTATCTGATAATGGGATTACGGTTATTGTTGCTGCAGTCGCTTCATTAGGAAGAGAATTTTTGAGAGAGAATCTTAAAAATTATATCCAAATTTATGTTAGTGCTCCAATGGAAACAGTAATCAGAAGAGACCCAAAAGGCATGTATAAGCGTTTTCAGAATGGCGAAACAAATCAAGTTGTTGGTTTAGATATACCTTATATAGAGCCTAAGGATCCTGATGTTATAGTTCATACCGAAAAAGAAGATGTGTATGAATCACACCATAAAATATTAAATTATTTAAAATCCAAAGATTTATTTTAATAAATAACATAAAATCATTTTTTATAACAAATAATATTACATGAAAAATTATTACTCTGAAGGTGAGTTTTTATTTGATGATTATATGCATTTCAAATCTTTAGATGTTAACAAATTAGATAATATTGAATTCACTAAGATTGTTGAAGAATATAAAAGAGACAAAATTGATTTAAAATTTCCTCTTTATACTAAAAAGCAAATATTCAAAATTTATGTAAAAAAAATTATTCCAAAAATACTAATAGATATTTTTCGATATTGTAAAGCAAAATTTTTTTTGAAAAAAACACTTATAACTTATTTTCTTTATAAGAAAAAATATCAAAATACTACTATTTATATTGCTGCAGGAAGCAGATGTGCAGGTACTTGGCTAAGCGAAATTCTCGCAATGTCATTAAAAGGCTATTTGAGATTTCACCCTACAGAATATTTTGGAGCTACTAAAGGAGGATATTTTGATATTAATTTGGAAATTGCAGAAAATATAAAAGATAGATTATATGTGATTTGTGCTCATACGCCCCCTAGAAAAAATAATATTAAGATTATGAATAAATACTTGAAAAAATATATTGCCACAATTCGTGATCCAAGAGATGTTGTTGTTAGTATTTATTTTCATATGAAAAAATATCCATGTGGGCCCACTTCTTTTTGGGAGAACGATAATAAAAATAATTTAACTCTACCTTGGAAACCATTATCAAGCAGTGTTATTTCTTTATCAAAGAAAGAATTCATAGATAAAATAATACAAAATTTATTACCAGGTGTTTTGGGGTTAATGGAAGGATGGGTTGACTATAGTTTAACTAATAATAATGTAAAAATAATAAAGTATGAAGAATTAAAACTAAATACCTTGGATGTGGTACAAGATATTTTAAACTTTTTTGGTGTTGAGGTTGATAATGCCATTATTAATGATAGCATAACAAATCTCAACCCAAAAAATAATAAAAATGTGCATATAAATTATTCTTCAGGAAGAGTTCCATTGGATGATAAAAATTATTTGTTGCCTCATAGTGACTGGGAAAAGCATTTAACTGCAGATCAAATAGAAATAATTGAAGAGCGGAGTAAAAACTTTTATCATAAAGCTGGTTATTCGGCAAGGAATAGCTAGAAAAAAATAAAGTTATAAAAATGAAAAAAGAAAAAAATCAATTATCATTAAATAAAAATGATTTAATAAAATACTGGGATAACTATTATGCTGACAATAAATCAAATAAAGAAAATTCATCTTTTGCAGATTACTGTTTGCCTTTAATAAAAAATAATTCACGTTTATTAGAATTAGGGTGCGGCAACGCTAGAGATACATATTTTTTTGCAAAAAATGGTATTCATGTTATTGCTTTTGATATTTCTAAAATTGTAATTGAAAAAAATATTGAAAACACTCCCATTGATTTAAAATCAAAAATAAAGTTTGTTAATAAAGACTTTACACTACTTACACCAGACGATTCTAAATCATATGTTTCAACTATATATTCAAGATTCACCCTTCACGCAATATTGAAAAATAAAATTCATAAAGTTTTTAATTTCTGTCATAAAGTATTGCTAGATGGTGGATTATTTTTAATTGAAACCAGATCTATTAAAGATCCACTATTTTCTAGCGGGAAAGGGGAGAGGATTGATGAGAACACATTTCAATATGAGAATGGACATATTCGACACTTTATTGAAAAAAAGGATTTAGTAAAAAATTTATCGGAAGCAGGGTTTATAATTGAGAAAGTTGTTGAGTCAAATAATTTATCAATAGTTGGCGATGATAACCCAGTATTGTTGAGAGTAGTCGCAAGAAAAAAATAATCTAAAAAATGAAAAGTATTATTGCTGTAGAGATGCTATCATTTTCAATAATTTGGAAGTTATTATTATTGTTGAAAAAACATAATGTTGATGGGGTTATTTACTTTGTTGAATCTAATAGATATCAATATTTTTTAGCAAATTTCATATTTCAATTTTTCTCAATCAAATTAGTAAAAATGGATTTTATTTTTGACGAATTAAATGATTCAAATGGTACAAATCTTGGATTTAAAAAAATTGAAAAAGATCTTTCTGAAATTTGGTCAATTTTGGTTCGTAAAAAATATTTGAATGAAAAAGATTCTCTTTTTCAAGGCTACCTAAAAAAATTAATGCTAAGCCAACATTGGCCATCAAGTAGTGTGGAAAAAACACTAAGAAATATACTTTTAATGTTGTGTGCCTTTTCTGAAAAAATTAAAGATAAGGACTCTAATAATAATTTATTTATTATGGATAAAAGATTGTGGAAAAATGAAATAAGATCCTATGGCTCAAATTTGGACATTGATATATTATTTATAAATATTTATCCATTAAAAAAAATAAAATCAACTATCATTAATTATATTAAGTCAAATCAATTAATTAGATTTATTAATGTAAATCTTAGATGGAGATTATTAAATAAAGTTTATAATAAAATTTCTTTACGTGAAATTTCAAAAGATGGTTCAAAAATAATAATTGATCAAATGATGCAGTACTTTAAGGCAAGTACATTTTGGGATTCAGGAGCTTTAAGTAATAATGATTTGATTTTTGTAACTAAAGATTATTTAATGGATAAAGAAGAACTATATGATATAAAAAATTCTGGAATGGAGTTCATGGCGTTATCTTCAAATATAGCAAAATCTTTAGACCTTCCTTTATATTTAGGAAAACATAGTTTTTTTAAATATAAAAATTTCAATGCCAATTTGAAGCATGAAGAAAAAAATATTTTAAATAATGAAATTTCTTATTTTCGCGATAAAAATTATTGGATTGATTTTTTTAAAGTAACTAGAGCAAAGATTTATGTATCTCATTTTAAATGGAGCGCTAATTTCATTCCTGCAGCAGCAGCAATTAAAGAAGTTGGAGGAGTTTCTGCGCTTTGGTATACCTCCTATTATGAATTTCCTTACCCTCAATCTTCAATTTATTCTGATATATATTTTTCTTTTTCACCAGCAATTAAGAATTGTGAAAAAATTAATAATTCAAAAATAAAATATATTATAAGTACTGGCTATCCTTTTGATCATAGATTTATGAATCTTAAACCTAAAGCAAATATTATTAGAAATCAGCTTACCAAGCATGGTGCTAAAAAAATTATTTCATTATTTGATGGGGGAGCAAAATCGGATCAACGATGGTCTGTTGGAATTTCCAATTATCGCAAAGATTATCAATTTTGGTTGCAAAAACTTCTCGATGAAAAATGGTTAGGATTAATTTTAAAGGCAAAAAGCCCTGGCAGTCTAAGAAAAAGGCTTGGTGCCTCATCCTCTTTGCTTGATGACGCTATAGAAACTGGTAGGTGTTATTTTTCTGAAAAAACAAATTATAATGACAAAAATATATATAGTAGGCCTGCAGAAGCCGCTTTAGCTTCAGATATTGCTATACATTGCTGTCTTTATGCAGGTTCTGCGGGATTAGAGGCTGGTTTGGCAGGAACACCTACTTTATTTTATGACAGGTTTAAGTTAAAAAATAGTCAATTTTACAATTTAAAAAATGTAGTTTTTGATGATTGGGAAATTTTATGGGTAACTTTAAAAGAGCATTTACTTAAAAAGCCGAAAGAGGGATTTGGAGATTGGTCTCAAATCATAAATGATTTAGACCCATTCCGCGACGGTAAAGCATCATATAGAATTGGGGAATATTTAAATTGGTTAAATGAAGGTTTTAAGATGGGTTTTGATCGCGAAAAAAATATGAATTATGCAGCTGAAAACTATTCTACAAAATGGGGTGCTGAAAATGTTATACATTTTTCATAAAATATTTATAGCTATAATTTTTTATTTATGAAGCCAGTCATTATTGCAATGATACCCGCTCGTGAAGGGAGTGAGAGACTTAAGGTAAAAAACCTTACATTGTTAAATGGTGAGCCTTTGATTTCTTATTCAATTCAAGCAGCTAAATCTACTGGGATTTTCGATCGTGTAGTTCTTAATTCTGACAATGATGTTTTTGCAAAGATAGCAAAACGATATGGGATAGATTTTTATTTAAGACCGGAAAAATTAGGTGGCTCAAAAATAACTTCAGATGAAGTCGTCTTTGACTTTTTATTAAATAATAAGTGTGATATTTTGGTTTGGGTAAATCCTATATCTCCACTACAAACTTCTAACGAAATAAAAAATGTCATTAACTATTTCATTAAACATGATTTTAATAGTTTAATAACGGTAATTGATCGACAAGCTCATTGTTTATTGGATAATAAGCCAATTAATTTTTTAGAGAATATCAAATTTCAAAAAACTCAGGATTTAAGCCCTGTAAAAGAAATGGTTTATTCAATAATGATGTGGAAAGCATCATCATTTGTTGATGAAATGAAATTAAATGGGCATGCAATTTTACATGGTAAAGTTGGATATTATACTGTTGATAAGTTTTCTGCATTGATAGTAAAAACTGCAGAAGATTTGAAGTTGATAAGTCAAGTGATTAATTCAGAAAATCAACCAGACAATGACGTAGAATATGATGATTTAGTATCTAAAATTTTTGATAAAAAGACCTAAAATAATTGCCATATTATAAAAAGAAAAATTTATTACAACTAGAAAGGAAAAGAGCCGGCCTTACAAGAGATGCGGGTCATGGTATTTTCCTTGATAGAAACGAAAGAGCCGTTCAGTACAGCTCAAAAATAATTAACTTATTATATAAAGATTTATCTAAAATAAATCTATCCCTTTATCCAGAAGTAGATACATTCTATAAAAAACTTTCGAATTGGCTAGGCGTAGATACCGATCAGTTATTTATTACTGAAGGTGTATCTGGTGCTATTAAAGCAATTATTGAAACATTAACTATTCCTAGGAAAAATAATATTATTTTTCCATATCCTACATTTGCTTTATATCCTGTTTATTGTCAAATGTTTTCTGTGCAATCAAAATTTATTGGATATTTAAAAAATTATAATTTGGATTTTGATCAACTAATTGAATCAATAGATGATGAGACTGCAGTAGTTTTTTTGCCAAATCCAAATATGCCCATAGAAGGATATATGAATATTGACAAGATTAGGCTTGTTGCTGAAAAATGTTTAAAAAATAATGTTATGTTAGTATTGGATGAGGTTTATTATCCATTTGGAGGTAAATCAGGAATAGAATTAATTAATGATTATAATAATATTCTAATAATGAGGTCATTCTCAAAAGCTTTTGGCCTTGCCGGTATTAGATTAGGTTACGTTATTGGGTCCAATGAAAATATTAATTATATTTCTAAAACTAGGACTGGATATGAAACCAATTCAATCTCACAGGCAGTTGCAACTTTTTTTATAGATAATTATAATGTAATTGATGAATACATAAATGAAGTTAAACTAGGATTAAATTATTTAAAGGAAAAACTACAACAATCAAATATTGAGTTTGCTAGTGGTGAAGCAGGTAATTTTTTATTTATAAATCTCAAAGATAGAAAACTTTCTGAAGGGATAGTTCAATTTTTAAACAAAAAAAATATTTATATCAGGGGAGGTTGGCCTAAGCCATTTGATCAAGGATTCTCTGTAACTGGCGCACCAATATCAACGATGAAAATATTTTATAATTCATTTATTGAAGGTTTGAAAGTTTTCAAATAAAAAGATGCAAAAAAATATTAAAATTGATTGCGATATTCTTGTCATTGGGGCGGGAGTAGTTGGTCTTGCAATTAGTTATTATTTTTCTAAAAACGGTAAGCAGGTAATTCTTTTAGAAAAAGAGGAAAAATTTGGTTCTGGTGTTTCTTCTAGAAATTCTGAAGTGATACATGCTGGTATTTATTATAATAAAGGTTCTTTAAAAAGTAAATTATGTATTAGAGGGAAGAATCTTTTGTACGAATATTGTGAAAAAAATTCTGTAAAATATAAGCGAACTGGAAAGTTATTTGTTGCTGTTTCTTCTGAAGATATTTCTAGGCTTGAAATTATAAATTCTTATGCAATCGCAAATGGATTAAATGATTTGAAGCAAATTGATAAACGTAAGTTAAAATTACTTGAGCCTAGGCTAAAAGGTAAAGCCGCACTATTATCTCCATCTTCTGGTATTATTGATTCACATGGTTTAATGGTTTCATTATTTAACCAAAATGATTATAATGGTACAATATTTTCAGTTTTATCTCCAGTTATTGATGCCGAGCCAAATTCATTTGGATGGGATGTAAAGGTAGGAGGAGTTGAGCCAACTACGATACATACTAAATCAGTTGTGAATGCTGCTGGTCTCTATGCATTAGAAATAAGCAAAAAAATATTCCCAAATAGAGCAATACCAAAATCAAACCCAGTAAAGGGTGGCTATATTCGATACTCTGGCAAGTCACCTTTGAGTCATATTGTTTATCCTGCTATAACCCCAGGGAAAATTGAAGAAAGAGTGGATGCAACTCCTGATCTCTCCGGTAGCCTACGTTTTGGTCCAAGCGTAGAGCCATTTAACGGTATTGATGACTTTAGCCTGTCCACAAAAATAGTTGATAGATTTATACCTCAAATAAAAAAATATTTACCAGATCTAGATATTGAAAAGCTACATCTTGATCAAGCTGGTATAAGGCCTAAAATAGAGTTTACTAAAGGCACTGAAGTTACAGACTTTATATTTAATTGGGCTGATGAGCCAGGATGGCTAGATTTGTGGGGTATTGAATCACCAGGATTAACATCCTCATTAGCGATAGGAGAATATGTTTACAGTTTATTTGAAAAAAAATTTTTTTTTAATTAATAAATAGGTAGTTCAATGTCATTATCTCCAAGATTTATAGATGAAAAAATAGGGGATCACTGGTTTGTAGATGAAAGCCCTGAAAGTTTTCAAAGATTGATGCAACACATCTCAATAAAAACTAGATTTAAACCTTATTTTGAAAGAGCTATCTCAGATTGCAGAATTTTTTCTCAAACAGAAGGAGTTGTAATTGCTGATATTGGCGCAGGTGTTGGATGGACTAGCGCACTTTTAGCCTTGCGGCCAGAAGTTGAAAAAGTTTATGTAGTAGAACCAAGTACAAATCGACTGGACTGTGCTAAAGCTATTGCAAAGCATTTAGGTGCTCCGGAAGAAAAATTATTTTTTATAAATGGTACTTTTGAGAAACCAAATGTACCTGAAAAAGTTCATATTATTAGTATGTGTGCATCAATACATCATTGCTGGGATAAAGAAATGCCAAAACTTTTTGAAAATATTCGCAACCTGCTGATTCCAAATAAAGGCCTCGTGTTGCTAAGTAATGAACACTATGTAAATAGATTATATATATTAAGAAGAGTGTTGTCATCACTTTTTAATTTTACAAAAAAACCTTTTAATTGGCGTTCTAACCCAGACCCATGGTCAGGTGAGCACATTAGATTTAAATATGAGCTAGATAGGATTTTTAATAGAGAAAGTTTCAAAGCTAAATATTTTAGATTGGAAGGTGATTTGTGCGATAGAAAATCTAAATGGCCTTGGTATCAAAGATTAACCTGGACATATTATTACGCCATTCTTTATCAAAAGGGTAATTAAATTATTTTGAATAAAAAGCTTAATGTTCTTGTAGTTGGTGGAGGAATGTACGTTGTTGGTTATGGTTCAACAAATTTTGGAACAATAATACCCGCCTTACTTGAATCCCGCAGAAGTGGATTAATTGATCGGATAGGAATAGTAACTACAAATCCTAAATCTGCAAACAATGCAAAGGTTAGGACTATTAAAATTGCAAAAAAAATGGGTATTCCTGGTGACTGCGAGAAATTTCCAAAAGAAAAAAATAATAATGAAGAATTCATTGTTGCTGCAAAACAATTTAAACCAGATATTGTTATTATTGCAGTCCCAGATCATTTGCATTCATCGATTTCTATTAAACTAATAAATAAAGGTTATCATTGTCTACTTGTAAAGCCAATGGCACCTACATTAAATGAAGCTAAGCTAATGACAATTGCTGCTAAAAAAGCAAAAGTACTAGCTCAAGTTGAATTTCATAAACGTTTAGATGAGTCCAACCTTCTATTGAGAGAAGCTGTTCAGAGCAAAAAATTAGGAGATTTGTTATATGCTGTTATTGAATACAGTCAGAAGAAAAAAATACCAAGAGATTTTTTTAATTCATGGTCAACTAAAACTAATATTTTTCAATATTTAGGAATTCATTATGTCGATTTATTACAATATGTAACTTCATTTAAACCAACTAAAGTTTCAGCTTGGGGACAAAAAGGATATTTGCAAAGTATGGGAATAGATACTTGGGATTCAATGCAAGTAATCATTGAATGGAATAGAAATAATAAAAATAAATTTATTTCAACACATATTACAAACTGGATAGACCCCGACAAAACCTCAGCTATGTCAGATCAAAGGATTAATCTTGTAGGAACAAAGGGGCGCTACCAAGCAGATCAAAAAAATCGAGGTGTTCAAATTGTTGACGATAAAGATGGGGTGCAAGATATAAACCCCTATTTTTCAACTTCTTGGCATGATTCTTCACTATCAAATATTAGATTTAATGGATATGGTATTAGAAGTATAATTCAATTTATTTCTGATGTAAAAAAATTGAATTCGAATCAAGTCTCATTAAGATATTTAAATACTAATCGTCCATCTTTTGAATTTTGTCAAGCCTCATCGGCAGTCATTGAAGCGGTTAATTCAAGCATTAACAATAATAATAAAAAAATTAAGGTAAAAATATAAATAAGATCTCATATTCAAACTTAATTTCCTTTTCTAAGGAAACTTTATCTAAAGTTGGTCTAGATAAATATTCTATTGATTCAGTAGCTAATGGTTTATGTGAGACTTCATTAAGAGGAGTGGATTCTCATGGAATAAGATTGTTGCCTCATTATATTAATTCTGCAATAAATGGAAGAAAGAATCCAAAACCTAATTTTGTTTTTAAAAAAACATTTCCGTCAATTGGATATTTAGATGCAGATAATGGATTTGGACACGCAGCAGGTATGAAAGCAATTGATTATTGTATTAAAATGGCGCAG
>CEUZ01078520.1_pt1 | contig 10788 bp, 11 predicted proteins | sample 361511 | NCBI WGS metagenome assembly CEUZ01 (sample SAMEA2622822, study PRJEB7988) | marine metagenome | biome: marine biome (ENVO:00000447); feature: surface water layer (ENVO:00002042); material: "saline water (ENVO:00002010), including plankton (ENVO:xxxxxxxx)" | depth 5 m
GCGCTTGTTAATTTTCTTAGAGCTTGACTCATTAATCTTGACTGTAAACCCACATGATGATCGCCCATTTCACCTTCTAACTCCGCTCTAGGTGTTAGAGCAGCAACAGAATCAACTACTATAACTGATATAGAACCTGATTTAATAAGAGTGTCTGCTATCTCTAATGCCTGTTCTCCAGTATCTGGTTGGGATATTAAAAGCTCTTCAGTTTTTACACCTAATTTTTTTGCGTAGACTGGGTCTAAAGCATGCTCTGCATCAACAAAAGCACAAATTCCACCAGTTTTCTGTGCTTCAGCAACAACTTGTAATGCTAGAGTTGTTTTTCCAGAAGACTCTGGACCATAAATTTCTACAATTCTTCCTTTTGGAAGGCCACCAATTCCAAGAGCTAAATCTAAACTTAGAGAACCTGTTGATATTGCTTCGACATTCATTGCAGCTTTTTGTCCGAGCTTCATTACTGAACCTTTTCCAAAATTTTCATCTATTTGGCTAATTGCAGCTTCTAAAGCTTTGTTTTTTTCTTTAGATTCAGTTTCTTGATTTTTGCCTGATTTCACTATTTTTAAGTTGTTTTTAGTCATAATTTTCCTTTTCTTTTAAAAAATTTGTTTAACGAATCATAGATTTGAATGTACACATTTTGTTCTTTTAAGCAATAGTCAATAAAATCCTTAAAAATCAGCATTTTTTTTACAAAAGTATAAATTTTATCCTTTTAAATTTAAATGTATGGCAGTGAGTCGGCCAACTGCCGACAAAAGATTAAATTGTGATATAAGAAAATTTCTCTCAGAACTTGCTAGGTCAATTCTTGAATTTAATAAAATAGTACGCGACTGAATAACTTCTAAAGTTGTTCTGCTAGTTCCCGATTCATATTCTAATGTTATTCCTTCGTTTGCAATTTCTGCAGCTTTTACTTGTGATCTTATTGAATCCAATACGCTTTTCGAAGACTGGTAATTTGACCAAGCATTAGCTACATCGGTTTGTATTTTTTTTTTACTATCTTCAAATAAAAGTTCTTTTTGATTTCTAAGCTCCTGCGCTTTTCTTAATCCAAATATATTGCTGCCTCCTGAAAAAAGAGGCCAAGATGCCTTTGCTTTAAATGTTTGTTGTGTTCTATCTTTTACGGTTGAACTAACATCATCTTGCTCAGCAATTTCGTAAGAAAGAGTAGCTGACGGAGCAAGCTCAGCACCAGCAATTATGACATCAAGTTTCGATTGTTTATATTCATAAAAAGCTATCTGTAAATCAGGATTTTCTATATTAGATATTTTATGAGATTCAGCTAAACTTTTAGGCAAACTGAGATTAGTATTTTTTATTTCCATTAAATTTTCAGATGGTTTCTTTCCTACAACTTTCTCAAAATTAGATTTGCTGGTCATCAAGTCATTTTGCGCAGAAATTAGCTGTGCTTTTGCACCAGCTAAGGACGATTCTGATTGAGCTAAGTCTGTTAAGCTTATTTCTCCTTTTTCAAGCCTATTTTGGTCTGTCTCAACTTGTCTCTCTAATAAATCTATGTTTACTAAATATATATTTACCTTTTCTTTATTAAGTAGTAGTTCGGTGTGAGATTTGGCAGCGTCTAGTAAAATTTCTTGTTCAATTTTTTTAAGGTTTAATTTTCCTATCTTTTGTCCATATTCTTTTTTTTTAAAATTTGCAACACCGCTTCCTCCCTGAAAAATTTTTTGCTCTACTAATAATGATTGTTCAGCAGGTTTTAAATTTGAGTCACTGCCATCTGTTTTGGTATTATCTTGGTCGCTAACATACCCTGAGATAGTAATATTTGGCAAAAATTCACTGACGGACTCTCTTTTTTCTTCTATCGACGCTCGCATATTGGCTCTTTCTGCGTTCAATTTTGGATTATTTAAATAGGCTGAATTCAATGAATCAAATAAAGTGTTAGCGTAAGATTCATTATTAATTAAAAAAAAGAATGATATAACAAGAAAAATTTTTAAAATAATTTTCATTTTAATATTACCTAAAAAGAATTTTTTTTATTCCATGATTTTTTTTTAAAAATATAACCATAGAGGCAGATTTACTCAAATCTTTTATCATTTGCAAAGTAATTCTTTCATAAAACATAATAAAACGTTTTATTTCATCATAGGACATTATTTTTTTTTTGAAAATGGAGTTTTTTCCTAACTTTTTCTCTTGTAAAAATCTCCATTTTAAAACTATGTCAAAGTTTGGAATTTTAATAAAAATACTATGATCAATCATCGCAAAAATTTTTTTATATTCTTTTTTGAGTCTGTCATTAACATGTTTTCTCCAAACTAAATTTTGATCCTCATATTTTTCTAGAATATTTTTTGGCTTTTTTAACAATAAATTAGTTTGAGATTTTGCACCAACGCACCATCCTTCCAAAATTACTATTTCTGGTCTTTTTTTTATAGTATTCCAATATTTTTTTTTAAAACGATCATCAATAGATTTGTCGAATTTTGGCATCTTAAATTTTTTAAATTTATTTTTTTTTATAAAATAAAATAATTTTTTTATTAAATTTACATCATGCGTTCCTGGAACTCCTCTTGTTTTAAATAAAGGGTGGATTGTACGAGACATGTATTTTCGTTCCTCTAATGTTTTATAAAAATCATCAATTGATATTGTATAAACTTTTCTTTTAAAAAATTTTCTTAAAATAATCTTTAAAATAGCGGTAATGGTCGTTTTTCCTGATCCTTGTCCTCCAGAAAGACCTAGGAATAAAGTTTTTCCTTTTTCCTGATATTTTTTTTCAATCCAGAGTGACATTGGTATATAATTTTTCTTTAAATTAAATATTTTTTCTTTTTTAGACTTAGTTAAAATCTTCTCTTTGCTTAGTAATCTTAGATAATCTTTTTTTACTTTTAAAAAACAGGCATCTATTTCATTCATTCTTTTTTATCAAGAGGGTGGTTTATACCATCGTTAACTTTAATGTTTTCTAGTTCAAAAGGCTTTACTCCTTCTATGCAGGCAATATTTAACATATACACTTTATCATGATTACTTCTTGGATTCGAATGAGTATAGATTCCACATTTTGAGCAAAAATAATGCTCAGCTACTCTTGTATGATATTGATAAAGAGTTAAAAGGTTTTGTCCTTTAATAATTTTAAAATTTTCTGGTTTAATTGGTGTCATTATATATCCCCTCCTTTTACAAAGAGAACAATTGCATCTCATAAGTTTTTCAAATCCTGACTCAGGTAATTTCACTTGAATTTCTACTCCGCTACAATGACAGGTTAGTTTTTTCATTTGTTTTTAATTTAAATTCTTTAACACGATTTTCATACAGAGGTAATAGTTATCCACAACGTATCAGTATCCATTTTGAATGTTCATGTTTTGATTCATGTTAGATTCTTTTTTGGACTCAAAATACAACCTATTAGACACTTTTATGCATCTTGCTATGTAAAACAACTTAATATAAATTAGAACAAAATAAGAACATTATGAAATTATTACTACCATTTCACGTGCAAAAAGTTGGAGCTGGGTTCCCCTCTCCAGCTACAGATTACGTAGAAGATGATATTGATCTTAATACATATTTAATAAAAAATTTACCATCAACATTCATTATTAGAGTGCAAGGAAAATCTATGAGTGCAGTCGGGATTCATAATGGAGATCTTTTAGTAGTTGATAGAAGTCTAAATCCAAAAAATTTTTCTACTGTAATTGCTAATGTTAACGAAGAACTGGTTGTTAAAACTTTTGTAAAGGATAAAAACCAATCTTTTTTAACTTCTGGATCAAAAAAGTTACAAGATAAAATAAATTTAATTGAGAATCCAGAAATATTTATTTGGGGTGTAGTAACCTACGTGATTCATGCTTTACAATAAAAATAAAATAGCTCTAGTAGATTGCAATTCATTTTATGTTTCCTGTGAGAGATTGTTTAATCCATCAATAATTAAAAAAGCTGTTGTGGTATTATCAAATAATGATGGATGTGTAATTTCTCGATCAACAGAAGCCAAAGCCTTAGGTATAAAGATGGGTGAACCTTATTTTAAGGTAAAACAAATTATAAAAAAAAATGATGTAAGAGTTTTTTCATCTAATTATTCGTTATATAGTGATATTTCAAGAAGAGTCATGAAAACTTTAAAACAATTTTCACCAAAAGAAGAAATTTATTCTATTGATGAAGCATTTTTAGATCTATCCTCAATTAAAGATGCAGACCTGGTTGATCACGGAAATAAAATTAGAAAAACAGTCTTAAAATGGACAGGAATACCTACAAGTATTGGTATTGCTTCTACAAAAACTTTAAGTAAGGTCGCAAATCATATTGCAAAAAAGGAAAAATCAGGTGTTATTAGTCTAATAAATTCAGAACTGATAGATAAAATCCTTATGGAAATTAAAATAAATGATATTTGGGGAGTAGGAAAACAGTTAACCAAATTTTATATTAAGAATGGTATCAATACAGCATATCAACTTAAAAATACTTCCAATGGTTGGATTAAAAAAAGCACAAATGTTTTTGGATCACGTACAGCAATGGAGTTAAAAGGAATCTCTTGTATTCCTTTGGATATACACAAAGAAAAAAGAAAAAATTGCTGTGTTTCAAGATCTTTTGGAAAAAAAGTTACAAAACTGGAAGAATTGAAAGAATCAATAACAACTCACTGTCTTAATGCTGCTGAAAAAATTAGAGCTGATAATCAAACAACAAAAAAAATAACTGTATTCATAAGAACGAGTCCTTTTCAAAAAAACAAAAATTACTACGCAAATTCAAAAGATATAGATCTTCCTTTTGGAACAAATGATAGTATTGAGTTGGTAAAAAAGTCTTTAATTGCACTAAAATCTATTTATAAAAGTGGATATAATTATCAAAAAACTGGCATAATCTTCTCAGGATTAAAAGATATTGATGTTTGTAGCAATAGTTTATTTTCAAAAATTAACAGCGAAGAAAAAAGAAAAAAACTCATGCAAGCAATCGATCATACAAATATTAAGTATGGTAGAAATGCTCTGAGTATCGTGCAGGCAGGTTTGAAAAAGAAATGGAAGATTAAAAAACAACACTCTTCTAAAATTGATACAGCTTGTTTCGATTTTTTACCTGTGGTCAGAGCTTCCTAAAATATCAATATTTCCAATATTATCTAAAGATTTTTCTAACTCACCCATATTGGTTCGCATCGATATTTTTAAAATAAGTAAAACAAATATTAGTAAAAATATTATTGGATAAAATATATTAAGATTAAAAAATAAAATAAAAAATAAATAAATTAAAGAAAAAACAATAGATCTAATAACAACTTGTTCTCTAAAAACAGAAATAATGCTTAGTGAGTGAAAAATAAGAGATGAAAAATTCATTTTTGAAGGCAACACATACCTGGTTCCTCTTATGGACGGTATTGAAGTTCTCTCGCTAATAGTTCTAACAACTGAACTCGAATAGGAATTCCATAAGTAAGCCTTTTGTATCAATTGTTTTACATGATTCTTTGGAAGACAAGTAAAATTACCAAATTTTATTAACTTGCCAGTAAAAATTAGAGTTAAAATTTTATGTATTTCGTAAAGAATTTTAAAAATCAAACCCTCGGATCTTTTAAATCGGTTTCCAGTTATAGTCATGTCCGGATTTTCTTCTGATTTCTTAAAAAAAAGATCAAGTTCCTCTGGTTTATCTTCGCCATCCGCATCCATAATAATGACCCTATCAAAATCTTCGTTTTGATAAATATATTTAAGACCAGCTGCAATGCATCTTTGGTGAACTGTGTTCACTTTCATATTTAAAATTTTAACCAATTTTATTTTTTTAAAATTGTTATTAAAGTTTGATTTTGCTTCAGTTGAAGCATCGTTAACAATTATAACAGAAACTTCCGCATTCCAATTTGTTGTTATTGAATCAATTTGATTTAGTAATTTGGAGACTGATTCCCAATCGTTATAAAGTGGAATTAAAATGAAAAATTTTTTCATTTCTTTTTTCCTATCATGCAAATACCCTGTTTTTCTACTTCTATAAAAACTGCAGCTGTAAGAGCAGCTGAAAGATTATTTCCTTTGGTAAGATTTGTGCAAATTGTTGATAATATATTCTTATCACCAATTAAGATAAATCCATCATCAGTATTTTTTAGCATAAAATTTTTATCATTTTCAAAAATATTATCCCATTCTGGTCTAGGATTTAAATTATAAATTAAATTACCTGCATGCCATTCATCTCCTCCAACTATTCCAATTTGGTTTACAAATTTATTTTTCCAATTCTCTTGAACAAAGTATGCTATTTTTTTACCGGGGTAGTCTGTTCTCTTATCTTTTTCTGTAATAGAGACAAATAAATAACTTGCGGGGGAAAGAATAAAAAGTATTAAAAAAATGGAAGAAAAGTATTTTATTCTTTTTAAAGAAATTTGATTTTGCATAACATATATAAACAAAACTCCTAAAAATAGATAAAAGGGCGTCATCCACATTGTTCTAATTTTTATTCCCAATATCATCGAAGTAAAAAACATTAATATTATAGGTGCTAAATTTATTGTTAATAAAAATATAAATTTTTTATCTTTAAAATTTATTTTACTTTTTAGTTTTAAAATAATTGAAAACAACATAATAAAAAAAGGAATTAAGATTCCAAATTGTTTAAATAAAAAAATAATCGGTTGGAATAAATGTCCTTCAATAAAAGTAAATGTATTCAATCCAGTTCTATGCATAGCATATGTTATTGTAATGAAGTCATTATTTGTTAACCAAATTAAATGCGGTAATAAAACTAAAGCAAAACTAATCAGTGAAACAAAGCATCTAAATTGAAATTTCTTTTTAACTATTAAATAAATGAAAAAAATATCGACAGCTATTAGAAGGTAAAAAAATAAATATTTTGATAAAACTCCCAACCCTGCAAATAAACCAAACAACAACCAGCTTGAATAATCATTTTGTTTCACACCCTTCCAGCAGTAATAAACTGTTAAAGCCCAAAATGGTAATTGACAAACGTTTACATTGAATTCAGGAGTTGTAAAATTATAAAAATAAATTCCTTCTAATAATAATATTGAAAAAAAACTGTAAATTTTTTTTTTAAAAAAATCTTGAGAAAATTTAAATACAATAAAAAAGGCTGCGATAACAAATATTTGACTGAGAAGGTAGTATACCCAATCTCTATTTCCAAATATTTGATAAAATCCTTCAACAAAAAAAGCGCTTAGAGGAGGATGTTTGCTATAACCCCAGTTCAAATTACTCCCCCAAGCCAAAGCTTCGATTGTATCTAATGGAAGATTATTATTTGATAAAGAAGGAATTAAAGTCCAAATAAAAAGATGAGAAAATAAAAAGATTATTAAAATTTTATTAAAATCATTTTTTTTAATTTGCATATCTTGAATTTATACAAGTTTATGTCACTTGACACCTGTAAAAACGTGAATATACTGACCGACCTTAAACATTATTATTTAAGGCAGATGGTCAAAAAATATATACCGAACGATAAAGAAAAATACATGTCTGCCAGGCAAAAGGCTTTTTTTAAGAAAAAACTTTTGGATTGGAAAAACGAAATTATTAAATCAAACAGCAAAGTATTGTTTGTAAATGATTTAGATCAAGAAATATCTTCACCAGATATAATCGATCAAGCTTCTTCTCAAACTGAAAAAACTATAGAAATGAGAACTGTAAATAGACAAAGAAAATTGCTAACAAAAATTGATAAAGCTATTAAAAAAATTGAAGAAAATACTTATGGATATTGTGAAGAAACTGGTGAACCTATTGGAATTAAAAGATTAATCGCAAGACCAATAGCAACCCTATCAATTGAAGCTCAAGAAAAGCATGAAAGGAATGAAAAAATATTCGCTGATAACTAATTTAAATTTTAGGTATTTTTTCTCCAGTATTTAAGCAATCATAACCTCTTTTTACCGCATCACGACTAGAAATAATTTCATACCACCTAGATAAATTTTTATAGTTTTTAAGACCAAGATCATGCCAGTTATGTCGTGCAATCCATGGAAATGTTGCTATGTCTGCGATGGAATACTTTTTGCCTGCTAAAAAATCTGATTTTGATAAATGTTCATCTAAATCTTTGTACAATCTTTTTGCTATATCAAAATATCTTTTTTCTCCAAACTTGCTTTTACCAGGATTATAATGATGAAATTGATGATGCTGTCCAAGCATCGGGCCAATGTCTCCCATCTGAGCCATTAACCATTGATTAATAAGAATTTTATTATCAGAATCATAAAATTTATTACCCAATTCAGCTAAATAAATTAAAATAGCTCCCGATTGAAATAAACTAACTTTATTTTTGTGATCTGTTATTGCTGGTATTTTGCTAAGAGGACTTATTTTTCTAAAATTAGAATTAAATTGATCACCTTTGGAAAGGTTTATTTCTGTTATCTTATATTCAAATTTAATTTCCTCTAACATAATGGATATTTTTCTTCCATTAGGTGTATTAGAGTAAAATAGTTCAATCACTTTTTTTAACGCCTAGTCTATCCTGTACATTTTTTGAAGTTGTTGTAAATTCAAACCTATATTTTTCATTTGGTCTTGCTAATTTAAAACATGCTCTTGCAGCAAGAGCGCCTTCATGAAAACCAGATAAAATTAATTTTAGTTTACCAGGATATGTGCAAATATCTCCAATTGCAAAAATACCTTCTTTGTTTGTTTGAAAATTTTCTGTATTAACAGGTATTGTTTTTTTGTCTAAATTTAACCCCCACTCCGCTATTGGGCCTAATTTCATTATTAAACCAAAAAATCCAAGAACGAAATCAGTTTTGATTTCCTCTGTTTTTTCATCATCACTTTTTATTATGATGGAGCTAACGCTATCTTTGCCTTCAATGCTGTCGATTTGGAATGGTGTTTTTATTATTAGCTTGCCTTCTTTTTCGAGTTTTTTAGTCAGTTCAACACTATGTTTTGCTCCTCTAAACTCACTTCTTCTATGTATTAATACTACTTTACTAGTTTTTGATAATTCAATAGCCCAATCTAAGGCTGAATCTCCTCCACCAAAAATACATATTTTTTTGTCTTTAAAAATATTTTTGTCCTTAATTGAATAAAAAACTCCTTTATTCTCAAAAGTGTCAGCTCCTTTTACAGAAAATTTTCTAGGCTCAAACGAACCTACTCCCCCTGCAATTATAACATTTGGCGCAATAAAAATTTTGTTTTTACTAGTTGTAATTTTCCAATTATTTTTTTCTTTTGATAGTTCTTGCACTCTTTCGTTTAAATGAAAATTATTTTTAAAAGGTTTGATTTGATCAAGTAAATTTTTTGTTAAACTTTCTCCAGTACATTCAGGTATTGCTGGAATATCGTAAATAGGTTTGTCAGGATATAGTTCAATGCATTGACCTCCCACTTTATCTAAATTATCAACCACTTCCGATTTTAATCCTATTATACCTAATTGATGTACAACAAATAGACCAACGGGCCCTGCGCCAATTACCAATGCGTCTGTTTTAATCATAAATAAATTATCCTTGTTTTGATGGCATTTTTACGACTAGACCGTCTAGCTCATCAGATATGGTTATTTGACAAGTTAATCTACTAAATTTATTAGGTTCGTATGCCATATCCAACATATCTTCTTCTGCGCTTTCTTTTTTTGGTAATTTATCAAACCATTTTTCATCAACATAAACATGACAGGTAGCACAAGCGCAAGATCCTCCACAATCTGCATCGATGCCAGGAATATTGTTTTGGACAGCTCCTTCCATTACACTTAATCCGTTTGCAACTTCTTGAGTGTGTGATTTACCATTGTGTTCAATATAAGTAATTTTAGGCATGTCTTAGTTTATGTAAATATATGCTAAATAAAATAATGCAATAGATAAAATGATATGTTTTAATAGTTTTAAGGATTTTTACTTATGGAATCAAAATATCAAGAGATTTATGAGAGATCTATCAAAGATCCAGAGGGTTTTTGGTCAGAAATAGCAAATGACATATTTTGGTACAAAAAACCTAAAAAAATTTTAAATTCTGATAAACCTCCTTTCTATAAATGGTTTCAGGATGGAACCACAAACACTTGCTACAATGCAGTTGATTTGCATATCAAAAATGGAAGTGGAAAAAAATTAGCAATTATTTATGACAGTCCAATTACAAATTCACAAAAAAAAATAACTTATGATGAATTGAAAACACAAGTATCAATTTTTGCAGGTGCTTTGGTAAATCAAGGTGTTAAAAAAGGAGACAGAGTCATAATCTATATGCCAATGATACCAGAAGCAGTAATCGCTATGCTTGGGTGTGCAAGAATTGGTGCAATTCATTCTGTAGTTTTTGGAGGTTTTGCTGCAAATGAACTCGCAAGCAGAATTGATGATTCTAAAGCAAAAATTATTTTATCGGCTTCATGTGGTTATGAACCAGGACGAACAATTGAATATAAACCCCTTCTTAAAAAAGCAATCGAGTTAGCAAAACATAAACCCAAAAAATGTATTATCTATCAAAGAAAAGGTTTTAAAGTTGATTTAGAAAAAAATGAAATTGATTGGAATGATGTAATAAAAAATGCAAAACCAGTTGAGTGTGTTGAGATGAATGCCAATGACTATGCTTATATTCTCTACACGTCTGGGACAACGGGTGTCCCCAAAGGAATTGTTAGAGATATCGGTGGACATATCGTTGCACTTAAATG